>ERZ1066127.892-NODE-892-length-13197-cov-23.257571_pt1 | contig 13197 bp, 10 predicted proteins | sample MGYA00382774_ERZ1066127 | MGnify/ENA primary metagenome ERZ1066127 (study PRJEB33369, sample SAMEA5778357) | biofilm metagenome | biome: Industrial cooling water; feature: Water cooling tower basin; material: Biofilm | place: United Arab Emirates | collected... | reverse complement strand
CGATCACCCCCTCCGTAATGCCCTCAGCGATTTCTTCAATCACCCCAGGTTTACAGGCTGAAAGCAAGAAACAGCTTCCAAGACTCAGGATAAACACAAGAAGAGAGAGCAAAGGGGCTTTTTTCATGTGGGGCACTTTCTTAAGAGGGTTAAAACAAGATTGATGGTTGTTCATAGGTTTGATCCTTTCTGAGATTAAGTTTAAGGTTGTTCTTGTTGCTGGTTTTGTTGTCGCCTTTGTATTTCTCCCAATTCCTGATTCAGAATCGTGGCTGATTTGCCTGTGGTCTCTTTGATGATGGTCTCTAATTTCTTCGCTAGAGAGTCACGAGGCTGTTTGGCATACTGGTGGGCAAGGTTGATAAACTTCTTGCTAGTCAACAGGTTGGTGCCCCCTTGAGTCGCCGCCAGAAGCGCGGTGGTATAAGCAGGAGCGGCATACAGTCCCCCAGCAATGGAAGCTAAAGCCCCCACCCATCCCGATCCTGAAGGATTTTGGTTGTTGCGCTTGATACTCTCCATCGCTTTCGCCACTTCCACATAATCCTTAAGCTTCTTGTAGTTCTCCTCGCCTAAATTGTTCTTGAGGAACTTCTGGTTGCCTTTCTTTTGCAAAGCTTTGATGAGGGTATTGTACTGAGGTTGCTCGGTAATCAGGCCTTTCAGAGGTTCTTCGAGCAACTCTTCGAGGTTTTGCCGCTTAGCATAGGCCCCGTATTGCTGATCGGCTTGTTTCAAAGCTTTGAGGAAAGTTGGATTATGCTCTTTACCGTACTGCTCCAGCATATCTTTGGTGACGGCTTGCAGATTATGCAGATACGACAAACTGTCGCTATCGCTACGATCAAACAAGTTTTTGTCCTTCATCATCTTGTTGAATTCAATCTTTTGCCGCACCACTTCCGAGACAGGAATGGCTTTGCCAGAAGCTCCGCTGTTGGGGAGCTGCTTTTCTAACGATTTCTTCACCGTCTCCGAGGCTGTCGCCAGATACTCAGGCAAGGCTTCTGCGGATTGGCCCGATAGGTTCTGTTTGATTTCTTTAAAGACGCCTAACAGCTTTTTGGTCGGCTCGGACTTGGCCACTGACTTAAGCTTGGTCTCGAGCCGCTGGATTTCCTCAAGCCAGGGGGTGGGGTCAATCGTATCCGTGGCTGGGAGCAGCTTTGCTAAAGGGGCATAAATCTTTTGGGCGGCTTGCGATAGCTCTTCTTTGAGAGGTGGTGATACCTTATCAAGCAATTTTGCAAAAGACTGCTGGATTTGTTCCCCGGTCTTGGTCAAGGTATCGCGTATCTGATCGCCAAAGTACGGCACCCGACTGATCAGGTTGTGCGCTGCGGCAGGAAGCAAGGCATCGGTCGCCGCCACCCCTGGCAGATCAACGCCAATCCTTTGCGCGGCTTCGAGGGCTTCCGCCTTCAGTTGCTTGTTACCAAACCCTGCGAGTGTCAAAGCCATCATTTTCGGATTCACTGCCCCCAAAGCTGAAACCGCCGCGGTTCCGCCAACTCCCGAAGCGATTTTGCCAAGTGAACTCTCTACCCCGGCTTCTTCGGCTGCGGTCACCCCAGCGGCCCCTCCTGCGGCTAAGGCTTCATGCTTGCCTAGCTTGAGAAGCTTACCGCCTAACGTCGCTGCTTTCCCCCCAACCCCTAACGGCACCGAAAATTCTCCCAGCAGATGGACAAACTTCTCCACCGCATCCTGGGGTTCTAGATTCGTGCCAAACAGCTGATTCACTTTTTCCCCAAGGATCGTCGCCACCTGCTCGGGTTGATAGCCTTTGAGATCATAGGATGGGTGGTCATCCGGACCAGTTGGATTGTTCTCTAAAGCAAATCCCCCTTCCATATCCTTGGTGGCCAAATTGGCTAAATCAGCCAAACCGCCTACCCCTTGCGCCAAACCATGCACAGTAAGACCCCCTAGACGTTTGGCTTGACTCAGCAGGGAAGTGTCTTGATTTCCTGAAAGGCTAGAACCTTCTGCTGCACCTTCTCCAACCCTGGCAAACTTCTGCCAATAGTCTTCAGCATTTGTCGAGGTTTCAGGAAGAGAATCTGTCACCTTGGCAAACCGATCCCAGTAATTCCCTTGTGTCGTTGTTGGCGTCATGGGGCGATTACCTTACCACCATGGGCAATCGCCTCATCAATCTCGCTTTCAGGAACTAGTACCATGTCTCCTGTGGGCGTTTGTACCCTGAAGGTTCTGGAAGACGGAACAGACCCTTCTAAAGAGGACAAGGCACGGGATGGCCCTTGGGCCGTCAAGGCTTTAGCTGCTGGGCCTGCTTCTTCGGCTTCACCCTTAAGCGATAAACTATAATCAGGCACTTTACGGATTAGAGCTTCATTTTTGGCCATTTTACGCTCGATCTTCTTTTCAAAGCGCTCAAGCATCCTTGCTAAGGCTTGCGGGGTTTTGGCAGATTCAGGAATGCGACTGGTTAAAAACTCAAACTCTTTCTGGTTGGTATTACCAAACGAGATATTGCCTTTAGCAAACTCATACAATTGCGCAGCGGCGGTATCGTATAATTGCGTTATGGTCATGCCTTCGGTATTGAAGGCTTTGCCGGTTAAGCGTTGCAGGTAAGCGCCTAAATCCGACCCGGCGATCACTTTGCCTGTGGCTAACAGGTCTTTGGCCTCTTGGGTAGCATACAGGGCCTCTTCTAGGGTAATGTTTTCTTCCTCGGCTTTTTGCACCGCTTTGGCCAGATTCTTGGCGGCTTCTTTACCCACCCCAACACTAAATTGTTTTTCAGGGTTCCAGCGACTCTCGATGTCGGCTTGATAGGACTGAGCGTTTTGTCGCGCTAGCTCTAGGCGCTCCTGATCCTGGGCGAACTTCCTCTCTTCAAACTTGATAGCTTGTTGGTAAAGATCAGCATCAACCCCACCGACACGCTCACTCCAGTCATGAGCCACCAAGGCGCCCCCTTGCTGCGGGCTTTTCACCGTGACCTTTAAGGGATTGACTTGATCAATCGAGGAGAGTTGGTAGTCAGAGCCTGTAACCTCATTCAAACGCCCTAGCATATGGTCGACATAGCTTTCTCGCGCGAGAGGGGCCATCTGTTTCATATTCTGGGCATAGTCTTTAAGCAAGGGTTCAAGCTGCTGTTCAGCTCTTTCCTGGGCGGCAAACCGCTGATTTTGGCTGGCCATAGATAAGGCATTGGCTTCTAACCATTCAAAAACTTTGGAGACTTGCTCCATCTTGGCTTGTTTGTCTTTTGCCACGCGACTTTTAAGACCTGCTGACGCCCCGGTTAGCATGCCCGATAAAAGAGCGCGCCAACCCCGCGCAGGACGTTCTTTGGTCATCTCTTGGGCTGATTGCCCAATCATCTCAGCCATAGGCATCCGCGCATCAGGCACTGAGGCTTGCAGGTCATGCTTCTGCTTGGCCAGATTGCCATAAGCCAAGAGGGTCTGCATCTCAGTCTTGCGACCTTGCTGTTGAAGCTTTTTTAAAGCGGTGTCTTGTTTGAGGCGTTCAAGATAAGGATTCATAAGTTACCTTCTTTTCCAAGGAGACGCATAATCGCCAAACCCTGACTGACCGCCTGTGGCATAGAACATTGCCCCTTGGCCGCCGAGGTTTAACAGCGTATCGCCAAAGCTGGGTTGGTTATGCTGCTGATCGAGGTTATATTGTCCAAGAATACGGTTGGTCTCGGCTTGATGACGTTGCATGGCCATGCTGTTACGGGCTTGCCAATCTGCAAATTGCAACTGCGGGGCCAAACTCGAAGCTTTTTGCGCGTTATCAGCCCCGCGAATCGCACTGCCAATATTCAAAAGCTCGCGATTATGGCCTAAGGCGCGATCTCTTAAGGTGTCTTGGTCTTTTTGCTGATCTTTTTGCAAAGCATAGACCGATTGCAAGGCCGCTACTTGTCCTTGCCTGCCTGTTTCTCGCATCTTGTAAACTTCACCTCGCTCAGCCCTGTCTTGGCGTCTAAGTTCACGACCATACTGTTCAGATTCTACTCCTAATCGTTGATCCGCTTTGGCCTTTTCCGCCGCTAACAGCGCCTTCAGTTCAACCGTTGCCGTACTGCCATGCCCATAGCCTAACCGATTGAGCGATTCTTGTTGGCTGTTTTGCTGACGGGTATAGGCTTCCTCTAACAAAGTCTGCTGCATGGCTTGAAAGGACTTCATCTCTTCGGCAAAATCCGGTATCTGGGTTAAAGCCGCTAAATCGCTTTGCCGTTCGCTGTTCAGACGATTGATTTCTGTAACAAAGGGGGCGTAATCCAAAAGCTGCGAGGGATCATAATCATACAACCGTTTCGCCTCTTCAATCGCTCGGGTCATCAGCGCCCCGGCTTCCTCATACAACGCTTGTTCTTCGGGCGAGCGGGGCAGCTTTTGAATCAGCCGTCTCTTCTTACCCGTTGCCGCATCCGTCACCACAATCGATTGCACGCCATTGACCTCATCCAAGACATCCAGCATCTCTTCCATCGGCGGCGGAGGCGGCAGTTGCGGCGGAGGGGAATCATTCCCACCAAAACACATATTTTAACCCTCCCCCTCATCTTGTTGTTTAACAAACCAAACTTTTCCCTCTTCGTTATCCCAACGAGGAGGACTCTCTAAACGCTCAATCCCCCATCCTTCAAACCGCTGGAACAGCTTTTGCCAACTCTTAAGGCACGTCCAGGTGTAGACCTTGGCAAAACCGCAGTTTAAAGCATGGTCAAACAGGGCTTGGAAAAAATGCTTATTCAATACACGATAACGAAAGGCTGGAAAGATCGTTAAAAACCCTTCCCCTTGGGTCTCTCCTGTCAAGGGGTCACAGCCGCGATCAATCAGCCCGTAAAGGCCCACAGGTCCGCTGCAGGGGTTTAGAGCATCTTTCACAATCAAGAAACAGGTAATATCTTCTCTATGGTAACGGGGATAGTGCTGACGGGTTTGCTCAGAAGAGAGTCTTTGAAAGGAAAGAGTCATCAAGAGTGTTCTTTCATGGCTTGTTTAATTGCCTTCAGGAAGATAAGCTAAGACGTTATGAGAAGCGGTGTTGTCACCAGGAGTTATGTACGTAAAACCTGTGGGGGTATAAGAAGAGCTATACATGTTGTAGTTCGTAAGACTCATCAATCCTCCTGTTGGCGGAAGCTGACGGGTATAGGTTACCGTGACATAGTACTCGCCTGTCTCTTCATTAAGAACGCAGGTCGCTTGTTTAATATTCATCCCTCGCCATTTTAAGGTTGTGCCACTGCCTGAGAGGATTTGAAACATACAAAAGATCAACCCCCCAATAGGCGCTACGGTCGTACCATTCAAAGAGCCTAGGGTAACACCTTGCTGAATCAGCGAGGCATCAAAGGAGGGAGAGGTTATCTTGCTAAAGCTGACATTGCCAAAGGCTCCTGCCATTAACACCGAACCCATCGAGGCATATTGCGGATCGATATGGCTCACTTGAATGGCTTTAGGGGCAATCTTAGGATTAGTTACGGCTTGGTTAGCCAGTTTATCGGTGATAATAGCTGCGGCAGCAATCTTAGGTGCTGTTACCGCAGCATCAGCGAGTTTGGGGGTTGTCACAGATGCCTCAGCAAGCTTGGCTGGGGTCACCGCAAGATCGCCGAGCTTACCAGTGGTGACGGCTTGATCAGCCATCTTAGCGGTGGTTACAGCATTATTGGCTAGTTCCTCGTTACCTACAGCATTTGCAGCAAGATGGCGAGATTCAATGCTCTCATCAGCGATCTTCGCCCCTGTTACGGCACTATTATCTAGTTGATTCGTGCCTATGGCATTGACCTGGAGTTTCTCTCGGGTGACAGCACTGTTACTAAGATGGCGGGTTTGCACCGCTTGGTCGGCGAGATGCGTTGAGGTTACTTGTGTCCATGAGACATTACCTTCCCCATCGGTAGTCGGGAGCTTGTTGGCATTGGTTGGCTCATCCGCCCCTGGGAAAATACCTGCCGCGGTTTCATTAATAGCAGCGGCCAATTGATTAATGTAATCCATCAGCGCATTACAATCGCCATCCAGCTGGGAGGCGGTGGGGGGTTTACCCTGAAGGGCGGCATAGCGATCATAATTGGCCAACACTTGAACCGGCACATAAGGAATGGCAGGACGTTTAAAATTGGTGGGCAGAGCCATGAAAGTTACTCCTGATAAGGGTTCAGCATGGGTTTTTACCTCTCGGGTCTTTCGATCACCCCATAGAGGCGCAGCTGCTTTAACGAGACAGGACCATCCTTGGTGTAACCCTTTAAGGTTAACCAGAAAGTGGAAGCTAAGAACTTGAAGCGATCTTGAAACACCACCACCTGCTTATCCAAGCGAAAGCCTAAACTGGACTCAGTGACCAGATCATCAGGCACGGTGGTAAGCGGCACGGTTTTTAAGGCATCGCCCCGCCGATCAAAACGACACGGACTGCTCAGCCGATAAGAAGCTGGTAAGTCCCCACTGATAAGCAAGGACATTTCATTATCGGGACGCAAGACAAAGCTTGAGGTTAGATCAACGGTGAGATCATAGCGCAAGCCTAAAAAGCGTTTGCCCTTAAGATGGACAATCGGTAACGACCAAGAAAACGGTATCAAAGCTTGTCCCCCTTGATCGCCATAGCTTTTGTTTTCCCCTTCATGACCATCGCCGTATTGGAACAGACGGTTTTGACAGGCTAAGTAGAAACGGTTATTCAAACTACAAAATGTTGAAGCTCGTTCAAAGTCCCCGGTAAAGAGAGACCAAGCATCAAGCGAGGTAGAGAATAACGAGACCAGAAGAGGGTTTTGGCCAATCTTAAACCCTGCCCAAGGACCGCCCTCATATTTAAATGAGCGACAGGAGCGATAAGCCGCATTGTTGCTGAGGGCTTGGCTTAAATACTCTTGGATCAGCGGATCAACGGCATCATAGCTGTTGGCGACAAACTGCTTGGCGATGTTAAGGGTGGTCAACGACTGCAACCCTGTTTTGGTGATAAAAAACAGATCATTGGGCAATTCCAACAAAAGATCACCATGCACCAGCCCTGTAGGGATCATGGCCTGATAGCGTAGTGTTTGAGGAGAGGCGTCCTCTTGGTTAAAGCCTGCTTGCAAAGGATCGGTACCGGTCCAGATTTGCGTTTTAACCCGTCCGGCAAAAATCATCGAACCGCTTACATGGCTAATCGCCTCAAGCGTGTCAGGAACACCATGCTGTTCGGTTAAATCAAGACTGGGTACCGTCTTGGTTTGTTCATGAAACCAATCGTTTAAGGAATTGGATTTATAAGGATAATAGACCCGCAGCGCTTGATCAGGGGCTTTCATGCCTAAACTGACGGCCCCTTCACCTAAGGCCCAGACCCGATTATGGGCGACATAGAGATAACTAAACCGTGGCGGCCAATCTTGATAAAACAACTGCATTTGATTGGCGACAAAAGCAGGTAAAGCGGTTTGCGTGGTCACGGTCACCGTGGTGGCTTGTTGCACTGCTTGGACAATGGTGAGGGAGTGAGACACACCATTGATCACCAGCTGAATCAAGGTCCCGGGAGCGTATTTGCTTAACAGAAAGCTTGCTGTGGCGGTAAAAGAAAAACGCGTGTTCTCCAGACGATTAAAAGAGGAGGCTTGTTCTTTGACAAAGTTACTCAGATCAGCCAAAGTTGTGCCATCCCAGGTCATCACCCGATCCACGCCATTACAGAGGAGCAGCTTGCTTAAAAACACCACCGACCGTGGCACACAAGCGACGGATAAATTTTGCCGCAACGGTGGGCTTAAAGTCCCTGATTGTTTGTCATAAACAGAGATCGTCCCTGTGGCATAGGACAGGCTCTGGAAAACAATATCGGTAAAGGGTTCAGGGAAATTGTTCTGCTGCAGGGTAAGCCTAACTCTATCGTTTTCTGTCTCAGCTTGAGCAATCAGGTCAAGCACGGTATTGATGCCATTGAGCTGATAGACAATTTTAACAGGTGTGTCTTGTTGGTACCGTTCAGCCTGGTCTGTAGCCAAGGACAGAACAAAATCCCCCTCTACGGTCACGGTTTCCCGATCAACGCTAAAGTCTTCTTGGTACTCTTGCACGTAAAGAACCAGCTGTTCCGCGCCTGTCGCCGTCACATAGCCAAAACAGCCCAGGATGCGGCTTTCAGGAGGAAGAGTCGGGGATAAAGGGTCTTGTTTCAGCGCTTGCGTGCCAAACCGCACCGTTCCTTCGCCTAAGGGCTTGGCCAGGATGTTCTCCAAAACATAAGCATAGGTTAACGGTAGCTGATAGGCCGAGATGTTTTGATTCATCCCGTGAGGCGGAGGGGACAGCTCTAAGACATCATAATTGCCAACTTGCAACATGCTCGTCCCTCCTAAAGCGGGCTAAAGGTTGACAAAGACAACCCGGTAGCGCCTTTGAGATACGCTAACAACCGGGATTGACCCGCTTTCCAGCGCTGTTTGGCTTCTGCCATCTTCATAGGATTTTTAAAGCCGCTCTGATCTTGAAACAGATAATACAACGCCCCATCCACCAGCACCGGATGATAGGCAAGCGGATAGGGAATAGCGTCTTCTAAAGTTTCTTCCCTAAAGGAGACCGGTTGCGGGATATAAAGAACCTTGACCGTCAAGAGAGAGGTTGGTATGGGGTAAAAGTACAGCTCAGAGCCGATAGCATAATAGAGACGAGGCGGACCTACCCCACCCGACTCAGGGTTAAGCTGTAATAGCTCTGCTACAGACGCTCTGGTTAACGGTCGGTGATGGGTGAGATCATAAACCCGCTGGATGATATAAGGCGGGTCAGGGAGTCTTACACTCGTCTCACCTTCTTCCGTGGTCAAGGTTCTGGCCCATGCTAAATCCATGTTCAAGGAAGCGGTCTGTTGATACAGCTCAAAATGGGCCAGATTTAAATACTGCAGGAAAATCTCTCGCTCCGCCGTACTGACATTGTCATTGCCTAACGATAAATGGCCCATCAACGTTAACAGATCAGAAACGTGCATTCCCTCAGCTTCCTTTCTCAACGACCCTAGTAATTACCGATCACCAGCAACAACGACACCACCGCCCCGGCAGGGATGGCGGCCCCTCCTGCCGGAATGCTGATGTTGATCGTTTTAGAGGCTGCATCTAGAGTGATCAAGGTATGAGTCTCTTCCGCCACAGCGCCCATGGGAATCACCTCCCCATCGGTGGGATCACGGACAAACACAGAGAGAATAGCTTGAATCTTCCCTGCTCCTGTCCACGTCAGGATATTGGCATCAGCCTCAGCGGCAATACCGGCGGTAGTGATCACATCAAAGGCAATCAGCTGGGAGTCTTTGCCTGTGGACCCCACGGCAACATTAACATTGGCAGCGGTGGAAGTGTTTTGCACGTAGCGAATCACACTAGTCATTGTTTCTTCTTTCCTGTTCTAAATCTGGTTCGTAAAGTTTGTTCTGAAGAGCCAAGGGTATTTCTCCTAGGATAAAGCGACAAACGAATGGAGGATGCCCTGTTCCACGGAAGTCGCCAGGTTCGTGGCGGCATCCCGAGCATGTTGTTGACTGGCAAACTTCAACATTTTCTGCCCTCGAAACTCATGACCAAAGTACAGCTGGATGCGTTCCACCAGATCGTTTTCCATCCCTAACATCGGTTCTTCCGCCCAACCTAGTGACCAAGCCCCGGCGCCGATAAACAAGTTCCAGGCAATACGGTGATTGTTGGCGGCACTGGTAAACTCAAACTCATACAAGTCTTTGCAAGAATAAATGCTGATACCAAAGAACTCCCCCACATAATCCGCTCCATTCAAGGTTTGCGGGGTATTCTCCGCATCAATCACCGTGCCACGGTTAAAGGTCGATTGTGAGAACAACGGATCAGCAAAGAGCGACGTTAAACTTTCAGGATGGGCGAGATAGATGTACTTGTTCATCGGCCATCCTGCTTTGTTTCTGACATAAGCAGGTTGAATGGCATCTTCACGGTTAATGGCGGTACCCCCTCTTTCCGCGGTAAGCTTCAAGGCTTTTAAATGCGCCCCACTCAGGCCATTGTTGGCTGGTGCTGGGTTAGCCGCATTAAACTTGGCGGGAAAAGTGGCATTGGCATAATATTGGGCCACGGTCGAGTTGATCCCCGCAAGCACCGCGCGGTCATAAGAAGGGATCACATCCGCCACGTTACAGTTAGAGGCGCCATTGGTCATGCTGGGATAAGCGCCTGTGGTGGCGGCTAGAAAGATGTCACGGTTGAGGGCACGAGAAAACGCCTCCACCAACTGGCTACGGGCATAAGGCGGTAATTCAATCGGCGTGCCATAGTTGAGAATGTCATAGCCTTTGATCTGCACCAAGAAGCTTTTAAAGTCGACATTCACCGCATCATAATCCACCTTTTGCTGCTGGGCATTACCGCGGCGTTGATCAAAGTTCACAATCGGGTTTTTATAGTCCAAGGCTTGCAGTTTGCCCATGCGGTACTGCAACCCTTCTTTAGGACCGAGTTTTTTACGCACAATCGGCCGTGTCGGTTCATTGCCCATCAGATTAAACAACGGCGTCAACTGCACCCACTCTTTAAACAGACTGGAGGTGACCTCAAACGGAAACAGGTTTTGATTGATGCCGTTATAGCCAGGGGCTGGGACAGGATAAAGAGCCATACAAGTCTTCCTTTCTCAAAAAACAAAAAAATGGTCTGTGTTATCACAACAAAGGTGCAACAACACCAAAAAACAGGTCTTTTTTTTCGTCTTTTCAATCAAGGAAGGATGTCGAAACCGCTCAAGGGAAGAGCTTGTTACAGCTGTCTTAACCGATCCTGAATCGTCTTTCTCTCCAAGGTCCAGTCTTAAAAAGGGCCTCTTACCAAGAGGGAAGCTTTTTAAGCCGAGCTTTCTACGTCAGTCTTTCCAAGTGAGACTTGACACAAGTGTCGAAACACGTGTGTTTTTCTATCTTGGTCGTACAGCAGGCCGATCCCGTAGGGCAAACACTTGATCCACAGAATCAAGCCCAGCAGGTTTTCTCTCCTGAGATGATCCCATCTCTGCCAAGCCATACTTGGGCATGTCGTAGTCCTCATATTGTAACAGCTTCTTGGTGAGCTTTTCAACGGTCTTGGTTAAGGTTGTGATCTCCGCTTGCTTCTTGGCTATATAGCCTTTAAAGCCGCCCGCTTCTTGAATATCGCGATAAGACTCTTCATAAACCTTTTGCCCCAGGGTTAACATTTTGCGGGTTAACTCAAGCGGTTGGTCTTTTAAGTCCTCAAACTCTTCAAGCAGCTGCTCGCGCTCTTCCAAAGAGGCAGTGGACAAGTAATAATCAAACGCTTTAATCTTCTCATCCAATAAGGTATCGCCGGTATATTTACGGATGTTTTCCAGCTCAATATTGGCAACCTTAAAAAACCGGGCAAACGGATGGGAGGACCTATCCCCCTTTTCTTGAAAGGATAAGTCTTCTTGGTCGTCATGCTCTAAAGAGTCTCGCAGCCGCAGCGCTTCTTCTTCACTTAACGCCCCTTCCGCGACTAAGTCTTGGGTGATCCTTAAAGCGTTTTTAAGCCGTTGGGCATTCTGGCGGCCATACTGTTGGTTTTCCGTGAGGCGCTTTTGGGTTTTGGCCAAATCGCTGCGCAGCTGCTCAAGCTCAGGGGGAACTATCTCCTCTTGAGCAGGTTGTGGAGCTGTTGGCTTAGCTTGCGTTTGATCCTCTTGAAGGCCCGGCGTTTCCTTTGCAGGGCTTTTAACCATCGATCCTTCAAGCTCAGCAAACACTGTCTCAATACGGCTTCGTGTCTGGTCATGATCTGTTCTACCTTCATCCAACTGATGTGTTACAGTTTCTTGTTGTGGTTGCTCTTTTGTTGTTGTCACAATCCCATCCTTTGGTTTATCTTATAAACTGTACCAAGGGCTACCCTAAAACCACGTTTTCGTTAGGGACCTCCGGTTCCTAGGTCTTGCGGTAGCCCACCAACTCTTCCCTGATCTAAACTTTGGGACTCTAACCGCTGTTTGTTCTGCATGACCTGGCTCATCTCTTGGGCAATCTTCTCCCCATCCCGTATCCCCAGCATTTGGAGCAGTTTGGGCGACAACATCAACCAATTGGCATTGGCATTGCCTAACAGCGATTGTAACATCGCCCGCTGTTCTTCAAAGGTGCTTTTAAAGTCAGGCACTTCTTCAACATACAAGGTCACCGGCAAATGGTTAATAGTGTTGGCAAGAATCAGCTTGCCATCCTTTTCCACGGCTAAATTCAGAACCAACCATTCTCTTTCTTGCTCGGTGAGAATTTGCACCGCTAGATTCTGATCGTTGGAGGTTTGGATCAGCTTTAACAAGAACTTGGCTTCGCGCTTTTTCATCTCGGAGAAGTTATCAAAGGCAAAGACATTGTTCCTTACCGAATTGACCTGGCGCACATTTTGCGCTACCGCACTGGTCGCATTGGTTTGAATGCCCAGCATCTCATCATGAATCCCTGTCACCCGTTTCATAAAATCCAGATACAGTTCCACAATCTGCAGTTGCGGTTCTGCCAGCTCAGCATTCGAGGAGATTTGAATCTTGGCCTCTTCCGGGAGAATAATCACCGAATCAGGGCGCTTGAGTTCCGCTCTAAAGGCTTCGGTGCTCTCGCCGGGATCAATATTGCCTTGGATGATCACCCTTGACGAGTTCATCAAGTATAAAGATTTGGTAATCCGTATATTGGCATCGCGTTGTAAATCTTTAATGGATTCTAACAAACCATAAGGTACCCCTGTTTTAAAGCGCCGCTTCCACACATAAGGGATACAGCTAAAATCTTGGGGATTGGGTAAATTCGGCGATAACGGGGCATGTTCGAGTAAGATGGTGTCTAAAAACAAGGTCCGCATAATCTGCTGTGATTTAATTTCTTCCAAGCTTTGGGGGGATTCACAGAGGGCTTGGGCTTGCTCTTCGTCAAACGTCTCAAAGGCATGACCTTGTTGATCAAGACCCCGATACGCTTTCTTCGCCACCTTGTACTGCACTTCCACCACCAATAAGCGACTCTGATGACAGCTGGTGTAGGTATCAAGTGCGGTGTAATCCGAGCTTCTATCCATGATCTCTTCCGAGTAGAGACCTTCAATTACTTGGGGGTTGGTTAAATCGATCAAAGAGGTTACCTGCGGCCAGGTCTTAGCCACCATCTCCGGGCGCATCCAGC
>ERZ1066127.891-NODE-891-length-13200-cov-10.678205_pt1 | contig 13200 bp, 11 predicted proteins | sample MGYA00382774_ERZ1066127 | MGnify/ENA primary metagenome ERZ1066127 (study PRJEB33369, sample SAMEA5778357) | biofilm metagenome | biome: Industrial cooling water; feature: Water cooling tower basin; material: Biofilm | place: United Arab Emirates | collected... | reverse complement strand
TCGCATGACGTTAAAATTGAATGAAGTAGGCTAAAAATCCAGAGCGGATGCTCCTAGTGGTTCCGGTTTGCTGCACATTGCTGAGCAGCATACCGGCTTGCAGGGTCGATTTGCCAAATACCTTGTAGCTCACCGATACTACGGGCAAGGTTTCGGCATAATCGTAATTGACCTCGGTAAAATCGATGATTTCGTTTTGGGCGTTGCGTGTGGCATTAAATCCGGTGCCTCGGTTTTGCACCTGAATCAAACCGGCGTCGAAGCGCAGGTCATTGGTCAGTTGATAACCCAAATTGGCACTCAACCAAGGCATTTGTACCGATAAACGAGGTACTTCTGCATTTTCGTTGGCCCTGAACGCTGTTTGGTGGCGGTACATCAGCTTGGCATCTATCTTTTTCCACTGATAACCAGCTGTTACTTCCGCCCGGGTAAACTGGGTGAGGGCAGTAGTACCGCTGCCGCGGATTTCGCTGAACCATTGCAAACGGGTGCTGAGCGACAGGCCTTTCACCAATTTAACAGGCTGCCAAGCCGCTGTTACGCCGCGGCGGTTGGGCGTGGCATCGCCAAAAGGATCGAGCAAGAGGTAGTTCGAATTGTCGTTGCCCAGTGAGGTGCTCCAGGCCGCGCGGTACAAACCTGCCTCACGCGCAAAATCATAGAGACTGGCCGAACGCAAATCGCGGTTATTGCCCACGGTACGGAAAGAGCGCGGAATGCCCACCGGATTGTAAGCAGTGGTTTGGGCGGCAGGATTAAAATAATCGGGCCCCACTTCGGCATAACGCACTTGCAGTTGCTTGCCGATTTTTAAGCCTACCGTATAAAAATAGTCGGTCTTCACGGTTTTGCCTGTATCGGTAAAAGCCGAGCGCGAATTGCCCAGCTCCCAATTCAAACGCAGCAAACCATTGCCCAAGGTACCATCGGTGGCCAAAACGGTATTGCGGTACAAATCGGTGCTGGCTGAGGTACCTCCCAAATCGGCAATCGATACCAAAGTACCGCCTATGCGCAAGGGGAATTCGCCCCAAATCAGCTCCGAACGACCGCCAAAAGCCCATTGCTCGGTGGCAGCACCACCAAAGCCAGGACGCAAACGCATCGCAAAAAGGGAATTCGACAATTTTTGGGGGCCTTTTTTGAACAACAAACCAAAATCGAGCGCGGCGCCTTGGGTACGCCAGGTGCCGTTTGCATTCATAAACACATCGTAGCCCGGCATGTTTTGTTGCAAGGTTTGCAAGGCCGGAACACCGTTGAACAACTCCAAAACTGGTGCCGTGCGGAACATGGTATAAGGCGTGAGCGCATAATCCATATCGCCCACGGTGTATTTGAAGCGATTTTGGATGAGGCCTTTCACGGTCAGCTGGCGGATGTCGAAACTCACGCCCGAGCCCCAAAAGCCGCCGTAATCGTTGCGTATGCGGACTTGCGCCAGTACTTCGGTGGCGGCGTTGGGACGGATATTAACGCCCAAATCGGCCAATACATGGCCCGAATTTTCACGCGGCAAGGTGGTGGTATCGCCGGCTAAGGTAAGCCGGTCGGCAAAGTACACCGCCCGAGCACCGCCATTGAGCGAAAATTTAGGTGGCGGGGCCTGACCAAAGCTTTCAACGGCTGCCAAAAGACTTACAAGAAGGAGTATATTTTTCATCAGAATAATAGCTTCAGTTCAACAGTGGTTTCGGTGCCGCGGTATTGGTCGAGATTAAAACTGCGGTCTTCAAAAGCAAAATATTTGTGCCGGACATACACACACACATTGTCGGCAGCCCAAATGTCGATGCCCAGTCCACGGGCGGCGCCGTATTGCTCAAAAGGACGGCCATCTAAATTCACTCCGGTGCGAAGGCCGCCCAAAGTGATGTCGCCACTGAGCATCATCACAAAGGTGATGCGGCTGTTCCATTGCAGGTACAATTCGTTTTCGGTAGCATACTGCCGCAACAACGCTTGAGGCGCCACTTTGAGCACAGCCGCATTGGTTTGCACCGAAGCAGCCCGCAATAGGTGGTTGAATACCAATACTTTTTCACCCAAACGGATGCGGTACAAGGCCTGGGCCTCCAATTGCGAAAAAAACAGGGCTTCGGTAATCGGACGGGTGAGATTGACGCGGTCGTAGGTGCTGCGGTACAATACATTGGTGCGCCCATACGGTCCCACTGCCTGCGGAAAACCCCAGCGGTAAAAACGGCTGCGGGTAAGCGCATTTACCGGACGACCAAACGAAATGTTGGTGGCACCCGTGGTGATTTCGCGGCTTAGGCTGTAACCACCAGAAAAATAGACGTTGGCAGGCTGGTAACCAACGTTCAGGTCGATGCCCTGGCGGTTGTTGGCCAATTGTCCGAAACCCAACAGCGACGAGCCGCTGGGGAACAACAGCGCACCACTGCCCGCTTGTCCGGCCGGGATATTGGAAATGGCGGCTTCAGCCACACTGGTATTAACAAAGGCGCCCACATTGTTCACAGCTCCCGGATCGATGTAATAAGCCTGGCCAAATAGGCGCAAGCGTTTGTTGATTTGCCAGCGCAATTTGCCCTGTGCCACCAAGCCGCCACGTTGTCCAACTTGCTGCGACTGGTAACCCGAATAACCGGCTTCCACATCAAAATTCACTTTCGACAGCAGGTGACTGATTTTAACGGTATGGATTTGCGAACCAAAACGCTGGGTTAAGAGGCTGTCTTGGTACGAACGCTGGTTCATGCTTTGCACGCCCAAGCGCCAGTGGCTGTTCACGAGCCATTGGTATTGTCCGCCCCAAGCGGCATTGGGCCTGCGGTCGAAGCCACCATTTTGTTCGTTTTTGCCGAACATGAATTTGATGCTCTGGTTTTTGGGCAGCTGACTCATGCTCAAAATGGCACCTGCGAAAGCGCGTTTACCCCAACGTTCTTCTTGATCAACCCGGCCCGCATCCACATAGCGGTTGTAACGTTCTGCTACATGGCTACCAATCGGATCCCAAGGGTTGCGGTCGAACAACATATAGCGTTCATAGGCAGTGTAGGCGCCCATGGTGAGGTCGCTCATGTCTTCCCAATGAATGCCCCCCAACTTGATGTTCAGCGGCCCCAAAGCGGTTGGCACCGTAGCAAAAAGGTTCATACCGAGGTTCAACAACATACTTTGTCCCAAGCGAGGCGAGCCAAGCGGAAAGTCGATGTTAGGGCGGGCAGTATCGGGGGTGGCAGGACTGTAAGCCGACAAGCCGGGGCGGTCCATGAATTGAAAAGCGAACAAATCCATGCCCCAGCTTACCCCTGCGCGTGATTTTCCGTTGATGTTGATGAGCAGGTTGGGTAATTGCGTATCATCGCCAATGAATACTTCGCGCAAAGGCATGTTCACCGCAGGCAAAAATTGATAGGCCTCGGGCATATCTCGGTAAGTACCGAAAAAGCGGTAAAAACCGTTGACATTGAGCGAACGCAATCGTGCAGGCTCCATTTTGGGAAAGGTACCGAAGTCGGTTGCCGCTACCGCCTTGCTGCTATCTACGAACAAACGCCACAATACCGACTTCACCGTAATGGGCTGTGCAATGGGTGCAGCCGTTTGGCTGCTGTCGGTAGGCAACAATGCGGGTGCTGCAGGTTGCGCCCAGGCTGCTGTGGCACCCAATAGGCCAAATGCCGTAAAAAAGGAACGTATATGTTTGTTCATGGCAATTGGCTAAAAGTTTCAAATTGCACGGCTTTGCGTGGACGGGCACCCGGTGCAATGGGTTTTACAAAAAGTGCTACGTTGCCATAGGCCACCCAGCCGTCTTTTTCGGCATACACAAAAATGCGGTAGGCACCTTCGGTTTCGGGCGCTTTGAGCTCTAGCGCTTTGCCGTTAAAGCGGCGTACTTTTTTGCGCTCTACGCTAGCCGGACGACCTTCCACATCACCACCCGATTTGATGTCCTGACTTTCGGGAATGATTTCGTAGCGCAATTTGATGTCTTCCATTTTGGGTGCAGCCAATGTCAAAGGCAGCTCGATGTCGTCGCCAACATGGGTCATTAAATAAGGCTTGTCAAAGCCACCAAGCGATACAGGTGCGGGTTGGTTTTCGGTTTTCCAAGCTTGGGCAATGGCCCACAGGGTTTCGGTTTTTTCTTTGTATTCGGTAAAAATGCCGTACCAGGTAGGCGTGGTTTCCTGTTTTTGTCCCCACAAAAACACATACGAACCCATGCACCACGGGCGCTCGGCCCAAATTTTATCTTGGTAGCGGCGGGTGTAGCTTTCGGCCTTTTGGGCACTGGTTTGCTCTAACGGAGCGCCCCAGGGAGCGCGTTTTACTTCCCAGTGGCCGTTGGGTCCCCATTCGGTGATCATGTACGGACCGTCCCAACCCCAGCGGCGGATTTGCGAAGGCAGTTTGTCGAGGTCGCCATAGGTATTGATGCTGTAAAAATCGAGGCTAGGGCAGCGCTCTTTGATGAGTTGCACTTCTACAGAATCGAGGCCAGCGGTTACCGTGGTAGTGGGGTGCTGCGGGTCAATTTCCTTGATCATTTTGGCGATGTCTTCAACTGCATACCACACATTGGTATTGCTGTAATTGAGGTCTACTTCGTTGCCTACGCCCCAGCAAAGCAGTGCGGGGTGGTCTTTGAGCGCCAACACATCGCGGCGGAAGGCTTCTTTTTGCTTGCGTACGGCCACCGAATCGTCGTAATCGAAGCCATGACGTTCGTGTTGCAACCAGAGGCCCATCATTACCGTAAGGCCGTGTTTGTGGGCTTCATCGAGTATTTGCCGGGCGTTTTCGGTGCCCCAGGTGCGGATGGAGTTGCCGCCAGCCGCCACAACTTCGGGCAAATACACCGAGCCGCCTGCTCCTTTTACATAATACGGCTCACCGCCACGAAAGATGGTCCAGTTGCCTTGTGCGTCTTTCCGCACCTCGGTACGTACCGCCTGTGCTTGCAGCCCTTGGCCCCCCAACCATACACAGGCCATTAAAAGTAGAATCCACCTCATGCAACAGATTTAAGATTTGCCCCGACAAGTTATAGTATATTTTACAATTACCAAATAAGGCAGGCTATTTTTACGATAAATATAATTTTTTCTCAGGGGTTGCTCCGAAAAGGTTTGGTGTTGGTACCAACGGCAGCAGTGATTGGGTAGGGAGAAGCGAAAATCGGGTTTTGAATCCCGAATCCTCTAATCCCCGAATCTCTTTGGCTCTCGGGGCAGGCGCTTTGGCTCTCGGGATTTCGGTTTGCTCAACCTTGAACGACCTCACCCTCTTATCCCTCTCCAGAGGAGAGGGACGCTAGATTTCGGTTCGCAATAAATTTTGGTTTCAAGAAAATGGAAATCCGAACACGAATTCATAGGTTAATCTAAGAGGACAGCCTAAATCAGGCACCGTCACTTTTTGAACCTTGAACCTTGAACTTTGAACCCGCCTGCGCTTGGCAAAGCCGCCTCCCTCTTCCCGCAAAGTTGCTGGCAATAAAAAACACACTGACTTTAAACAACAGAAGATTTTTTTTATTTTTGAACAAAGCAGCCATATGAAATCCTTGCTCTTCCTCCTCTTGGCCTGCCTGGCAATGCACAGCATGGCACAAAACGGTCCGAACGCCCCCGACCAACTTTTTCAGTTGGCCCAACAGTCGAAAGGGGCAAGCAAAAACGAGATTCAACAATTACTGGGCGCACCGCAACACCAAATGCCAAATGCAGCTGGCGAAAGTTGGGCTTATGTGCGCGATGGGTTTCAATTGCGCTATCATTTTGATGCCCAAGGAAGTATACAAGCTTTTGAAGGCAACTTACAAGCGCCCGTTATTCAGCTCACAGCGCTTCCCGCGAACTTTCCTGCGGCCTCCAACAGCAGCGAATGGCAGCAACAGTTGGGGGCGCCACATGGGCTTAGCCAGCAAGATGGGCGCAGCAGCTGGTCGTACCGCTTTACCGACGTCAACCAAAACCTGCTGCGGGTTGAATTGAAGTTCGACAGTGTAGGCCAGCTACTTCCCAACGGTTTGCATGCCCAATGGCAGTACAGCCAAAGCAGCAGCATACCAGTAAAAAAACTCGCCAAGCTTCAAATGGGCAAAACCACCCAAAAACAGGCTGTACGGCTGTTGGGACAGCCCAACGAAAAATCGCTCGATGCATTTCAGGCAAACTGGCGCTACCGCAACCCGAATGCTTTTTTGGAATTGAAATTCAACGAAAAAGGCATATTACAAGAAATGATGTTTGGTCGCAAAAATTAATGATGGCCAATACAACCAAGCCTGTTCAATCTCCTTTAGTTAGTTCAGCTCAATAAGCTTGATGAACCCTTGGCCAGTGCGTGGTAACAACTTTTAATCTGGCTTATGTATATTCACGCTCAGCAACACCACTGAACCCCATTTCGCTTGGCCATCCATTTTACACCTAAAAGCAGCAAGACACTTTCAACCGAGCTCTCAGAGCCCGAATTGCTTTACCTCGCCCATGAAACAGCCGTGCAACAAGGCTTTGCCATCGTTGAGTTGCACCGTAGTGGTTTTACCGCTCTAAGCCAGAACGGCTGGCTTTCCTGGAACCACCAATTGCGTATAGAAGTGAAGGCCGGTGCATGGGAGGTAGAGAGCCGTTCGGTAGGTAATGAATTGATTGATTGGGGCAAAAACCGCCGGAAAGTAGCAACATTTCTACATGGCTTTGAGCGGGTATCGCGCACATTTGTGCCCGAAACCGATGCCGACACAGTGGCAGCCTGGTATGCCGAACTGCCGGCAGTTCAACCGCAAGCAGCAGCAGAGACCACCAACTGGAGCGATTTGCTGGTGCCCCATGGCGGGTACTTCATCACACCCATTTTGTTGTACCTCAACCTGGCCATGTACCTGGTGATGGTTATCAGCGGCGTTCATTGGCTTACACCAAATGTAGACAGCCTGCTTAGTTGGGGCGCTAACATCCGCATGCTCACTGCCGACGGGGAACTTTGGCGGTTACTCAGCAGCTGCTTTGTTCACATCGGTCTGGTCCATTTGCTTTTTAACATGTATGCGCTTTGGTTCATCGGCCTGCAACTTGAGCCGGTATTGGGGCGTTGGCAATTTTTAGCCGCCTACTTGCTTTCGGGCATAGCAGCCAGCACCAACAGCCTGTGGTGGCACGACTTGACCGTGAGCGCTGGGGCATCGGGGGCGATTTTTGGTATGTACGGACTCTTTTTGGCCTTACTTAGCACCTCACTTTTCCCAAAAAACGTCCGACAGCCGCTTTTCGCCAGCATGGCTCTTTTTGTGGGCTACAACCTCATTTTCGGCACCCAAGAGGGCATCGACAATGCGGCGCACTTGGGGGGGCTCCTCAGCGGATTGGTTTTTGGCTTTGCTTATTTGCCCAGTCTGCGCGACAAAGCCGAACCCTACCTTGGTACAGCTACCAGCGGGGTGCTGGTGATGGTGGTGGCCATCGGGGTATTCTTCAGTGTGAAATTCCTGCCCAACGATTTGGCTACCTACCAACAGAAAATGGAAAAGTTCGCTGCACAAGAAGCCCTTGCTTTGGAGGTGTACAACTTGCCCGAAGGCTCATCGAACGAGTCGATTTTGTATGGCTTGCAAGAACGCGGCATTTACTACTGGCGCGAAAACCTCAAAATCCTCAATACCGTCGATAAACTTAGCCTGCCCGACCACTTGATAGAACGAAACCGCTTGCTGCGCGAATATTGTCAAACGAGAATCAGACACTACCGGCTGTTGTACAAGTCGATCGACGAAAAAACAGAGGACTACCAAAAACAAATTGAGCATTACGACCGTCAGCTGGGCATTTTGCTCGATAAAATCAAAGGCGAATGAAGGCGTTTAAAAACAATCGCATGCGAGGCAAGTGTGCCAGCGCCTGCGTGTTCATCCTCCTGGCTCTGTTTTGCTTGTCATTGGCATCAAAAGGCTTTCAACACCAATTGTTGCATCAAATAAAATCGACGCAAGTAGATGAAGCGGTGATCCAAGCCAACGACTTGCGTGAGCAATTTTTGGGTATCACGGTGCTGGTGCTGTACATCCTTACCGCCATTGTTTTTTTGTTCTGGTTCAGGCGTGCTTACGACAACTTACACGCCTTGGTAGCTCGTCCGGCCTACCCCGCATCGGCGGCTACCAGCGCTTGGTTTATTCCCTTCGTCAACATCATCCGTCCTTATAGGGTGGCAGCCGATTTGTACGAGCAAACCAGCGCTCACTTGGCCGAAAAGGGAATCGCCGTCCGTCTTTCAAGCGATTTGTTAGGTTTGTGGTGGTTCATGTGGCTTTTTGGCGGTGTCATTGGGCAATACCTCAATTATCGGCAGCGCATTGCCGTCAACATCGACGACTTGCTAGCCAATAGTCAATTAGGCCTGTTGAACAACATGTTTAACATTCTGTCGTGCCTGGTTTTTTTGAAAGTCATCAGCGATTACCGCCGTGCCGAAGCTTCCCTGTTGCTGCTACCTGCTGAAAATGCAGCTGAAAATACCGAACAAGCATGAAAAAAAGGCTGTTGTACCTTGTTTGCATGCTACTAGCCGTTTGGGGATGCCACGCAACTGCTTGGGCGCAAAGTCCCAGATCGGTTGAATTTGAGCTCCGACGCGAACTAATCGACTTTGAACCTCAGCATTTCTATATTGCCAAAGTAAGCGACAACCGACCGCAAAAAGACAGCATAGGCAGGGTGTATACGCATTTGGGGCAAATTCCTGCCAGGGCGCTGCTCCGCGGAGGGGTCGACAGTTGCATACACCGCTATTTGTACTGGACCTTGAAACGCGATTCGACGCTGCTTCCCATAGAACTTGAAATCAACGATTTATACATCTACGAATCGCTTAACATCAGCTCGCAGCAAGCCGAGCTCGATCTTGCAGTGACCTTCTACACCCTCCAGCCCCAGCGGGCACCCCTTTACTCCACTTCGGTTTTGATGGAAGAAGCTAGTTATACCGACCTAACCGGCAAGCACGAAGGCAACATCCGCAAGGCGCTTTTGCGGGCCATCAAGGAGGTTGACCGCCAAGCACAATGGGGCGCCTGGGTACACAACGGCACAGCAGCAGTGGCCAAGCCGCTTGAGCGAGCGCAGTCTGACACCGGCTTAAGTACCCGACTCGAAAAACAACAGCCCGCTTTTACCCCTGAGACAACCAATGCATCCAACCCATCCATCAGTCTGGCTGCCCCAAATACAGAAAATCAGCATAGAAGTACCAACCAACGATCGGGCTTCGAATGGGTGCTAAGCGGTTTCCTGCAACCTGCCACCAACAGCTTCAGCTGGGGAGCGACTGGCTATTTATTTCTGAACCAGGTGGGGAGCGATTGGAAGGTGCCCTTCATGCTTGGCCTAGAGCGCTTCACCTTGAAAGCATCGTACGTATCACAAAACGAATGGCAGCCTTTGGATATCCGCTACCGTTTGCCCGGCTTGGCCGTTTTCAGGCGGATCAAAGGGCCATTTTTCGGAGGTATGGTCTTTACAGTTCCCTTGGGCAGCGAACGGGCGGTGAATGTCCTCACTGGTCAGCAGATCGATCGCGACTTTGCAGGAGTGATTCCGGCTTTGGGGCTTTATCATTTGCCCGAAAACAAGGGCGTGGTATTGGGCCTTCGCCTGAATCGGCTTTACCTCAATACCCTCTCGTACCGCAACGATTTGGGCCTGCGCTTTGAATTGGGCTTGAAATTTTGAGCCAAAATGAGCGCATTAAGACAGGTATGGTTCAGTACTTCAACCGCACGACCAACTTCTAAATGGTTTCCATCAAAAACATGAAAACTTTTCAATTACTCCTTGCCTTCCTAGGGGCTTTTGTGGGGTGTATGTCGGCAGCTTTTGCCCAAAAAACCACCTACATCGACTTGCGCCGCGAACTGATGGAGGTGCAGCCCCAAAGCTTTTACATGGCAGGCGTAACCGATGCGCGGCTCAACAAATCATCGATAGGCGAGCACCTCAACAGCACACCCGAAAAAGCGCATTATTACGATTTACGTGGAGGGGTTGACAGCGCCATTTACCGGCTGCTGTACTGGACCTTGCCGCGCGATACCAGCAAAATACCCGTTTACCTCGAAATCAACCATTTACTGGTAGTAGAGGAGCCCGACAACAGGCAACTACAACAGCGGGTTGAATTGCTGGTGTCGTTTTACAAAGAAGTGGATGGCGAACGCAGCTTGTTGTACCGCTCTATTCAGTTATTGGAAGAGGAAGGCAGTTATTCGATGCAAGGCACCATCGAAAAACGCATCCGCCTTTGCTTGCAGCAAGCCCTCAAGCGGTTCAACGAGTCGAGCTGGGGTGCCGACGCCAACGGCATGCGGTTTAAAGACTTACCCACCCAAACCGACAGCTTGCGGTCACAATATTTTGGCTGGAGTCCCAATCCATCGGCCCTTAGCCAACAAAATCAAGCGAACAATAACCGAAAAAGAGCCATGTTCATGCTAACTGGCTTTCACCAGCAAGCCTTGTTAACTTCAGGTTGGGGTGGCTCGGCTTTTTTATTTTATGCCAAGCCCACAGCTAAATTCAAAGTAGGAGCACATTTCAGCATCGAAAGGTTAACATTTCGGCCAGAAGCGCTTAGCAACCAACGCAGCCAGCCTGTTTCGCTGGGCTACATCACCCCGGGTCTGGTGTTGCTCAGCCATTTAAACCGTGGCACCCACCTTACTTTTAATGTGTACGTGCCTTTTGGACAAGAAGTATATACCACCAATGGACTGCTGCGCTCACAAAACATCTTGGGCTTGAACACCGGCATTGGTTTCATGTGGTTTGTTCCGCACGAAGCCAGTCCAGTTTTGGGCCTCCGCATTTTTCAGCAATACACCAATGCTGCCCTTTATCCTTTTGAGTTTGGCGCTCAGCTGCAGTTGGGGATTAAGTTTTAATACCTATGGCTGGAATAGGCTTCGAAAATTGCCATTTGGAAGGAGGCGTGAGGCGCGCTAAACCAAAACTTGTTGCACTCAGCATAGAGGATATAGTTGGGTAGTTCTTTTTCAAGGAAGCAGATAAAGCATCAGATTTTTGCGTGCAGTGTCGAAAATTAGAAAAACGATTTATATTTGCATCGCATGCGATATATTTGCATTCGACATGAAAACCACTTTGCCCCAAAACCTTTTTCGCTGGCTGCTGGGCAGCTTCATGATACTGGCCGGCATGGGTCACCTCACTTTTCAACGGGCCGAATTCCAAGCCCAGGTACCCAGCTGGCTGCCTGCCAACGAAGCCTTCATCGATTTTGTGGTGGTATCGTCGGGTTTGGTAGAAATAGCCTTTGGCTTGGGCATGCTCTTCGCCCGCCATTACAAAGTGCAGGTTGGACTGGCTTTGGCCGCTTTTTTCATCCTCATTTTTCCCGGAAACATCTCGCAATACACCAACGGCATTTCGGCTTTCGGACTCGATACCGATGAAAAGCGCTTCATTCGCTTGTTTTTCCAGCCTGTTTTGGTGGCCTGGGCGCTGTGGAGCACGGGTGCCTGGCCGGTGGTGAAAAAATGGTGGCAAAACCTCAAAGGTTAGGCCATGTCTACAACCCCCTCGGCAGGCTACGAGCAATTGTTGTTGGGCAACCAGCTTTGCTTTCCGCTTTATGCGGCGGCCCGACTCACCAACCAATTGTATCATCCCCATTTGTCGCCCTTGGGAATCACTTATCCGCAGTACCTGGTGCTGTTGGTGCTTTGGGAGCAAGATGCGCAAGCCGTAACCAACATAGGCAAACGCCTTTTACTCGATACCAACACCCTTTCGCCATTGCTCAAAAAATTGCAGCAAAAGGGCTTGGTTGAGCGGAAACGTTCTACCCACGACGAGCGTCAGGTGGTGGTTCAACTCACCAAAGCAGGATGGCAAATGCGTGAGCAAGTTGCTGACATACCGCGCCTCATGCTCCACCAACTGGCCTTGCCCAGCGCTGATGCAGCTGAAGTGGCAGCATTCAGATCACAACTCCAGGCCTTGGTTGCTTGGCTCCAACGGCAGTAAAATCGGCTTGCATTCAGCCTTCCCGAAAAGCCGCACGGGCAATAATCTTGGTTAACCACCCCCCCCCCGCACAGCGCGTTTTCCTGTCACCCGTCACCCGTCACCTATTACCCACTACACCAACCAACCCGCCCGGCCCACCAATTTACCAGCTTCGTTGTACATCCAGGTTTCGAAATAGCCAGGACAGTCGTTTACATCAAAGCACTCGCACTCAAGCTGCAGCTCGTTTGCCGGCATACCCACTGCCAAAGGAATCAACCACCATCGGCCTGAGCTGCCGGGTAACCTGCCCAGCTGGGCTTGCATGAGTTTGAAAAAAGCTTCTGTCAGCATGTTTTCGTTAAGGGTTTGCCCATCAACCGCAAAACGTGCCTGCACCGAACCTTCGTCTACCCTGAGCAATTGCAAGGTCGAAGCCAATGCTTTTCCGCCCTGCAGTGGACGCATCCCGCCGTCCATCAACCGTCGTTTGTCGTCCGTCAGCTGTCGTCCTTCCTCCGTCACCCCTTCCCTCCTTTCACCCGGTCAAGCAACAAACCTTGTGCTTGGAGCAGCTTCACCCGGCTTTCGAAAAGCAACAATTCCTGCCGGCGCGTGGCAGCCTCCTGCTGCACCAAACTTTCTTTGGCTTGACGCAAATTTTCGGTACTGCTTCGGCCTGCCTCAAACTGCGCTTGTGCCCGCTGGTAGGCTTGCTGCTGCAACTGCAACAATTGCGTTTCGTAGCCCAGAAGCTCCTTTTGCTGCAGCAGTTCCACCTCGGCACGGGCTACATCGCGCAACTGGCGGGCTTCGTCTTCTTTTTCGCGGTAGACAGCGGCCTGACTTTGACTGATCACATTGCGCTGGGCGGCCGAACCGTTGCTGGCTTGCAAAAGCGGCATGCGCAAGCTCAAACCCACATAACTGGCCCCAAACCAAGTGCCCGAAGCCGCAGGTTGAAAGCTATTCGTAAATTGATTGGCGCCCAAAAAGGCATCGATGCCCAAGCGCGGCAAACGCGATTGTTTGAGTCGCTGTACATCGAGTTCGCGCGTACGGGTTTCACTTTGCAGGCGCAAACGGTTGAAATCGGGTTGGATGGCGGCGGGTTTTTCGTGCAAAAGCAAGGGTAAATCGGCCAAATAACTGTCGTCGGCCAACACCCGCTCGAGCGGCAAACCGGCCAAAA
>ERZ1066127.887-NODE-887-length-13294-cov-10.245789_pt1 | contig 13294 bp, 13 predicted proteins | sample MGYA00382774_ERZ1066127 | MGnify/ENA primary metagenome ERZ1066127 (study PRJEB33369, sample SAMEA5778357) | biofilm metagenome | biome: Industrial cooling water; feature: Water cooling tower basin; material: Biofilm | place: United Arab Emirates | collected... | reverse complement strand
TCTCCGCAGAGACGACCTCCGAGGCGAAGTTCATCAGGTGCATCTCGTCCTTGCTGGAGGGACGTGATTTTTCCAGCAAACGCCGCCATTCCGGCAATCCGTCATCGATGAGCGCTTCGGTGGATTCCGAGCGATCCAGCAAGACGTAAAGATCGAGCGAATCCTGCTGCTTGCGAATCGAGGGATCCGCCAACAGCAGGGCGCAAAGAACGATCAAGAGCAAGCGCAGTGGCTTGAACAGAGCGAGATTTTTCCAAAACCAACCAGCGACCAGCAGGGCGGGGATGAGCAGAAACCATTCGGGTGCTTGGAACAAAACCGGCATATCGAGTGTGCGGCAATGGTAGCGACTCAAGCCGCAACTGCAATCCCTTTGTCACGAGGAGTGGAAATGAGCGGCTCAGGAACCGAACATCGCGTTCACTTCCTTCCAGTTCACCACATTCCACCACGCGGTGATGTAGTCGGCGCGGCGGTTTTGGTAATGTAGATAGTAAGCATGCTCCCAGACATCGAGTCCGAGGAGTGGCTTGCCGAGATCGGTATCCGCCACGATGCCTTTCATCAAGGGATTGTCCTGGTTCGGCGTGGAGGTGATTTTCAATGTCCCGTCTTTCACAATCAGCCAGGCCCAGCCGGAGCCGAAGCGTTTGAGAGCGGCATCGGCAAAAGCGGCTTTCATTTTTTCCATGGAGCCGAAGGAGGCATCGATGGCTTTGCTGAGTTCCGGGGAAGGTTTCCCGCACTGGGCTGCCGGGGCCATGATTTTCCAGAAAAACGAGTGATTCCAGTGGCCACCGCCATTGTTGCGCAAGGTGCTTTGCAGTGCGGCATCCGACACCGAAGGAAGTTTGGTCATGAGAGCATCGAGCGACAGAGATCCCAGATCGGATTGCGTCGCGAGGGCTTCGTTCAATTTGGTGATGTAAGCCGCGTGATGCTTGGTGTGGTGAATGGTCATGGTGGCGGCATCGATGTGCGGCTCCAGAGACTCCGGTGCGTAACCCAGGGCAGGCAGGCTATGCGTTGTCACTTCGGCATGAGAAGGGCTGATGCCGGCGACGACTGCTGTGGCCATGCCCCATTTGAGAACGGTACGACGGGAAGGGTGAGGTGTCATGCTGGGATGGTAAACCCGCTTCGCGTGGGCGCAAGTGCTTTTCGCCATCCGGTAGGAATGAAAACTTAACCTTCCTCGTGAGAGAATTTTCTTGCCAGTAGTTAAGAAATATTGATTATCAACGCACGTGAAGACGATACGCCCTATGCCCATTTGCGAGATCTCCGGAGGGAGAACGCAGTGGGGGCGTCGCATTACGGATGCGATGCCATCGCCAAGGAGCATGCCCGCTGTGCCGGTGATGCCGGAGCAAGTCGCTGCGGAGCCGCAGAAATGGACGAATCCGCAAGTCCTGGAAGCGGACTTGGTGCGACGGAACAATGACGCTGTCCCGCAAGCGTCAACCGTGCCGGTGGTGCGCGTGCAGGTGGCGGAGAAAAAGTCACGGGTGCGCCCGAGCGGGTATCGCCCCTTGTATTTGAACTATCAGGCCGCACCGGTCTATCAGGAACCACAGGGCATGGAGCGATTGTTGCAATACCGCGGCCCAGTCTATTTGATTTCGCTGCTGATATTGTCCCTGCTGTTGGTGGCGCTTGCGGCGTTTTTTATGATCCCGTCATGAACCACTCGGCGCACGGATTGATTTTGAAACTGAACTGCCCGGATCAGCCCGGCATTGTGGCGAAGATTGCCAGCTACGTGGCCGGTCACTCGGGGAATTTGGTGGAGTTCGCGCAGTTCTCGGATGCGTTGGGCGGGAAATTTTTCGCGCGTTTGGAAATCGACACGCGCTCGCTCGATGTGGAGATGGCCGATTTCATCGAGGGATTCGGCACTTTGGGCAGGAGTCTGCGAGCGGACTGGCATTTCCGCAGATTGCCGTATCGCATGCGCACGGCCGTGCTGGTCACGAAGACGGATCACTGCTTGCAGGAAATTTTATGGCGCGCGCAAATGGCTGAGCTACCCGTGGAGATCACGTCCATCATCGGCAATCGCACGGATTGTCGTGAAGCCGCGGAACGATACGGCATTCCTTTTCATCACATCGACATGGACGGGGACAAGCGAGAGAGTGGTTTCCACGCTATCCGCGAGCTGCTGTGCGCGCAAAAGGTGGAGCTGGCGGTGCTAGCGCGGTTCATGCAGATTTTGCCTGATTGGTTTTGTAAGGAGTATCGCGGCAAGCTGATCAACATCCACCACAGCTTTCTGCCGGCTTTCATTGGCGCCAATCCCTACCGACAGGCGTATGAGCGCGGCGTGAAATTGATCGGCGCGACTTGCCATTATGTGACCTCCGATCTGGATGCCGGTCCCATCATTGAGCAAGAGGTGGAGCGCGTGCAGCATTTCCATAGTCCCGCTGATTTGGCGCGACTGGGGCGCAACTGCGAGCGGATCGCGCTGGCCCGCGGCATCCGCTATCATGTGCATGACCGCACCATCATCGATGGCAATCGTGCCATTGTGTTTCCGGACTGAGCGTCTCAGGGCCCGGCGGTGGGAGTGGTGGGCGCGAACAGCGGGAACTTGGCTTTCAGGTTGATTTCTTCCGGCGGAGCAGTGGTGACGATGCGGCTCTCCCCGATCTTGTATTCGCTGTAGGCGACCGGAACGATGGTCAGATTGATCATGGGCTCATCAGTCGTGCCGAGGAGGGAAATGTTGAGGATGGCGACGCAGTCAGGCACCTTTTGCATGCGCAGCAGGTCGCCGGGCTTGAACCAGGTGAAAGCCGCTTTCTGATCGCAAGGGAAAATCGACTCGATGATCACAGGGTAGGGGCTGGGCGGGCGTTCCGGATCGTGTTTCACCAAGGCCTGGGCTCGGATCACGAAGCCGGGATAGATCAAATCCTCGGGGGTAAGCGGTCGGATTTGCAGGATGCGGTAGGTGCCCTCGACGTAGGTGGGTTTGGTGGTATCCTTGTAACTCTGCAGATAGGCACGCAGCAACCGCGAGTTTCTTCTGCGCAGTTTCTCGATGTTTTCCGGATTGGCGAACGCGGCAAATTCCTGATAGATTTTTTCCGGTTTGATGGAAGCACCCTCGGGAGCTTGCAAAACCGTGAAGGGCTGCGGCACGGGTGCCTGGCCGATTTTTTTAAGCAACGCGTAGTTTCGCGGCAGCTCGGGATTGTCGAAGATATAAAGCGTGATGATCCACGACAGCGTGCAAAAGCACAGCGCCAGGGCATGGGCAAGAATCCACCAGAAATACGGCGGACGTTTGCGCGCGAACTGGGCGATTTGGGAGCGGGCCATGTGTCAGGATTCGCAGGGCTGTCCTTGCGGCAGGTCCGTGGCAGGTTCTTTTGCGGGCTCGAAGGAGGTGCCACATCCACAGGAGCGGGCGGCATTGGGATTGGCGATTTTGAATCCGGAGTCGGAAAGGGTATCAGAGTAGTCGATCTCGCTACCGCGGAGAAAATCGATGCTGTCCGCCGAGACGTAGAGGCGCGCCCCCGCTGGATGCTCGATGGTAGCGTCACCCGCCTGAGGTTCGGAAATTTTCATCGCATATTGCAAACCGGCGCAGCCTCCGCGTTCCACGGCAAGGCGCAAACCCGCGGTGGGCGAAGGGTTGCGCTGCAACATGCGGCTTAATTGTTCTGCGGCACTGGTCGTGATAGTGATCATAGGGTGCGGCGGGAATGTAGCAACAAGTGCCCCCAAGATGCGAATGAAATTTGCAGGCAATTCACGGATTCCTCATTGCATCAACGCGGGGCGTGGGCTAATCATCGCGGCATGCCACGCATCGCCCTGCTTCAGTCCTCCACCTTTGCCAATAAACGGGAATCCATGGATCATCACAAGCAATTGATCCGCCGCGCCGCGGAGCAGGGGGCACAGATCGTGGTGACGCAAGAACTCTTTCTCACGCCCTACTTTTGCACCGTGGAAGATACCACATTGTTCGATCTGGCGGATCCGCTGCCGGGACCGGTGACCGATGAATTGCGCTCGCTGGCCGCCGAACTGGGCATCGTCCTGGTGGCATCCCTGTTCGAGCATCGCGGACCGGGGTTGTATCACAATACGGCTGCGATCATCGATGCGGACGGCTCGTTGCTGGGCTTTTATCGGAAAAATCACATCCCGCAGGATCCGGGGTTTGAGGAAAAATTCTATTTCACCCCGGGTGACAGCGGCTACCCTGTGTGGAACTCGAAGTATGGAAAAATCGGCGTGTTGATTTGCTGGGACCAGTGGTATCCGGAAGCGGCGCGCTTGATGGCTCTGGGCGGGGCGCAGGTGCTCATTTATCCAACTGCCATCGGCTGGCTGCCCAGTGAAAAGTCGGAACTGGGAGCCGCGCAACATTGTGCATGGGAGACCGTGCAACGCGGCCATGCTGTCGCGAACGGATGCTTTGTCGCCACGGTGAACCGCTGCGGCACGCACGATGGCACGGAATTCTGGGGGCAGTCCTTCATTGCCAATCCCTATGGGGAAATCGTTGCCAAGGCAGCGGTGGATCGGGAGGAAATCCTGCTGCACGAGCTGGACTATGATGCGGTTGAAAATTTCCGCCGCATTTGGCCCTTTTTCCGCGACCGGCGCATCGATAGCTACGCCGATCTGCTCAAGCGCTGGCGTCACTGAGCTGAAGCGGCCGGCGCGGCTTTTTTCCGTTTCCGCCCGCTGAAAGGCGAATCGGACTCGACCCATCCTTGGGCGATCACGGAGCGAATCTCAAACTGCATCGGGTCCATGCCGGCATCACGCGTGATTTCCAACATCATTTCGTTGCCATAACCGGAGCTCATGATTTCGATCACATCCAGCAACACAGGGGAATTCACGGGCAGGTAAGCGAAGAGTTGTTCCCCATGCAAGGGCGACTTCAAGGCAAAGCAGACCCATTCCTTTTCATTGCTGAAATAACCGTTGAAGTAAAAGTCGCGTTTGACCTGAACTCTGACCACAGCGGTGCAGCTTGCCCGTGAAGTGATTTGTTGCCACGGTTTGGTGTTGTGCGCGATAAATGACTCAAGATCCACTTTCCACTCACCGTTGCCCGTGTGGATCAGGGAGGCGACGCGGCTGTGGCCTGATGGGAAATAAACGTTCACCTGCTCCAACGACAAGCCGTTGGTCTCCGACGCGACGCTCAACTGAAAATTCAAAGCTTCGCCCAACTCCTTGCGAATCTCGCTGAAGATGGCATAAGCATCTTCCGCGGGAATTCTTTTCAGCCGGGCGCTTTTCAGCAACTCGGCCGAGTTGCCGGATTGGAGGAACCGCTTCACGAGGTTGATGCACGATTGTGACGAGGGATGCGGCACGACAAAAGTGTCCTGAGCGAGCGTACTGATGTTCTTGGGCCCGTCCTTGCTCTTCATTTGCTGATAGAGCATCCAGGTGACCACACCGATGAAGGCAACGGCAACGATCAAAAAGAAAAAGCCGAGATTACTTCGGAAGTAGGCGCTTTTGTCACGAGGGGATCTCCGGCCGCGAGTGCGGCCATCCTGAAAGGTGCGGTGGATGCGTTGCAGCTTACCCACACCGGCGGTGGAGTCGTCACGATCCGTGATGACGGGGGACTTGTTCGTTAGTCCGCGATGGACATGTTTGGGTTTCATGGGATGGGAAAAACTCAGCGGGGGACCAGAGTGATGCGCTTGGGATCATACTGATCCCGGGGGGAGAACAACCAACCCGGCTGAGTGTTGACGAGTTGGTAGTCGCGCAAAAGGAATTCCGGCAAAAACTGATTGCTGTTCACGTCATAGACCTTGCGCCCTGTGTATTGGCCCCAGATGCGGTATTCGTAATTGTGATCGAATCCATAACACCGGCCACTCGGGCCGTTTTCCGGCAACCGGTCGGGACACAGTTTTTGGGATTCTTTGAACACCACGAGCTGCGATGACGTTGCCGATTTGCCCGGCTTGCGCAAATAACCCCAGAATCTGGTTTTGTGGACGTAGTAACGCCTTCCATAAAAAAAGTCCCCCTTGGGTTCGGCGGAAATTTGCGCGGAGCGCTCGTCCTCGGTGGGGCCTCCCATATTGCCGGTTCCCAGGGTGCCACCGCATTGACACAGCATCACGGCTGCACCTAACAGTGCGAAAGATTGTAGCAAAGAACGAAAAAACATAGGTTGTGGTTGGAACACATACTAATCTCTGGAGCATCGGCGGCAAGGAAGAAAATCGTGACTTTGTCATCACAGGGAAGTCGTACAGCCATCGGAGGAATCCGCAAATCTTGTATTTACCGGGACGGCTTTGTGCGTTACCAAGTGTGCGCAATGCCCTCATCGGGCCTTCATCACCAACGCATGAAAAAATCTTTCAGTCTGATGCTCGCATGGCGCTATCTGAATCCGCGCCGCGCCTGGATTTCCTCGATCACCATGATCTCGGTGGCGGGTGTGCTTCTTGGAGTGCTGGTACTGGTGGTGGTGATGGCGGTCTATGCCGGATTGGAGCGCGAGCAAAAAAACCGCCTGCTGGGATTTTCCCCGCACCTGTTGCTGCAGTATTCCGAAACCGGTGATCGGTTCACTGAGATCGAGAACTGGGGCGAGGTGGTGGACCGCATGCAGCAAATTCCCGGCATCGTTTCGAGCTACGCCCACATCGAGGACAACGCCGTGTTGGATTCCGGCAGTTTGCAACGTCCGGTGAACTACCAGGCCGTCGATACCAATGACCAGGTGCAATTGCGTGGAGTGGAGCAGATTCTCGATCAGGAAAACTATCCGGGCTCGAGTGCGGATCTGGGGCTGGACGCGCGGGTGGTGGTTTCCTCCCTCATGGCGGATCAGTTTCACTGGCAACTCGGTGACAAAGTCAATCTCTACTCCACCCGCAATTTTCAGGAGGTGCTGCAAGCCTACAAATGCACCGAGCAGGAACTGGTGCGCGATCGTTTTGCCGATGACATTCAGGCGATCCGATCCCAGGTATTGGATCCATGGAAGGAGGGGACCGATGGCTATGTCATCAACCGTGCCCAAGCGGATGTGCTCAATCGCATCTATCCGATCTATGAAACCGCGGACCTTCGCGAGGCGGAACGCGAGGTGATCGCGGAAATGCTGAAGATTTTCGATGCAGCCGAGCACCGTGAGAGCAGCGATACTTTTGTTTTTCCACCCGGGAAAAAGGCAGAGTTCCAACGCCAGTTCGACCTGCTCATGACGGCGGAGAAAGATCAATTGGATGCTGATGTACTGAAAAACCTCAAGAGCATCATCCTGCCGCGCGAAGTGGAGATTGTGGGTGTGTTCCAGGCATCGCAAATGGTGAAGATGCCGGATCTGTTCGTGCCGCTCCCGTTGGCGCAGGGGCTATCGGGATTGGGCGATGGTGTGCAGGGCGTGGCCTTGCGCATCGAGGATCCCTATCAGGCGGATTCCTTCATCTCCCAAGTGTTGCCGAATCTGGAGCGCGGCTGGGTGGTCTTCACCTGGGCGGACCAATACGCACAATTCTTTTCGCTCATCAGTCAGCAGAGGGTCATGATGTATTTCGTGCTGAGCTTCATTGTGCTGATCTCGGCGTTCTCGATGATGGCGGTGATGTTCACCGTGACGATCCAAAAGAAAAAGGAAATCGGTGTGATGAAAGCCCTGGGTGCCACGCCCGGCCAAATCATGCGGGTCTTTCTCTATCAGGGCACCATCCTGGGCATCTCAGGCTCACTGCTCGGCGTGTTGTTAGGCCGTCTTGTCATCCATGGCCGCGGGGGCTTGCAAGAGGTGCTGCGGCACCTGGGTTTCGATCCCTTTTCCGCAAGGCTCACCGGTTTCAAGGTCTTGCCCGCCTACATGAATTGGGAGGAGCAGGTGTTCATCGGTTGCATGGGGCTGATTCTGTGTATGGTAGCTTCGTTCGTGCCTGCGTTTTTCGCCTCGCGCAGTGATGCGGCCAAGTCCCTGAGAAATCTGTAACATGAGAGCCTGGATCATCATCGACGGAGAAAAAGCCGGTCCCTTTGACATCGCGCAAGTGGCGCGGAAGATCGAGGCGGGCGAATACACCTCTGACATGCACGGCTGGATCGAGGGTATGAAACAATGGCAACCGCTGGCGCAGATCCCGCAGTTTGCCGAGGTTTTCCAACGCCCGCGCGAGGTGGAATCCGCGCTGCCACCGGCCAGTCCTCCTGTCGTGTCAGCGCATCCGCTTTCTCCTGCCGCATGGAACGTTCCCTTATCACCACCGCAAGAGCGAGTCTCGCTGTTGGTCCGCCGCTTCTTCGCGCGATGGTTTGACATGGTACTGTGGTCCAGCGTTTTCCTCTGTGCGATGTATCTGGCCGGAGCGAACATGAAGGCCATGGTGACCAATTTCTGGTCCAGCTTCCTGATGATGATGGTGTGGATTTTGTTGGAATCCGCGATGCTTCATGCGTGGGGTGTGACTCCGGGCAAATGGCTGTTAGGCATGCGTGTGGCGAGGCCGGATGGTACCCGTTTGTCGGTGGGACTGAGTCTACTGCGTTCGGTGCGTGTCTATCTGATGGGCATGGGCATGAATCACCCGGTGCTGATGCTGCTATGCCATGGTTTTTCGTGGTGGTTTGTGCGTCGGCATGGCGCCACTCTGTGGGACGGGTCCAGCGGCATCCATGTGTCCATGACCCCGATCACTGCCTGGCGATGGTTGGGGCTGGCACTGACCACCCTGCTGGTCATCCTGATCAGCAGCATCATTCTGCAACCTGTGTCCCAAGTGATCTACCAAGAAATGTTTCCCGAACAAGCCCAACTGCCCGAATCCGCCCAACCTCCTACCCAACCACCTACCCAACCACCTACCCAACCACCTACCCAACCTCCTACCCAACCTCCTACCCAACCACCTCAACCATGAAATGGCTCACTCTCACGTTAGCGCTTGGCATGCTTTGCCATGGCGATGAAACCGCTCTCTCCCGAACCGAAGCTGAAGCCTTGGTCAAGGAATCCTGGAATGCCACCCGCGAGACCTTGCGGAAGGAACGCGCGGCTGAGATGGAAAAAAAGACCATCGTGATCGGCGATAAAACCATGCACTTTTTGCAACGTGAAATCGGTGAAGTACCGGAAGGCGGGCGTCCTCTGGTCATCTCCCTGCACGGTGGCGGCAGCACGGCTGCCAGAGTGAATGACGGCCAATGGCAGAACCAAATCCGCCTCTATGATCCCGAGGGCTCTCTCTACATCGCACCTCGCGCTCCCACCAACACTTGGAATCTCTGGCACGAAGCGCACATCGATGGATTGTTTGACCGGCTCATCGAAAATTGCGTCGCCATCCACGGCATCAATCCGGATCGCGTCTATGTGATGGGTTACTCCGCAGGCGGTGATGGTGTCTATCAAATCGGTCCGCGTATGGCGGATCGATGGGCGGCAGCGGCGATGATGGCAGGGCACCCGAACGAGGCGCAGCCACTGAGCCTGCGCAACACCCCTTTTGCCTTGCAGGTGGGGGGCAAGGACGCGGCCTTCAAGCGCAACGAAGTCTGCCGCCAGTGGGCGGAAAAGCTGGACGCGCTGGAAAAGGAAAATCCCGGCTCCTATCTGCACTTTTTCCGCAGCTATCCCGAGTGCGGACATTGGATGGACCGCAAGGATGCTGTCGCAGTACCATGGATGCTGAAATTCACCCGCAAGGCTTGGCCGAAGTCCATCACATGGCTGCAGGATGATGTGATCGGCACACGCTTTTACTGGCTGTCCGTTGACAAAGGCATGGCCAAAGGCGGACAGAAGATTGAAGCCCGCTGTGAGGGGCAGAAGATCTCCATCGTTGCGGATGACCCGAAAAAGCTGACACTACGGTTGTCCGATGCCTTGCTCGATCTCGATCAGGAAATCCAGGTCACGTGGAATGGCAAAGAGGTGTTTTCCGGCAAGGTCAAACGCGATGCCAAGGCGATTCAACAGTCTTTGTCCGAGCGCGGTGATCCCTCCACGGTGGCAACCGCTTTGCTGGAAATCGCCGCGCCGCAGTGATGGCTGTTACGACTGGTCAGGTGCCTGCATCCCGATAGAGTTGCCCCATGCGGGAGAGCCCATCGGCTTCGTTGCCGAAAAGGCTATGCGCTTTGCCTTTGCCCGGCTCGAAGTAGGCATAGCGGTGGATGTCTTTTTCGCGTTCGAGAAAACGCAGGGCCTGCTTCAGAAAATCGTAGTTCTCGCGCTCGCCGCCGCTCCAACCATTGAATTCGGTCAGCCAGACGGGTCGTCGGTGTGATCTGGCCAAGCCTTTGAGAAAATTTTCAAAGTCATTGGCATCGCGGCTGCGATACCAATGAACGGCGATGAAATCGACACGCAGTTTTTCCTTTTTCACACGTCGCATGAATTGCTCCAGCCACTTGACCCCTTTGTCATCCGAGGAAGGGGCCGGACTGCCGAGCGGAATGTTTTTCGCCTCGGCAATGGCTTGCAATTTGGGCCAATGAAGAATGGCCTCATCCACCGTAAGATTCCCCTGATCGGCGCGCTCGGGTTCATTGAAGCCTAACAAATGCCGGATTTTATCCATGGACTTGACCTTGGTCAGAGAGTCTCCGCCCGTCACGTCTTTGCGGTTTTTGATCATGGGGACGAACTCGATCTCGCCCGGATAATTGCCGCCGTGCCACCAGGTGTAATACCAATGAGCGCCGAAAAGTTGGTGCAGCCGGGCATCGCCTCCCGCCCATCCTTTTTTACGGCTCTCCGCATCTTCCCGGCCGTGCAGAGATTGCGCCAGCAGACAGGGTGCCAACAGTCGCATGACAGTTCTACGGTTCATGGCTCAGTTCTATCTATGCGGAAGCATCAGGCAAGACGAAGCTGTGTCATCAGGCGGGATGCGGCAGCAGATTACTTGAAGTCGGACAGCTTGTGGTTCATGGCAATGGAAATGCGCAACATGCGCATCACCTCCACCATGGCGCGTTCACTTTTTGCGACTTGTCCGCAGTGCGGATTGCGTTTGTAGTAGCGGCTGATGTAGCGTCCCACTTCCGCTTGAAGGTGGCGGATCTGAGATTCGCTGTTACCGATCTCGGAACGTATGTTCGAGAGGTCACGGTTGATCGTGCCGATTTCCTGAAACACCACGGCGGCGCGGTCGCGTTTTTCCTGCTTGATGGCCTGGAGTTTGTTGTTCACCTCGTCCAGTTCACGGTCGCCCTTCTCCAATTCTTCCGCCACTTCCGTGCGCTGCTGCTTGAGCGAACGGAATTCCTCTTTCATCGCATCGATTTCTTTTTTCACCGCCTCGACCTCTTCCCCGCGATCTCCGTCTCTTTCGAGCACTTCGATTTTCGTCAGATGTCCCTCATGGATGCGGCGGATCTCCTTGGCACGGCGGATGAGGCTGTCGCGCTTGTAAGCGAGCTCCTCCATTTTCAGGAGAAACTCGCCCCGTTTTTGTTCCAGTTCCTCCTGGACAGTGGATGTTTCATTCAGAATTTCCGCGCGTTTTTCGTGTAACTCCGAGAGCTTTTCATTCAGCGCCGTCATGGCGGCCACCTGCGCTTGATTCTCTTTCACATACTTGCGCAGGTTCCAGTATTCCACGGACAGCTCTTCGACAGGCTCGATTTTTTCCCACAACAGTTTGCCCAATTGATACTCCGCTTCTCGCAACAAACCCATTTCTGAGGATGCATCGGAAAGACGTTTGTTGCGCCGTTCGATACCGAATGACTTGGCGATGAGGGCGATGTAGTAGGAGGTATGAGTCATGTGGGAACGATTAAACCTGCATGGAGGCTTTGAGATTAGTGATGACCGTCATGTCGTCAAGGGTCGTGATGTTGCCGGAAATGTCACCTGTGGTGACGAGTTCCTTGAGCAAGCGGCGCATGATTTTTCCGGAACGGGTCTTCGGCAGAGCAGGGGCGAAATAAACGTCGTCCGGCTTGGCGATGGCTCCGATCGATTTGCCCACGTGCTCACGCAGCTCCTTGCGCAGGGCCTCGGATGGCTGGTGGGTTTCCTTGAGTGTGACAAAGCAAACCACACCCTGGCCTTTCAACTCGTCGGGGCGACCCACGACGGCCGATTCGGCAACCGCGGGGTGGGAGACCAGCGAGCTTTCCACTTCCGCCGTGCCGAGGCGGTGGCCGGAAACGTTGAGCACGTCATCGATGCGGCCAACGATCCAGAAATTTCCTGCCTTGTCGCGACGGGCTCCGTCACCGGCGGTGTAGATGCCTTTGTAGTCCGACCAATAGGTCTTGGTGTAGCGGGCTTTGTCGCCGTAGATCGTGCGCGTCATGGATGGCCATGGCTTGCGGATCACCAACTTGCCGCCTTCGTTGGCTTTGCATTCCTTGCCGGTCTCATCGAGAATGGCGGCATCCACGCCGAAGAAGGGCAGGGTGGCAGTGCCGGGCTTGCAGGGCGTGCAGCCGGGCAGGGGACTGATCATGATGGCACCCGTTTCCGTCTGCCACCAGGTATCGACGATCGGGCAGCGTTTGCCGCCGATTTTCTCGTGATACCACATCCATGCCTCGGGATTGATCGGCTCGCCGACGGAGCCTAACAGACGCAGCGAGGACAGATCGTAGTTGGCAGGGAAATGGTCGCCGGCCTTGATGAAGGCGCGGATGGCGGTGGGCGCGGTGTAGAAAATCGACACACCGTTTTCCTCGATGATCTTCCAGAAACGCCCGAAGTCCGGTTGGTTCGGCGCACCCTCATACATCACCTGGGTCGCGCCGTTGGCGAGCGGGCCATACACGATGTAGGAGTGACCGGTGATCCAACCGACATCGGCAGTGCACCAGTAGATGTCCTCCTCGCGGATGTCGAAGATGTACTTGAATGTCGAATACGTTCCCGTGAGATAACCGCCACTGGTGTGCAGGATGCCCTTGGGTTTGCCGGTGGAGCCTGAGGTATAGAGAATGAACAGGGGATGTTCGGAATCGAAAGCTTTGGCCTTTTGGGTGTGTTTCACTGTGGCCACTTCCTCGTGCCACCAGACATCGCGGGTGGGAGCCATCTTGACCGGGTTCGAGCAGCGTTGGAATACGACAACCTTCCGTACGTGACTGTATTTTTCCAAAGCGGCATCGACATTATCCTTGAGCGGCACCACTTTGCCACGACGCCAACCACCATCCGCTGTGACGATGACGGTGGCTCCGGAGTCCTCCAGGCGATCGACGATCGAGTCGGCCGAAAATCCACCGAATACCACGGAATGCACGGCTCCGATGCGGGCGCAGGCGAGCATGGCCACGGCGGCCTCGGGAATCATGGGCATGTAAATGC
>ERZ1066127.886-NODE-886-length-13298-cov-8.444386_pt1 | contig 13298 bp, 12 predicted proteins | sample MGYA00382774_ERZ1066127 | MGnify/ENA primary metagenome ERZ1066127 (study PRJEB33369, sample SAMEA5778357) | biofilm metagenome | biome: Industrial cooling water; feature: Water cooling tower basin; material: Biofilm | place: United Arab Emirates | collected... | reverse complement strand
GTATTACCAAAGATGGTGTTTCGGTTGCTAAAGAAATTGAGTTATCGGATAAATTCGAAAATATGGGCGCCCAAATGGTGCGTGAAGTTGCCAGCAAAACTTCTGATCTAGCCGGTGACGGTACAACCACAGCAACCGTCTTGGCGCAGGCTATTGTTCGCGAAGGTATCAAAGCCGTAGCCGCCGGTATGAACCCCATGGACCTAAAACGTGGGATTGATATGGCTGTTGATGCCGTTATTGCCGATCTTAAAACACGTTCTAAAAAAGTTTCTACCCGTGAAGAAATCGCCCAAGTTGGTACAATTTCTGCTAACGGTGAGAAAGAGATTGGCGAAATGTTAGCCCAGGCCGTTGAAAAAGTTGGTAAAGAAGGCGTTATTACTATTGAAGAAGCAAAATCCTTACAAACTGAACTAGACGTGGTGGAGGGTATGCAATTTGATCGTGGTTACATCTCGCCCTATTTTGTTACCAATTCAGAAAAAATGGTCTGCGAGCTAGATAATCCCTATATCTTGATTCACGAGAAAAAGCTATCTGGCCTACAAGCTATGTTGCCTGTTTTAGAAGCAGTTGTACAATCAGGACGTCCCTTACTGATCATTGCTGAGGATGTGGAAGGCGAAGCACTAGCAACCCTGGTTGTGAACAAATTACGCGGTGGTTTGAAAGTGGCTGCTGTCAAGGCCCCAGGCTTCGGTGATCGCCGCAAAGCCATGTTAGAAGACATCGCCATTTTAACAGGCGGTCAAGTCATTTCAGAAGACGTGGGTATCAAACTGGAAAATGTTAACATTTCCATGTTGGGCACAGCCAAAAAAGTTTCGATTTCTAAAGATGATACTACCATCGTGGATGGGGCTGGCAAGAAAGATGAAATCTTGGCCCGTTGCCATCAAATTCGCGCCCAGATTGCCGAGACAACTTCTGACTATGACCGTGAAAAAATGCAAGAACGCCTTGCTAAACTAAGCGGTGGTGTTGCTGTTATCCGCGTTGGCGGCGTCACAGAAATGGAAGTTAAAGAACGCAAAGACCGCGTTGAAGATGCTATGCACGCCACCCGTGCAGCCATCGAAGAAGGTATTGTTCCAGGGGGTGGTGTGGCTTTGGTACGCAGCCTAAAGGCGATTGACAACCTAAAACCAGCAAACGGCGACCAAGAAGTTGGCATCCGAATTATCCGCCAAGCTTTAACCGCACCAGCCCGTCAAATTGCTGTTAATGCCGGATCGGATGGGTCGATTGTGATCGGTAAGATTTTAGATAACACTGACTACAACTTTGGCTATGACGCCCAACAGGATACTTATGGTGATATGGTCAAACACGGTATTATTGACCCAACCAAGGTGGTACGCACAGCATTACAAGATGCAGCGTCGATTGCCAGCTTGCTGATTACAACCGAAGCCATGGTTGCTGAAAAACCAGAGCCAAAAGCCCCCGCTATGCCAAATCCTGGTATGGGCGGTGGCATGGGTATGGATTATTAATTCACTTTTTATCTAATCTACTCTTTTTAATTTTTGATTATCCTCGGAGCCACCAACCGCGGCTTCGAGGCCATAAAACCTATTAAAAAGGAGCCAAAATGGCATTTAAAATAATTGATCCGGAAAGCTTTATTGGGACAAACGACCGTTTGCTGCTTAAGTCTATCTTCAAAAATTGCGAACATTTTACCATAACTACAAAACATACAAATCCTTTTGGAGAGCTAGAAATTATGGCTGAAGCCACCGTAACCAATACAAAAACCGGTAAAAGTAAGATTTACCAAATTGACACTAACTCTGGTAATATATCTGACCGACTGGATGAAGATCATAATAGTTGGATTGATCAATTGGAAACCGACTTAGAGTCTGGATACTATGGCTAAAACCTCTTAGAAATACTTAAGTGGTCCTTGTATTTCTTTGTAGACTGGCAGTTAAGTTTAATCATGGATAAAAAAATCTTACCCCCTTAACCGCTCCTTAACTTTTTTAGGGTATTTTCCACCACCCTCCCCCACCCGAAATAGGGTGGGATCAGACTAGCAAAAAAAGGGGTAATATTTCGTTAAAGAGTCATCTTCCCCCCCCAAAAGCTATTAAAAAAATAAAATTCATCAAAGGCTAAATTTTTTGTGTTTATTTAATGTTTTATTAGGAATACATGCTTTATAATCAGGTCAATAACGTAAAGATAAAATTTATAAAGACGGACCCTACTTCTATGTTTATTACTACCAAACAAAGACTATCTGTGTACCTAACCTTATGTGGCATAATATTAGGTGCTGTCATGATGCAAGCCATTCAAGCCTCTACCCCCCAGGTTCCCAGTGCAGAGGAAGCCTTGCAGTTTGTAGAAGATTTGATTAAAAAGGGGATGGACGTTGCTAACAACCCCAACGCCAGCGAGAAAGATTTTGGGGAATTATTGGAAAAAAATTTCGTTACCAAAGAAATTGCCAATTTCGTCCTAGGTACCCATGGTCGCGGAATGACGCCGGAGCAAAAAGAAAGATTCCATCAACTTTATAAAAAACGCCTGGTGCAAATTTATTCTACACCCGAAAAAATAAAAACTTTTAAAAATACAACCCATATTATTAACCCCAAAACCACTCCCGAAAGTGATGGCAGCTTATTAGTCAAAAGTACTTTTACCAATCAATCAACACCCAATGCCCAACCTGCCAAAGTGGATTGGAAGATTGTTAAGAAAGACCAAAAGTTGTTTATTTTTGATATCTTGTTTGAGGGGATCAGCAAACTATTAACCGAACGCCAGGATTATAACGCCATTTATACCGCCAGCGACAAGGGTAATAATCAGGCAGAGAAGTTTTTGTCCTACCTAGATAAAGAGGTCAACGGCTCAAAAACTCATTAGGCAAGAAAAAAGAACAAGGTGGTTGGTATTTGGTACATTTCCGTGCTAGAAAAGGGAAATGACTTGGGATACAGGATACTTAAAACAGTGCTCTCTCGCCATCACATCACCTTGTTAAAATATTTATTACCCCTCCTTAGCCTTGGGCTTTTTGGCTGTGTGTGCTTGTGGCCATCGCCTACTTTACAACCCCAATTTGTTGATAAAAAAATTGCTTTAGCAGCCAATGAAGCCAAGATTTTGCGTTTTTCAAGCGTGGATAAACAACATCGACCTTTCGTTATTTTATCTCAGACGGGCCAACAAATTTCTGAACAAGAAATTTTCCTACAACATTTAGAGGTAACCTTGCGGTTAGAGAACGGTGAACAGATTCAAATGCGCGGTGACAAAGGTATCTATAATCAATCCAATAGAAAAATGGAATTAACGGGCTGGGTTCATTTAAAACATAGTAATGGGGTAGAATTAACAACCACGGCGGCTACCATTGATTTTGACAAAGGAACGGCTGAAAATAATCTGCCGGTTGAAGGGCGCAATCATCACGCCAAAATTAAAGCCAAAGGGTTCAAAATTCTTGAACAGGGACAACGTATAGTTTTCCTAGGACATCCTGAGTTTACTGCCCACCGTTAAAGGGAACATAGGGTGTTTGCTTTTCTATCAATTATCATGGCTTTTGTTATTTTCAGCAAGGATGCTGGAGGCAGTCAAGGAAAGAGCGCCTCTTCTGCCTGTGATCCTTTTGTAAAACCCGCCTTGGTCATTACCGGCCAGGAAATGCAGTACGAACCTAAAACCAATGAATCTCATGTGGTGGGCCAGGCCAAGGCTGAACGACCTTCTAACCCTTCTCAGCCTGCAAAAGTTAGCCCGCAAATTTTAACCGCTGATCGTTTTCAGGTGAAATTTGTTGCCCTAAAGTCTTCTGCCTCTAACCCGCAAAATTCCCCTGATAACGTTGAATCTATTAAGGCAATAGGCAACGTTCATTTTTATGATAAAGACCTTGAAATTCAGGCCGAGCAGTGCACCTACTACTCAGGCAGCAACAGCCAACCTGAACGTATTATTTGCGAAACAAAAGTCATATTAACAAAAGACAATCACACTTTAAAAGGTGAAAGAGGCGAAGCAAACTTAGAAACAGGAATTTATAAAGTCACTGCAGCCGCACCATCGGATAAAGTAGCAGCTGTCATTCTTCCTACACCTGACCATCGATTCTGATTGAAAGCTTGCTTATGACATCTTCCTCTCTGCCAGCTCAGCAACTTAAAGCTGAAAAAATTTGCAAAAACTTTGGCAAGCGCCCCATTTTACAAGGGATAGAGTTAAAGGTGAATGCAGGGGAAGCCGTTGGTTTACTTGGCCCTAATGGGGCTGGGAAGACCACCTGTTTTTCTATTATGACCGGTCTTATTCAAGCTGACAGTGGTAAAATTTTCTTAGGCGATACCGATATAACCACTATGCCAATGTACCAACGCGCCCGCCTAGGGATTGGCTATTTACCCCAAGAAAGTTCTATCTTTCGCGGGTTAAATGTAGAAGAGAATATTCGCGCGGTGCTGGAACTAGCAGAAAAAAATCCAGAACTACGTGAACAACGCCTAGATTCATTACTCGATGAATTTTCCATCAGCTATTTACGACAATCACCCGCTTTGTCCTTATCAGGGGGAGAACGACGCCGGGTTGAAATCGCCCGCGCCTTAGCATGTTCCCCCCGTTTTCTATTGCTAGACGAACCCTTGGCCGGTATTGATCCCATTGCCGTTGGGGAGATACGAGAGCTTATCTTGCATTTAAAGCAATTGGGGTTGGGTATTTTAATTACTGATCATAACGTACGTGAAACTTTGGATATCGTGGATCGCGCTTATATTATCGCCCATGGTAAAGTTTTAATGACGGGCACACCTCCTGAAATTGTCACCCACCCCGAAGTACGCCGCCTTTATTTAGGGGAAAATTTTAACCTGTAAAACAACCTTGTCTTTAAGGAAAGAAAGGGGCTAATCGGCAAGACCACCTTCTTCATCTGTATCCTTGCCCGCCCGCGGGAATAAGACTTTAGAAATTATTTTGTCAGACTTTTCCCCTGCCCTGTTTCTGGCTAATGAAGGACTTTTTGGATCTTCTGACAGATTCAAAGCCTCCATCACCAGGGCTAGAAATTCTTCTGGAGATTCCGCAAAGGTACGGCTTAAATCCTTAATAGCTGCTAATTTGTCTTGCTTAGGGGATTGGGGCGTTATAGGACTGGCAAAAGTTAAAGAATCGAGAGAAAGTTTTGGGGGCGTAGAAGGTGTACCCTCTTCTAGAGTAGGTATAGTATAAAACTGAATCCTAGCGTTTACCACGCCATCATTCATTAAGGAATAAGGCAAGAGATAAAGACTATTACTTTTGCTGGCAGCAATAATTTTATTTTTATGTATATCTTTCATTAAGGATAAAGCCCCTTTATTTTGAATATCAAATTTGGAGATTAGATGATCGCGGGCAATTTGATCTAAGGTAGGGGGGTTTTTATGAAACTTAACTTCTGCGGCTATTATCCTATCCTCTTTTTCATAAAGACCATCAAACCCTTTATTTGCACCATGCTTAGCGTCAAGCTTAGTATAGCCAAAAGACATCATTGTTAAGTCGCAAATAAGTTCCCCGATACCATCTTTTTCTGCCAAATTAATAACATTTAGACTTCCTTTGAGCTTGTCCGCATGCCAGGTAAATTGCAAAGGGATAGAATGTTTAACTTTATACTGTTTGTTTTTCTTAGCCAGCTCAGCGTTATTAAGGATTTTTTCTACTTCTTGAAAAGTGGGAAAATTAGGTTGGCACAATTTTACTATTTTCCCATGGGGACGCGTTTCATCACTCCCAGCCAAATCGACTATAGGCAAATCTGTTTGAAAACTACCCGAACTATGCAACCATACATTAGAATTTGTTTTAGGTGTTATTGTAGGATTCAAGTTATCTTTTACCAACGGTCCGTAGGCCACCGTACAATAGGCAAACTCATAAGTGTATGCAAGTCTAGGATTCAGCGCTAAAAGATAGTTTACTTCCAATATTTTTTGTAAGTCAGTATCAAAAGTAACCATTCGAATACTACGGTTAGCTGTAATTTTTTCGCCCCCCTCGCCTGGCAGATTAAATATCTCCTTAGACTGATCAATATCAACAATAATGATAGCCTCAGTGCGAAAGCATAAGGTTAATAACCAAAAGACAAGGTAAAAAGTCAAGAGATGCTTCATGATTTTCTTTTAAAGGTCTTTACAAAAATTGCTTGTAGAAAATTTGTTTATTTTATTGCCTATTTTATCATGATACCTAAGAAAAAAACCCCGTCTTTCTCCCTTAATAACAAATTTTCCCTTGACCATCGATTTCAAGGATCTGCGTTGCCGCTTGCTCAATAAAATCACGATCGTGGGAGACAAAGATCACCGTTCCTTTGTACTCTTGCAGCATGTTAGCCAATATTTGTGCACTTACCAAATCCAAATGATTGGTTGGTTCGTCTAATAACAAGCAATTAGGCGTTTGGGCTAAAAGGCCGCAAATAGCTAGACGTGACCGCTCGCCGCCCGATAAAACGCTCACTAACTTTGCTAGGTCTGGTCCTTTAAACAGCATCATGCCCAATAAAGCTCTTAACATTTGCTCACTTAATTGGGGGTTAAGGTTTCGCACAGCTTCAAAAACCGTTTGCTGTTTAGGCATGTCATCCGCTGCGTTTTGTGTATAAAAGCCAATTTGCACATTTTGCCCCTGGATGACCGACCCTGCCAATGGCGGAATCATACCATACAATGTCTTAAGAAGGGTACTTTTGCCAATCCCATTTGTACCGACAATGGCTATGCGTTGCCCTCTTTGCACGGTGTAAGTTATGCTTTTTAATAAAGGATTCGTATACCCAATGCTTAGATTTTTTAAAGAGAAAACATCTTTACCACTATTTGTAAAAGGCAAGCTAGGAATATGAATTTTTGCTTCGCTTTCTTCAACAGGCAGTCCTTTAATAACTTCTTGAAGTTTATCAATAGCTTTCTTTCGACTGTTAACTTGCCCTACTTTTGAAGCTTTGGCTCGGAAACGATCCACAAATCGCTGCATATGAGCCTGTTTTTTCAACACCCTTTTTAAGGTATTATCCTCTGTTTTTTGCAGTTGTTCTTTCTGTGCTAAGAAGGCCTCAAAATTTCCCCTAAAGGGCTGTAAAGTACCATTTTTTAAATAAAGTGTAATGGTAGAAACTGTATTTAAAAAGGCTCGATCATGGGAAACAAATAACAAAGTTCCTGGGAAATTTTGCAGGTATTGTTCTAACCATTCTATACTGGGTAAATCCAAATGATTGGTAGGTTCATCCAAAATCAAGAAATCTGGCTTACTTATTAAAGTCTTTGCCAATTCTAAACGCATTCGCCAACCCCCAGACAAAATCATCGGTGACTGGGTTAATTGTGCAGGTAAAAACCCCAGACCCATTAAAATTTTTTCTGCTGTACCTTCCAATTGGTAACCATCGCTATTTTCAAATTCACATAAAAGCTTTTCATAAAGGTTGTAATCCTTCTCTTGAAAGTCGGTTGCCATTTTTTCTAATATTGTGGCCATTTGTTTTTTAGCGGCGTAAACCTCTTGACGCCCTGACATACATTCTTCTAAAAGAGTCGGTTCGGGAATAGATTTCGGGGTTTGCGCCAGAACAGCCAAACGCATGGCTTTAGGCTGAATAACTTGTCCACCGTAGCTTGTCTCTAATCCACTTATTATATTTAATAACGTGGTTTTACCTTGTCCGTTAGCACCTACCAAAGCAATACGTTCCTTTTCCGGAAAATGGTAAGTTACTTGGTTTAAAATAATTTTGGGGCCAAAAGATTTAGATAAATTATCAATACGTATCATAGCAGCACCTTATTCTTAAAAAACTTAATAAGGCCGCAAGGTCAATGACTATCATAATAGCTTACGAAAAAGAACAAGATAGGATCTGAACAGGCGGCACACGTACTAGGGGCAATAACCTTACGTGTACCAGTCTTAGGCTGTGATAATGGGAAAACTTTTTAACATAATAGGTTTTTTTTAGTTTATAGTTAAGCTTACAGCTTTTTCGCACGGCACTCAAGAAAATAACGCAAGAAACTACTATAATTACAAAAAAACCTAATAATAATAAATTTATAGCAAAAATAGGTTAACAAAGTTTCATTCTTAGACTAAAGTTTGCTTATAAAAGTTAAAAGACAGTGCTTCGTGTTGATGTTTACCACCATTCCAAACATTTTAAGCATGTTTCGTATTTTATTAATACCTGTTGTCGTGGCAGCGTTTTATTTTGATACGTTGTATAGCCGTTGGATTGCTTTATTCGTTTTTTTATTTGCGTGCTTCACCGATTTTTTAGACGGATACTTGGCCCGCTCCTGGTCACAAACTTCCCGCCTAGGACAAGCTTTGGATCCTATCGCCGATAAGTTGTTAGTGGCGTCTACCCTATTTCTCTTAGCAGGTTTTGACAAAATTAATAAACTGACCTTAATACCAGCGATCGTCATCTTATGCAGGGAAATAATGGTATCGGGTCTGCGAGAGTTTCTTAGTGAATTGAATTTAGTAATGCCCGTTAGTAACTTTTCTAAGTGGAAAACTGCTGTTCAAATGATCGCTATCAGCAGCTTATTGTTGGCTGACATTTCAAGTTTTGCCTTTTTTATCCGCACAGCGGGTCAGATTTTACTTTGGCTAGCAGCCCTAATGACCCTTGCCAGCGGATGGAGTTATTTAAAATCTGCATTACGTTACTTTTAAAGCTTTCTCCTACCATAGGGCTATTTTTAATAACCCAGCGACATTTTTATTTATCTTTTATCCCCACTCTATCTTCTACATTTCTATTAAAGGTTGAAATTCAGAATTATTTTCTACTAATGTATAGTAATAAACACCTAGAAAAACTTAATTCTGGCCGATATTATAATTTAGTCATTACTAGAATAAGCCTTATTGACTCCTTTTTATTACATTACCAGACGAAAAGAGTTATAACGTGAGCACATTAGAAGAAGACTTAATGCAACTTAATATTTTTATTGGCAAGCGACTGCGAGAAAAACGACGAAAATTAGGTCTTACATTAGCTCAAGTAGGGGAAAGTTTAGGGGTTTCTCATCAGCAAATTCAAAAATATGAACAAGGCCAAACCCGAGCTTCAGCAGCAATTTTACACCAAATTGCCCAAATGTATGGGGTAAACTTACAATTTTTCGTGCAAGGATATGTATCCTTATATATGCGGCATGAGAAGCGCGCCAGTAATGTTATTTTCCATGACCCTAATAAAACCCTCCACGTATTATTAGTGGAAGATGACCCAGCGGACGAGTTTATGCTACGGTCTTCCTTAGAATCTACCAATCATAAAATCAATGTTTTTTCTGTTCATGATGGTGCCCAAGCTTTAAATTTCTTACGCTATAAAACCATGAACGTTGATTTTCCCCGCCCTGATTTTATTCTTCTAGACCTTAGTATTCCTAAAAGAGATGGCTTGCATGTTTTAAAAGAGATTAAACGGGATCGTGAAATCCAAGTTATACCCGTCATTGTTTTAACCAATGGCATTAATGCCCAAGAGATGGATACGGTTTATCGAAATCATGCTGCAGGATATATTTCCAAAACTTCAGATTACCAAACTTTCCAAGATAAAATTACTACGCTTATTAGCTATTGGTCCACGGTAGCGGTCCTTCCAGGAACGGCGCAGGATCAAGAATATTGCTCTGAAGATGAAGAAGACTTAGAAGTTGCAGCCGCGTAATTTTTTAAACATTCCCCTAAAGCCTTTTTGATCATATCAGGCTGATCAAATTGCAAAGAAATCGGCAAGGTTAAAACAGCATCACGGTAGGAAGCAGGGATACGAAAATGGTCTTTAACAGTCGTTATTAAGGGGCATTTATAGCTTTCTGCCAAGCGCTGCAGGCGTTGCATGTCAATAATAGTATAAGGATGGTGGTCAGCGAAATCGATAAATTCAATTATTTTAAATCCCTCTTTTTCCAGGGTATAACGAAACTTCTCTGGATAGCCAATTCCAGCAAATGCTAAAATGGGTTGGGGCTTAACTGTCGCCGTACAAACCAAACGTGCCGTATACTGAGTGCCAAAGTCGGCGAGTTGTTTTTGTTTTTTAAGTTTTTCTTTATCCCCGATTAGCACCAAAGCTTGTGCTCGTTTAAGACCCTTTTGGATAGGTTCCCGTAAAGGCCCAGCAGGAAAAACATAGTGATTGCCAAATCCTTGCATCGCATCAACAACAATAAAACTAAAATCTTTTACCAAACGCGAACTTTGCAATCCATCATCCATAACTAACACGCTAGCCCCTGCCCCAATCGCCGCTTGCGCAGCAGCAAAACGGCTAACGCCTGTCCAAGTTGGCGCATACTGTGATAGCAACAATGGTTCATCACCAACCTGCAAATAAGAATGTTTGGCTGCATTAACCCGGGTTACATCGCGAAAGTAGCCCCCATAACCCCGACTTAAAATGTGGGGCTTATACCCCATTTGGGTTAATATCTCAATAATAGCGATAACAGTTGGCGTTTTCCCAGCACCACCCATCACCAAATTACCAACACAGATAACAGGTACTGATACCTTTTGGGGTTGGCGATGGGATTCGTTCCAATCAATTAGCCGGCAGTATACCCACGAAATGGGGCGCAGAAAGCGGCTAATCCAGCAGTCAGTATGCCAAAATTGAGGGGTTTTAAACACTGCTTTAACTTTGATTACAAAACGAACGTCTTGCTTAAGATATAAGTAACACTTAACTTTAATCAACAAAGATTTAACATCAACTCAACCCCAGCAAATAATTTATTCTTTTTGCGGGCTGGTTTTGAACCCCCTTTATCTTTAGATAAAAAACCTTATAATGGAGCAACTTTAATAATACCGAAAAAGCTTGGTCAAAATAGAATGCTTATTGCTGCTTTAAAAGAAACCGCTCTTTATGAAAAGAGAGTCGCTATTACGCCCGATATCGTGAAGAAGTATAAGGACATGGGTCACAGCGTGGCAATTGAAGCCGATGCTGGAAAAGAAGCCCAATATCCTAACAGCATGTTTGAAAAGGCTGGCGCTGAAATAGAAAAAGACAAACAATCCCTTTTAAAAAAAGCGGATATTATCTTAAGCGTAGCCCCCTTACACAAAGAGGATGTTACCTTTTTAAAGCAAGGTGCCATCGTGATTGGTAGTTTAAAACCGTATCAAAATCATGAACTGCTTAAGTCTTTCGTCAAAGCAAAAGTTACAAGCTTTAGTCTAGAGTTATTGCCGCGCATTACACGCGCTCAAAGTATGGATGTCCTTTCTTCGCAAAGCAACCTAGCAGGTTATAAGGCAGTGATCGATGCTGCCTCTGAATTTGGGCGGGCTTTACCCTTAATGATGACGGCTGCTGGTACAATTCCTGCAGCCCGTGTTTTGGTATTAGGGGCAGGTGTAGCCGGTCTTCAAGCAATTGCCACGGCAAAACGCCTAGGCGCCATTGTTTCCGCTTTTGATGTGCGCGCCGCCGCTAAAGAACAAGTGGAAAGCCTAGGGGCTACTTTCATTCAAGTGCATATTGAAGAAACCGGCGATGCCCAAGGTGGTTATGCCAAAGAAATGAGTGAAGAGTATAAAAAAGCGCAAGCTGACAGATTAGCTGAGGTTCTAACAACACAGGATATTGTTATCACGACTGCCCAAATACCTGGCAAACCAGCACCCATTCTTATTACCGAAGCCATGCTAAAAACGATGAAAACAGGATCAGTTATTATTGACCTGGCTGTTGAAAACGGGGGTAACTGTGAAGGAGCCGTGTGGGGAAAAACTGTGCATAAGCATGGTGTTACTATCGTGGGTCCCGCAAATATTCTTAGCCGTATTGCCAGCGATGCCAGCCAATTATATAGCAGGAATAGTTTTCACTTTGTTAAAAATTTATTCAGTGGCGAAAATGGCAGCATACCCTGGGAAGATGCCATTATTATGGCCACAGCCTTAACCCGTAATGATGCTATTGTTCACCCCCAGTTTAACACCTCAACACAGGGATAAATCATGGATTTACAAAACCTTACCAATCATACCAGCAAAGTTCTACAAGGGGCACGTGAACTGTTAGAAAATGCCAAACAGTTAGATAGTGTCGCCAAGCAAATCGCTGTTCAGCCTGATGGGGGCCATTTGTCCCCCTTTATGATTGGATTAACAGTTTTCATTCTGGCTTGTTTTGTTGGGTACTATGTCGTGTGGAAAGTAACCCCTGCCCTTCATTCACCTTTGATGTCAGTAACAAATGCTATTTCTAGCGTTATTATTGTTGGTGCTTTGATAGCTGCAGGCCCTGCCATAGGGGGTTTATCAACGACTTTTGGCTTTTTAGCGGTTGTTTTAGCATCGGTTAATATTTTTGGTGGGTTTATTGTTACGCAACGAATGTTACAAATGTTTGCTAAAAGCAAGTAAGCCAAATCACATAAAAAGAGGTTATCGTGTCACTTAATTTATCGGCATTTTTATATTTAGTAGCCGCTGTTTGCTTTATCTTAGCTTTACGCGGTTTATCGTCAGCTTCTACGTCACGCACGGGCAATATGTATGGTATTTTCGGAATGGTCATTGCCATTTTGACAACCCTTCTATCCCCAGGCGTTGAAAAGTATAGCTGGATCATTATAGGCATTGGCCTGGGGGGAGCTTTAGGAACCTTTATTGCCAAGCGCATTGCCATGACAGCTTTACCCCAATTGGTAGCGGCCTTTCACAGTTTAGTAGGTTTGGCCGCTGTTTTCGTCGCTGCTGCTGCTTTGTATGCCCCAGAAACTTTCCACATTGGTACTTTGGGACAAATTAAAAGCATCAGCCTTTTAGAAATGGGCCTAGGTACAGCGATTGGTGCGTTAACATTCAGTGGTTCCCTGGTGGCTTTTGCTAAACTACAGGGATTAATCAGTGGCAAACCTTTAATTTTTCCCCAGCAACATAAATTAAACGCAGTGTTAGCATTAACTTTAGCAGGATTATTGTTGGTATTCATGATCAGTGGTTCAACAGTAGTATTTTGGACTCTTACTGTGTTGGCTTTAACTTTAGGCTTTTTACTAATCTTGCCGATTGGTGGCGCGGACATGCCTGTGGTTATTTCGATGTTAAATTCGTATTCTGGTTGGGCAGCAGCCGGTATTGGCTTTACGCTTAGTAACAACTTACTGATTATTACCGGCGCTTTGGTTGGTGCATCCGGCGCAATCTTAAGCTACATTATGTGCAAGGGTATGAATCGCTCTATCTTTAATGTTATCTTAGGT
>ERZ1066127.884-NODE-884-length-13316-cov-12.246588_pt1 | contig 13316 bp, 12 predicted proteins | sample MGYA00382774_ERZ1066127 | MGnify/ENA primary metagenome ERZ1066127 (study PRJEB33369, sample SAMEA5778357) | biofilm metagenome | biome: Industrial cooling water; feature: Water cooling tower basin; material: Biofilm | place: United Arab Emirates | collected... | reverse complement strand
ATGCCGCAAAAAACAAAGCCGCCTCTGAATTTTACTTCAGGGACGGCCTCTTTTTTTGCCAACTGCCCTGTTGGTTGAGCGGTGAAATGGCGTACAGTCATAACCGTCAGCCATCATATTGGCGAATAGATATAACTTTTGGACATTGTAATGGCGAATAGTTATAACTTTTGGACATTAGAGGACAAAGTTTTACCTTTGAGGCATGGTAGATAGGAAGTTAATATCCCTAATAAGCAAGCGTTTCCACAAGGGGAAAGCTATTTTACTGCTGGGTGCCCGTCAAGTGGGCAAAACAACCTTGATCCACGAATTGCTCAAAGGCAAGGACTACCTGTTTTTAGATGGTGACGACCCAACGGTGCGGAGCATGCTTGAAAGTCCGAATACCCATGAAATCAGGCAGCTCATAGGCAACCACAAAGTGGTATTTGTAGATGAAGCGCAGCGGATTGCGGGCATAGGCCTCACCCTTAAAATCATAACCGATCAATTCAAAGACGTGCAGTTGCTGGTAAGCGGTTCGTCGTCGTTTGATTTAGGCCAACAACTTGCTGAGCCACTTACTGGCAGAAAGTGGGAATACCGGCTGTACCCCATCAGCTGGGAAGAGTTTGAATTGCACTTTGGCTATTTGCAAGCCCAGCAGCAGCTCGAAAACCGGTTGTTGTTTGGCATGTACCCCGATGTATTGAATCATCCTGGCGAAGAGCGAGAAATCTTGAAAAATCTGGTGAGCAGCTACCTTTACCGCGATTTATTGCAGCTCAACGACATCCGCAAACCTGAGGTACTAGAAAAGTTGGTACAAGTACTGGCTTTGCAGCTAGGCAACGAGGTAAATTACAACGAGCTTGCCAGCTTGGTAGGGGTAAACAAAGGAACCATCCAAAGCTATATTGAATTGCTCGAACAGGGATTTGTAATTTTTAGGTTAGGCAGTTTTAGTAGGAACCTACGAAACGAAATCAAACAAAACCGCAAAGTCTACTTTTACGATAATGGGCTGAGAAATGCGGTCATTGGCAATTTCACTCCCTTCGATCTCCGCGCCGACAAAGGGGCTTTATGGGAAAACTTTCTGGCTGCCGAGCGCGTGAAGCAACTGGACTACAAGCAGCACCACGCCCACAAATATTTCTGGCGTACCAAACAACAACAAGAAGTTGACTGGGTAGAAGAAATAGATGGCCAACTGAAAGCTTGGGAATTCAAATGGAAAGCCAATAAAAACGCAGGCTCACGCACATTCGAAAATGCCTATGGTACCCCAATAGCATCGGTGAACAGAGAGAACTTTCGTGATTTTGTGATGCAGCTGTAAGCCTACTTCACCTCAAAGGCAAGCATTTTTTGACCATTCAAATAGCCTTCAAGCTTATCGCCAGGCTGAACAGGCCCTACACCAGCGGGAGTACCCGTATAAATCAAATCGCCTTGCCGCAGGGTGAAATACTGCGAAACAAATACGATGATGGCTTCAAATGAAAACAGCAGGTCGCGGGTATTGCCTTCTTGCCGTTTTTCACCATTCACCTGCAATTCGAGTTGCAAACTCATCATATCGCCGAATTGACTTTTGGGTACAAAATCACCCATGACAGCTGAACCATCAAATCCTTTTGCCAACTCCCAAGGCAAACCTTTGTTTTTGAGTTTGGTTTGCAACTCACGGGCCGTAAAATCAATGCCCAAGCCAATTTGATCGTAGTAGTCGGATGCGAACTTGGGCGAAATATGCTTGCCGTTTTTACAAATACGCAAAACGATTTCGAGCTCGTGGTGTACACTTCCCAAATGGTCGGGAACGTAAAATGCCTTGCCATCTTTGAGGATGGCTGAATCGGGTTTAAGGAAAATAACCGGCTCGGTAGGTACTTCGTTGTTCAGTTCGCGGGCATGATCGGCGTAATTTCGGCCCACACAAATGATTTTCATGGGCCAAAATTACGCAAAATGCCTTTGGAATCAGTTCTTAACGAGTCTTTCGTAGGAGCTGCCTGTTGCGGTTTCCCATCCCAACAAATAAATGCCAGGCACTAAGCTGCTAAGGTCAATATGGTGCTTACCTGCTTCAAGTGTTTTCTTCATGACAGTTTGGCCATGCAGGTTTTGGAGATGCAATACACCTTCTTTTTCTGCTTCCAAATTGAGCTGCTCGTTCGCGGGATTAGGATACCACTTGAGCCCTGCAAGTACTTGTTCTTGCACCGAAACCCCGGTTACGATGATGGCATTTGAATTGGCAGATAAGCAAGTACTAGAGTAACGTGCCGTGTATTGTCCATTCTGTGTGGGTGTGATGGTTGAACCGGTGAGGTTGATGTCGACTTGACCATTCACCGACCAAACCACTGTGGTACCAGCAGGTTGGTTGGTTACGCTGATGGTGTTGCCGGTTTGTTGGATAATGGGCGTAATGGGCAAGGCTGCTATGGTAAAAGCTGAGCTCAAGGCCGAAACTGCTACTGGATCGGATGAACGAACCCTGTATCGGTAGCCGCTACCGGAAACACCAGCAGGCAAGGCACCGCCAACTGAATTGCCGCTTCCTCCTGATGGCAAGGGAGTTACCGTATTGTTGCTGCTAACCAATTCAAGGCTGAAGGTATTGTTTGCAGCGAAGGTTCCAAAGGGTACAAAATCTACCAACAGGAAAGAGCTTTCACAGAAAGTAGCGGTATTAGGATTTGTGATGCTTAATATGCCAGCATTCACCGTGAAAGGAGTTGACAAGCTTGGTGAACAACCGTTGTTAACGATGCCTGCTGTGTAGTTGCCGGCTTGGATAGGCACATAAGTGGCATTGGTTGCTCCACTGATTGGGTTGCCATTGAATAGCCATGTATATACGCCGCTACCCGATGCAGTAAGGGTTCGGCCGTCGAAGGTGATGCTTGGCGCAGCAGCAGGTACCGTAATGGTAAAGGGACTACTTTGCGTACCCGTGCTTGCCGGATTGCTGGCCACTACTCGTACCCTGTAGCCAGTACCGCCAGTCGCACCAACAGGTGTTTGGGCGGTAATTTGTGCCGGGGTGGTGGCATTTAAGGTGCCTATGCTGGTTGGATTGGTAAAACTTCCATTTGCGTCACTCAATTCTACAGTGAATACATTTCCCGCATTAAAATTGGCGCTTGTTGTAAAGTTTACGGTAATATTTCCACCTCTACAAACAGCCGATTGAGTTACTGTAGCAGCGTTTACACTAGGAGCGGCGGCAGCTTCGGTGAGGGTAAATACATTGGTGTAGATGGCGTCTCCGCTGGTACCACCCGTTCCATCAGCTGCATTGGTAGCTACATAGAAGCTTACGGTTCCTGTACCGGCTGATGGGGCTGTCCAGCTGAAGCTCCAACTTTTGGTGCCAGTAGTTGAAGCTGTGATACCTCCTGAGGTGTGTTGAAAATAACCATTTGAGACCTGTGTTTCGTTGGCGTTGGTTGCTATAAAAGTACCTACGTTGGCATTGTTGGCATTCCTTGAAATCATTTGAAATCCGAAGGTCCCTATACCGCTTTGGCTAATGGTGAGTACCGCTGTGTACGTTTGGCCTGGCGTATAACTGGTTAAATTAGGATTACCATTGAATACAAGCGATCTGGTGGCAGACCCACTGTTTACCGTACCGCCATGACAAGAAGTACAATTACTTTGGCCTGGGGCACCGGTGTGGTTAGGTGGTGGGCCGCCTGAATTGGTAAAGGCATATTCTGCTGCCAGTAGGCAGAAAAAGCTGATAAAGGCAAAAATGCTTAGATAACGTTTCATATCAGGGTTTTAGGGTATACGAATGTAAACAATTTTCTGAATACTAGACATTTACAAGCAAAATGTTGTTTGGTTTCAGACCATGTTTATTTCACAAAAAAAACCGGCACGAAGCCGGTTTGAATGAGATGTTTTTGGATTTTATCGCAAGGTAAATCGGAAGGGCAAGTTGTATTGAACACGAACAGGCATGCCACGCTGCTTTCCTGGCTTCCAAGCGGGCATCGATTTAACGACGCGAATTGCTTCTTCATCGCAGCCTCCACCAATACCGCGAAGTACCTGTACATTGTTGATGTTGCCTTTTTCGTCAACCACAAATGTCACAACCACTATGCCCTGCAAGCCGTTTTCACGTGCTAATGGAGGGTATTTGGTGTTCTTCGCCATGTATTCAAGCAATGCCTGGTCACCACCCGGGAAAGAAGGCATCTCTTCTACAATGGTGAAAATTTCAGGCTCGGCCGGACCTTCTTCTGGCTCAATTACCGGGATATCAATTTTGGTGTCTTGGTTTACCTCGGTCGATTGGATGTCGTCTTCTTCCACCAATTCATCGTCTTCCACCACTTCAAGTTGTGGTGGTGGTGGTGGTGGTGGTGGCTGTACTTTTTGTTCAGTTTGAGGCACTTCTACTTCAACTGGCTCTTCAATCACCAATTGACCCAGATCGCCAGCACCACCTTCACGTTGAGCCCAGTTAAATGCAGTAAGCATCAGGCCCAAAGAGGAAATCATGCCTATCTGAAAAAACAAGCTGCGCTTGTTGTTCAGGTCTGCTTTAGGCGTTTTTTTTGGTTCCATGTTTTGCTGTTTCTTTTTGAAACGTAATGAACTACAAATTAATGCAAATGCATGGGAAAACCCAAGTGTTAGCGTAAAAAATCAAAGAAGGATTACGGTGATCTGACAAATCAATCTGTTTTGAGCTGAAAGCGAACGGGGAGGTTGTAACGAACCTTAACTGCTCTTCCTCGCTGTTTGCCGGGTTTCCAGGCAGGCATGCTTTTGACTACCCGCAAAGCTTCTTCATCACAACCACCGCCAATTCCCCTTGTTACAACTGGTTGGGTGATATTCCCATTTTCATCAATGATAAACTGTACTACCACCAATCCTTGGATGCGGCTTTCAAGTGCAAGTGAAGGATAATGCAATTCGCGGTATAAAAAGTCGAGCAAACGGGCATCGCCACCTGGGAATGACGGCATTTCTTCAACCACAACAAATATTTCGGTTTCACCTGAACCGGTTTCGTCGGGTACAGCTACGGAGGGTGATTCGCCAGTGAAGGCGCTGGCAGGAATAGCGACATCACGGTCAGAAGTAATTTCTGTACTGGCCATTTCGGCTTCTTGGATGTCCTGCAAAACCGTTTCAATATTACCCGACAAGGGTGCAGTACTTAGTTCGACATCAGGCGGTGGGGGTGCAAAGGTGCGTTGTCTGGTGCGAGGAGTTACATCTTCCACGGTGAGCACACGGTCCCATTCGGGGTTGTAAGTAATCGGTGCGTCCCAGGCTTCTTCAACTTGTTTCCAATTAAAAAGCAATAACATGGCTCCTAAAGCGATGATGAGGCCTATTTCGAAAAAAAGCACCCGTTTTTCATTGAGATCGCGCAGGTAGCGGAGCATGCTGATTTATTTTCTGATGAACATCCGGAAAAACAAGTAGCCAGCAAGGGTCCCCATGCTGTTTGCTAAATAGTCAATCAAATCGGCAGAGCGCTGAATGAATAGCAAACCCTGCAGTATTTCGGTGAGGCCGCTGTATAGAAATCCGATGAGTAAGGTGTAAAATCCACCTTCAAAACGCAACATGGGAATGCTACTCTGCTTGATAAATGCTTGCATCCATAAAAATGAAAGTATGAAGTACAGGCCAAAATGAATGAGCTTGTCGGCACTGAAAAGCTCGTTATTCGGAAATCGATAACCCGGTAAGCCTATCAATAACAAAATGAGCCCCATCCACACCAGCGGGGGCAAACTAAAATTAATCAGTTTGCCCCACTGCTTGCGGTTAACCCGGCGAATTTGGTTGCCTAGGTTACTGTCCAATATGTTGTTTGTAAGCATCGGCCGACATCAGCTCGTTTGCTTCTGCTGCATTACTCATTTTTACACGGATCATCCATCCTGCGCCATAAGGATCGGTATTCACCGATTCAGGGGCGTTGTCAAGGCCTTCGTTCTTTTCAATCACTTCGCCAGAAACAGGCATAAACAAGTCTGAAACGGTTTTAACGGCTTCAACGGTACCAAAAACTTCGTCTTTCCCAACGGTTTGACCTACCGTTTCGATTTCTACGAATACAATATCTCCCAATTCGCCCTGGGCAAAATCGGTGATGCCGATGGTGGCCACATCACCATCGATGCTTACCCATTCATGTTCTTTGGTGTACTTGAGATTAGCTGGAATGCTCATGGATTTTATTTTTTGTCAAATTTAGCAATATGCTTGGCTGTTGAGTCTCATGCATCGTTTTTAACAGGCCGTAATTTTTGCATGATGGTACCTGCTGTTTCGCGGTAACGACCCTTGCGGAAAATATTCTGCTCGGCTTTGCGAATGCCTTTTCGGAGTGCTTTTTGGGCCTCTTCGGGTAAGGCAAGGATGTCGGCGCAGGCCTGACTGCAGCAATGCGCGTACTTTTGGGCACAAGCTTCACATTGAATGAATAGGAGGTGGCAGGCTTCGTTAGCGCAGTTTACATGCGTGTCGGCTGGCTCTCCGCACTGATGGCAATGTGCAATTATCTCGTCGCTGATTCGCTCACCCAAGCGCTCGTCGAACACAAAGTTTTTGCCTCTGAATTTGTTGTCGATGCCTTGGTATTTCACTTGCCGGGCGTATTCAATGATGCCCCCATGCAGCTGATTTACATCGGCAAATCCCAAATGCCGGAAGTAGGCACTGGCCTTCTCACAACGGATGCCACCCGTACAATACAGCAGCAGCTTCGCGTCTTTTTTGTCCTCCAACATGTCGGCTACCAGCGGCAACTCGTCGCGGAAAGTATCTACATCCGGACAAATAGCCCCTTCGAAATGACCTACCTCGCTTTCGTAGTGGTTCCGCATGTCAACCACAATGGCGTTTGGATCGCTCATGGCTTCGTTGAATTCGATGGCCGACAAGTGTTTTCCCACATTGGTAACATCAAAAGCGCCATCATCAAGGCCATCGGCAACAATTTTATCCTTCACTTTAACTGAAAGCTTGAAGAACGACTTGCCATCGTCTTCTACTGCAATTTTAAAAGGAACCTCGGCAAATTCAGGCCAAGCATAGAGTTCCGCCTTGAATTTTTCAAAGTGATGTTCGGGTATGCTCATTTGGGCATTGATGCCTTCGCGTGCCACATAAATGCGGCCGAAACAATGCAAGGCATCCCATTGGGCATATAGCCGATCGCGAACCAAGTTTGGGTCATCGAGGATGACATAACGATAAAAGGAGAGGGTTACCCTGCGGAAATCCTCTTCCATCAACCGCTTTTTCAATAACCGGCGGTCGACACGGTTGTGTAATTGACTCATAAGTGTGGGTGTTAAGGCGCAAACTTAAACCGGACACAAAGGTAGGAAATTTGTTTTTAAGGCGCCAGTAGCTGGTTGATGTCGTTGGCTATGCGCTTACTGGCGCCAGCTTGCAATTTGAACCAGCTGGCCGCACGGTTTCTGAATTGCTCCGATTTTTCACTTGAAACCAGGGTGGCCCACTGCATTTTTAGGTCGTGCACATCGGTTATTTCAAAACCTAACTGCTCTGTTTTTAGGTTCTGAGCTTCAACGAATTTTTGATTTTTAGGACCAAAAAACACGGGAATGCCGTACACGGCAGCCTCGAGTGTGTTGTGAATTCCCTTGCCAAATCCTCCTCCAATATAAGCTGCTCTGCCATACCGATATACTTTCCCCAACATGCCCATGGTGTTCAATATCAAAACGCGACTATTGGCGGCATCAGTAGGTGATGCAGTGGTGTAGGCAACAGTTTGTTTGCCAAATCGCTCTAGCAATTCGGTAGTGCGCTGGTTGTTTACGGTGTGTGGCGCAATCACCAAGCGGGCATTTGGTTCGTTCAACAACCATTCGGCCAATATGCGTTCGTCAGATGGCCAAGTGCTGCCAGCAATCAGCACAAGATGGTGACGTGTAAAAGCTTCGAGTAGGGGGTCGATGAATTCTTGCCGTGAAAGAGCTATCACCCTGTCAGTTCGGGTGTCGCCGCAAACTGTATAGTTATGGTACCCTAAACTCCTTAATAAACGGGCAGAGGTTTCATCTTGTATGTAAAAATGACGGACGCTCGATAACATTTTGCCCCAAAAATGACGTGTTGGCCAGCGGAAGAAGGGTTGGGAAGGTCGGAAAAGAGCCGAAACCAACAGCAAAGGCACCTGATGCTGGCGCATGGCCTTGAAGTGATTTGGCCAAAACTCGTATTTCACAAAAACAGCCAAAGCTGGTTTTACCAAAATATGCCAAGCTGCTACCTCATTTGGCAAATCTTCGGGTAGGTAACAAACCAGATCTGCACCCGTGTAATCGCGTCGAAGCAAATAGCCCGAGGGCGAAAAGAAGGTCAGCAAGATAAAGTCGTTGGGGTGGTGAAGCCGGTGCAGTTCCATGATGGGCCGCCCTTGTTCAAACTCTCCTGCAGATGCTGTATGAAACCACACGATGCGTCTATCGCTGGGCAAATGATCAACTTTTTCACGCCAAGCTGATCGGCCTTCTACCCAATGACGGGCTTGTTGATGACCAAAAAAGGCGAAAAGGCGAAGCAAACGCCCATATAGCCATATGACAAAGGTGTAAAGTGCCTGCATCAATAAAAGAGCATGGCTTTTTCGTCGCGTTTGTACAAAGGCAAAATCCAGCCTGCCTTAAGGCCCAATAGGAGGTCGGTTCGCTGCCTGGTATCGGGCATTTGGGTGTCGAAATTCACTGTACGTCGGTTCTGTGTAAGTCCGTAATGGAAATCTACACCGATGTAAAAGTTAATCAAACGGTTATCGCTCAAGTGCTGGTAACCTACAAATGGATTAAAACTCATGCCGTTGCTCAAGCGATCGTACCCTTTTTTATACTCGGTAGAGATTTGTGGGCTGTTCCCGCGTGGGGTTTCAATCCAGATTTTGTGTTGCATGATGCCGTATCCGAGTTGAAGTAGCAGGCCGCTGTTTTGGTTGGGACCAACAACAGGAATTACTTTGCCAACTCGACCATACACAGCCCAGCCAAATTGACGCAATCGGTAATCTTCAAAGACGCCTGCCTCAGTGATGATGTCGCCCGATGAGGTGGTGATGTTGCGCATGATGTCGGTTTCGCGCACCTGCGCACCAAAGATGTGACCACCACTCACACTGAATTGCCAATTGTTTTTGAGCTTGTAAGCGATATCGAGGCCAACTATAGCTCCTGGACCAAAACGCTCGTCCAAATCTCCGCCAGGAAAATATAGTCCAATGTTGGGCTTTACCAACACGAGTGATAATTCATCGCGTGAAGGATCTTGTTGTGCCAACGAGGCAGCTCCTATCAAAGCAAACAAAATGGCTAAGCAGCATTTTTTCATGGCGGTAAAGTTAAGGGATGCAGGCTTTAATCGGTGTGCAGGGGCAGTTGAATCCGAAAAGTGGTGCCTTTGCCAAGTTCCGACCAACGCACGAAAATTTTCCCTCTGTGGTATTTTTCGATGATGCGTTTGGCAAGGGTAAGGCCTAATCCCCAGCCACGCTTTCGGGTGGTGATGCCGGGTTTAAAAATGGCTTGAAACTGGTTTGGTGGAATTCCTTTGCCTGAGTCGGTGAAGTCGATATTTGCCATTTTACCTTGCAGCTGCAGGTTGACGGTGATGGTGCCGCTCCCACTCATGGCATCGAGGGCGTTTTTGGTAAGGTTTTCTATGACCCAATCAAAAAGTGGGGCATTGATGCTGCAATTTACGGGTGCATTGCCTAAATCGAGTTTGAATTCGACCTTGTCAGAAGCACGTTTGCGCATGTATTGCATGGCATGTTGCAAAACCTCCTTTAAATCGCTCTTTTCAAGAACGGGTACGGAACCTATTTTTGAGAAACGATCGGTAATGGTTTGCAATCGTTCGATGTCCTTGCCTACTTCGGCCAACATTTCGGCATCGGCTTCGTTGGCTTCGGTGCTCTTAAGGTATTCATGCCAGGCCATGAGCGAGCTAATGGGAGTTCCCAATTGGTGCGCTGTTTCTTTGGCCATGCCCACCCATAAAAAATCCTGCTCGTAACGCCTGCTCATGCTGAATGCGATGTAGCTTACCAACAAAAAGATGCTGATTACGCCGAGTTGGAAATAAGGATAATAGCGCAGCTGGTACAGCAAATTGCTGTCTTTGTAAAAAATGTATTGGGTGATGCCTTCCAAAGGCTCGATGCGGATGGGCTCGTGTTGCTGGCGCATGATGACCATTTGTCGCTCGAGGTATCCTGGTTTTTGGGCCTTCTCAGGGTCGATGTTGAGGTACGACAATATCTGCAAGTTGTCGTCGGTGAGAATGACCGGTATGTTGTCGTTTTCACGCAGGATATCGAGTAAAAACTCCTGGTTTTCTTCCAGGTCGGAGGCTGCACTGAGGTCGCGGGTGGCTTTTGCCCACAGCATCATCTTTTTCTCTTCTTGGATTTCGATGTTACGCACCACCTGCGAAGTATAGTAGAGCGACACTGCACCAATCACCACCGCTACCAGCAGCAAGACGATTTTCCAGTTGTTCTTTTTGTAGTAAATCGAAATCATGGCTTAACCACCTCGGCGGCTCTTGGGTTTACGCAAATAAACGGGATCAAATTCTTTTTCTTTAGGAATTTCAAGTGTGTCGGCTTCAGCAGCTATAGGCACAATGTCGTTGAGGCGGTTGTTTTCATAGGTGCGGTTCCGGGCGGTACCATCAATTTCTTCTTGCACCAACCTGCCGATGTCTTTGCGCACCTCTTTGGCCTGCTGCCGCAATTGGTCGCGCACTTCAAGTTTGTTGTAGCGGATGGTAAAATCGCCGTTTTTGCCCTCGAGTGTAAGGTAGAGCTTGACGCCACCATCGGGTCTATTTTCAGCTAAATTGGGATCGAAACTTATTTTTTTGCTGCGCTTTTGCCACAAATCGCTTAACGAAACCTGGATGAAGTACTTGTAACTGTTATCGAGCATGTGCTCACCGGCAATCGATAAACGCGCCGCATTGGAGTTTACATCCATTTCAGGAATGCTGATTTTGCCACCTACAATTTCGATGTGGTTGGTAAGCCGTTGGAATTTGAGGTTACGCAATTCGTTAGCATCTACAAAGCGCGACAAGGCGTTGATGGGTTCAAAGTTGGTAAGGGCACCATCGCGGATGTCGAGGTCGGCCAATACTTCCATTTGGTTGGGCAGCAAGTTGAAATTTTTGTCGAAATAAAGCAATATGCTCGCACTGGCGTCGAGTTTTCCGCTCAGGTGCTTGTGCGTGAGGAATTGCTGGCCAAAATCGTTGCATTCACTAAAAAGGCGCGAAACAACCAAGTTTCTGCCTTGCAGTGAACCTTGTAAACGATAGCCCGTGCTTATTTCTTGCCAGTGCAAAGGGCCTCTTACCGTACCCCCGGCCAACGAAGCCTGCTTGAGGTTGATGCGTAGGTTCGAGGCTTCACCCTGCAAATAGGCGTTCACCTGATTGAATTGATAGTCGTACCAAAACAGCTGAGCAACCGACAAGTCTACATCGAGCACTGCATCTGGAAGAAGCGCCGCTTCACCGGACGTGCTCGCCTCGGTAGACCAACGCCAGCGATCGGCAGCTAACTTGCCCGCAATGCGCACTTTCCCCGCTTTGGTATCATACAAAGCAGGATAGTTGCCAATTTGCATTTTGCCATTTATTTGAACGCTGTCGAGTTGTAAAGACTGCAAATCGAGCTGCAAATCGGGTTTTCCACCCTCGTTGATGTTGGCGGTTAATTGCAATTGGCGCAATTTGTAGGTGCCATACTGGAATTGAGCGTTGTTCAGACTTAAAGTGCCTCCAAAAGTAACAGGGGTTGTTTCGCCGGGCTTAAGCCTAAAGGTTTGGTTGAAGCTGGCAGTTCCCGCTGCTTCTGAAATATCGAAAGCGCGCAATAATTGGCTGTAATCTTCGAGTTGCACGCTACCGGCCAATTGTCCCGACAGCAGGTTGCCTTGTTGGCGGTAGCGCAAACTGCCTTGCAGCTTGTTGTTGTTTTGATTCAGGCGTATTTGCGTGAGTTGCAGGCCAAGGCCTTGAGCCCTCGTGTATTGGGCGGCTATTTGGGTGCCGCCAGTAAATTTCAAGTCATAATCGGGGTAGCTCAAACGCGCATCAACCAACGATGCTTTCAGGTTGAGTGAAGGCTGGCCTTTGCTGTATTGCCAACGGCCTTGCAGTTGGAGCTCGCCATCCACAGAAAGTTTGCCTAAAATGGGTGTGCTGGCATCATAAAGCGCGAGGAGTTGGGCAGCCCTGAATTTTTCTGCACTGAATTGCAAGTCGGTTTCCAAGGGTTCTGCCCAGCGATGAAAGCCAGTCAACCGAATGCGTTCGCGGTTGAGGCGAAGCTCACTGTCGGGAAAACGGATGGTTTGGGCGTCGAGGTCGACTTCCATCGCCAAGTTCAGTTGAAGGGGTTGGTTTTTCAGGAACTGCCTGCCATCGAGTTGCAAACTGCCGCCCTCCAAAGCAGCTTTGGCTTGCAGTTGAAAACGACGTTCGCTGAAATTTCCTTTGAAATCGGCATCTGTCAGCTGGGCCGATAGCAATTGATTTTCGGAAGCATTGCGGTAAAGCAACTTCACGCGCCGTAAGACCAGCTTCTGAATCGCAAATTGGGTGTTGCCTGTAGTACTGCTGTCGGTTTTCCAGATGTAGTAATTGGGGTCTCCTTTCTCGTCGAAGCGCAAATCAATGGCTGCATCGGTGATGGTAAGTTGACGCAATTGGTATTGTCCGCGATACAGATCGAGCAAACTGAAGGACAACGAAAGCCTGCCTGCTTCCAGCAAGGCATAGCCGGCGGGTTGAGCATTTTCAACGGCTTCAATTTGCAGGTTGGGAAAACTCAACGTAACGCTTGGAAAATCTTCAAACCAAGAAACGTAAATGGGGCCGTTCACCTGCACAGGGCTGTTCAGCCTTTGGTTGAGGTTGCCAATGATTTGCTGCTTTATTTCGTCTTCATGGGTATATACATAGGCTGCCAGCAGCGCCAGGGAAAGCAGCAGGGCTGTAAGTGTGTATACCAAATAGCGACTCAAGGTGCGAAATGCAGCGGTCATGATGAAAGGTAACCCAAATATCGCTGCTAAATTGTACGGCTGCAGCCCTTACTTTTGGCTGGTGGACTGTTTTTTTTCATTTTTTTTCGGAGCAGGGTTTGCATAAAAATTTTCTCTCCTATATTTGCAGTCCCATTCGGGCGCATAGCTCAGCTGGTTCAGAGCATCTGCCTTACAAGCAGAGGGTCCGCGGTTCGAATCCGTGTGCGCCCACACCCAAAACCC
>ERZ1066127.880-NODE-880-length-13350-cov-9.188417_pt1 | contig 13350 bp, 10 predicted proteins | sample MGYA00382774_ERZ1066127 | MGnify/ENA primary metagenome ERZ1066127 (study PRJEB33369, sample SAMEA5778357) | biofilm metagenome | biome: Industrial cooling water; feature: Water cooling tower basin; material: Biofilm | place: United Arab Emirates | collected... | reverse complement strand
ATCGTAAATTTGTTCCCCTGATATGTGAACAGTTACTCTTTGACTCTTTAAACAATCACTAAAACATTCACCTAATGCGTAACAGGCATCGGGATGGCTGGTCGACTGGGCACATTCTTTTACAGCTTGTTCAAAAAAGGTTAAATAAAAACCCTGAACTTCATCCTTAGGGTCCATATCAACATAACGCGCATAAAGATTTTCTACTAACTGAAATTTCCCCAACGTATGCTGGCATTTTGCACTTAAGGCAAAGCGCCACAGATTATCAACCCGCTGCAATAAATGGGTATTATAAACAGAGTCTTGATACTCATTAACATAGGGGGGGTAAAAAACATGGCCACCCACAACTTGTTTCCAAGTTGTTTGCAAGGGCCATTTGTAAAGGTTGTGTGTAGTAGCATAGGCTTGCCAAATGCCTTCTTCAAAAGACATGGTATTAAAATCTTCGTAGATTTCCAGAAATAAATCATCAGCCTTTCTATCTTGGTCAAAAGAATACTGTCGCCAATTCACTAACTTATGGTTGATCGCTGTTAATTGATCTTCTAAAGAGGCATAACCAGCATTACAGGAAATTCCCATAAAGAAAAGGCCCACTAAAAAGCAAAAAAGTTTCATAAAAAAGTATTTTTATAATATTTATTTCACGTAATAATCTAATAAAAACTGATTTGAATCAATATCGATTTTTAATTGGATTATAGAAAAAAATATTTTTCTTTTACTTCAATGTAAACTTAGGAAATTGGAATCTTCACTTGACCTTGTACACCGCCCGGTGAATGTCACGGGCCACATCTTGCACCAAAGAAAGGATAAGTCTTTCCCTAGATGCCATTTTGGCATTCAAATTAGAAAATTCTTCTGATTTGTCAGCTGTATAAGAACTGACAACATCCAGTTTATTTTGATAAATCATTTGATAAGAACGATTATAAATTTGCACCGTCGCGGCAAGCTGACCTTGAGAACGCAAAACAGAGGCATCTGCCCCATAGCCAATATCGCCAAAACTTTCACTTAAAAAGATAGTAATTTTGTAAACAGAGGGGTCAGAAATTTTAGCAATTAAGGGCTTTAGCTCTTGTTTAAATTTATAGGTGCTATAGGCTTCCTCATTGTTACCACGCACCTCTAAAATAAAAGGCGATGAATCCAGCACAGGGGAGCTAGAGCGCTGGTATAAAGGTTGAAAACCGCACCCAGATAGAAAAAGCAAGACCCAACAAAAAGCTGCCTTCACTTTCAACATACAACATTCACAATACGATTAGGTACGACAATAACCCGTTTAGGAAGACGTCCTTGCAATATATCCACAATAACTGGCAAACCAAGGGCCTGCTTTTCCAACACCTTACTATCCATGTTAGGCGATGTAGTAAAAGACCCTTTCAACTTGCCATTAACCTGTACAGCAATGGTAATTTCCTCAATCTTAGCTAGTTCGCTGTCTACTACAGGCCAAGGAGCCTCGTATAACACGGCTTGCTCATTCGAACTTACTAAAAGCCAAAGCTCATGCGCAATATGGGGCGCAATGGGGGCTAGGGTTTGAACCAACACCCCTAAAGCTTCTTTTAAATCATTCTGGGAACTGTCTTTTATATGGTCTTCTATATCTCGGCAAAGTTCCCGATGGAAAGCCAAGGCTTTATTGAAAGCATTCCGTTCATAAGCATCGGTTAATTTAGATAAATATTGATGGGTTTTCTTACGCAGCTCCCGATTACTTGGCAAGCCAGAATTTTTATGCCAAACGACCACCGTTTCAGTTACCAACCGCCATACACGATTTAAATATCGCCACGATCCATCCAAGGCTTCGGTATTCCACTCGAAATCACGTTCAGGGGGAGTATCCGATAAAATAAACAAACGAGCCACGTCAGCGCCATAACTATCGATGATTTGTTGGGGGTCTACCAAGTTACGTTTAGATTTGCTCATTTTCTCAGAACGGCCCACCTGTATCGGTTCACCCGTTTCAAAGTGTGTTGCTTGCCCTTGGGCACTTTTAATGACTTCGTGCGGATACAGCCACCTGCCCTGGGTATCTTGATAAGTTTCATGACAGACCATTCCTTGGGTCATCAAATTTTTAAAAGGTTCATCAACGGTTAGATAACCACAATCACGCAAAGCCTTGGTAAAAAAGCGCGCGTATAAAAGATGCAAAACGGCATGTTCAATCCCCCCGATATACCAATCTACTGGCAACCATTGCTGGCATTCATGGCGATCTATAGGTTCAACAGCCTGAGGAGCTATATAACGTAAAAAATACCAAGATGATTCAAAAAATGTATCTAAGGTATCAGTCTCACGTTGAGCAGGTTGGCCACAAGCAGGGCATGCAACATGTTTCCAGGTTGGGTGATGATCCAAGGGGTTACCTGGTTTATCAAAGTCTACATCATCAGGCAACAAAACTGGCAGGTCTTGCACGGGCACAGGAACTGGACCACAGGCAGAACAATGGATAATAGGAATCGGGCAACCCCAATACCGTTGCCGCGATACTGACCAATCGCGCAAACGGTAAGAAATACGCCGCTCCCCCTGGTGGGTGGTGACAAGACGATTAACCGCAACTTCCCGGGCCTGATTAACCGATAAGCTATTCAGGAAATCTGAATGAATCATCAAGCCATCACCCCCATAAGGCAGAGGGTGGTCTGACTGCACCACTGCTTGAATTGGCAAATTATAACGAGTAGCAAACTCAAAGTCGCGTTCGTCATGAGCTGGGCAACCAAATAAAGCGCCTGTCCCATAATCTATCAAAACAAAATTTGCCACGTATACAGGCAAGGTTTTTTCCGCATCAAAAGGGTGCATAACGCGCAAACCTGTATCAAACCCTTTTTTCTCAGCTGTGCTTATGGCTTCCTCTGTTGTGATCATCTTTTGACAGTCAGCAATAAACGCTGCCAAGCCAGAATTTTGGCAGGCTACTTGCTCGGCCAGGGGATGACTGGGGGCGATCGCGCAAAAGGAAGCGCCAAATAAAGTTTCAGGGCGTGTGGTGAAAACTTCCAAAGTCTGATCTTCTTGATGCAAAACCTTAAAGTGGACAATCGCCCCTTCAGAACGACCTATCCAATTTTCCTGCATCTTAGTAACTTTTTCCGGCCAACCACTTAACTGATCCAGGTCGTTTAAAAGGGCATCCGCATAGTGGGTAATTTTCACAGACCATTGATTAAGTTTTCGTTTTTCAACGACCGCCCCTGAACGCCAGCCCCGGCCATTGACAACTTGTTCGTTGGCCAGCACTGAGTTTTCAACAGGGTCCCAATTGACCCATGATTCTTTGCGATAAATTAAACCTTGCTTATAGAAATCAAGGAAAATTTTTTGTTCTAGGCCATAATAGTCTGGCTGGCAGGTTGTAATTTCGCGGTTCCAATCATAAGAGAAGCCCAGACGTTGTAATTGCTTTTTCATCTCAGCAATGTTTTGAATGGTCCATGTCTTTGGATGGGTATGGTTTTGCATGGCAGCGTTTTCCGCTGGCAAACCAAAAGCATCCCACCCCATTGGATGCAAAACAGCATAGCCCTTGGCTTTTTTATAACGGGCAATCGCATCCCCAATGGCATAGTTACGCACATGCCCCATATGCAACCGCCCTGACGGGTAAGGCAGCATCTCTAAAACATAACATTTTGGCTGTTCAGTTTGGTTTGTTAAGCCATGGGTGTTTTTTTGGCGCCAAATTTCCTGCCATTTGTTTTCAATGGAGCGGAAGGGATAAACGCGTGTCATATATTTCTTATTAGCTGAAATCTGCAATGATAGAATTGACTATAAAGTTTTAACTCAAGAAAGCAAAGAGAAGACAACACTTTTTAAAGGACTTGTTAAACCTTTTCGGGAAAGGATCTATTAAGGCTGCTCTGTATTGTTCACCTATCGGCCCATTGGTTCTTTGACAATTACTTCTTAAAGGTCTCTAGACAACAGAAGTCAGGTATGGCGCCTATCCCTTTTTCACGGCTTTGATGAGGACTGACTCAACGCTTTCCTTGCGAAAGGGTAAGGGCTTATCATAGGTTATCTCTACCTGATTTTTGCCAAAGACTTCCTCCATAATTCTTTGATAGTTTTTAGGCACTAAAAAGTTTGTCATAAATTTCTTTTGAAAAGATGATTGATAAATGCGTTGGGTAATAAATGTTTTAAAACCATCTTCATCTTGCTCTAACAACCAATCTTCTGTTGCATTAAGCTTGTTTGCCCAGTCCCATTGTTGAATGGCTTGTTTAACTTTTCCTGGATCGATCTTTTTTAAACTTTGGTACTGCTGGATCAACTGATTAATTTCCTGTTGGCATTCAGCCAAATCAGTGCCTACGGGTGGGGGCAAAGGCAAAGGCATAGTATAGCTGACAATTAAGGAGTGGGTCTTTTCAATATTTTGATCTTTTATGATAAAGTTAAAAGCTTCCTGCCAACTGTTAAAAGAATTTTGTCCCAACGCAAGGGTTATAGAAGGACCAAAAACAAATTCCCCATGTGGCTTTAACATGTCCCTGAAATACTTCAAATGTTCAGTAGTCCATTCTGTAAACTTAAAAGTAGAGTGATCCAAAATAATTTGATCAAAAGCAGAAGGGAAGACTTTGGATAATAGAAACAAATCCCATAAAGAATTAAAATTAGCCTTCATACCCCGCGGGTTTTTTTCATCATCTTGGTTGATATCTAAAAAAACGCAGCTATTATCAAACATAGTGTGGTTTGCTTTGTCGGCTGCATTAACCCCTAAAATCAACTTCGGCTTAGGGGTTTGAACGATGAATTCTTTAGTTTTTAAAAACGAAGCTGTCAATCGGTCTAAGATCTTCTTTTCCTGTTGAGGATAGGGCTGAAGTCCTTGCAAAGTCTTTACGAGAAATTTACCTACGTTTGCCTGATAATCTCTGTCGTTTGCTTGCAAATTTTTAGTCAGAATACCAAGATTCTGAAACAAAACAGCCTTTATTATATCCTTTTCTCCTGTTGTATCCTTAGGATTTTTGTCTTTAAACAAAGTATCTAGACGTTGATAAGGTTGGGTTAGCGAGATGTTTGAATTCAGGATATTTTCTATCACTTGAAAATGCCCTCTCTTTTGTTGCAAGGATGGATCTTTTTCTTGTAAAGGTTTATCGACCATACCAAGACGCACACTAGGAATTATTCTGTTAAGAATTTCAATCAGTTTGGTTCTATCCTGAGCCGTGGGTGCTTTAGGGGAAATGCCCCAACACCCTGTATAAATTTTTAACAAAGCCTTGTCGATCAAAAAAGGAAGGTAATAGAGAGCATCTGTTGCATCAGCTTTACCCCACGCCGGCATTAAATAAAGAACGTATTTCTTTGTTTCATCTAACCAATTAACAATATCTATGGTGGTTAGGTTAGGCGTATTGTTATTAAGCTTCTTATAGTTTGGGTCCTTAAACGTGTTATAGAGTCCCTTCCATTCAGCATAGTCAGGATGATCAAAAAGCTTAGATAATTTTTCTACGTCTGCGTTTTCTAGAAGTGTTTTGGTATAATGAGCTAGGTCTTTAGCTTTCTTAGGGGCGCTTTTGCTTTCCCACCCTGTAGGTAAATCCTTTTTAACAACAGCGGCTTTTAATAAAGCACGCGATAAAGCGAAAGACTCACCCCCCTCGTTCGCGAGCACAAAAGCTGGCGTAAGTAACCCTAAAAATATTATTAATTTTAGATAAAACACCCTACGAATTTTTCCCTTCATTACACATCTTACACCAAATTACCTTTTACCCTAAATTATATACAGAATTTCTTAATACAGCCTAAATATTCGCTTGATAAAAAAACGCTCTTTTCTAACTTGTCTTTAGTCCAGTGCTTGTGTCTCATAACGTTTAAATCCTGACAGGGATGAAAAGAAGGTTGACAAGATAAAAAGCTGGATTTTAACTTAAATATATATTTATTTAAATTAAATGATTGTGTCGCGTGAAAATAAAATTATTAAAACCTTTTAAAACTTTCAGCTATTTAACCTTATTTACGGCTTTGATCTATTCCTTGCATGCTGTTGAACCTCTTAATTTAGACCCTAACATTTCTCTTAAAGATCAAGCTTCGCTTAACCAATTAGTCGCTTTGAAAACCCAGCAAATCTATACCTACTTGAATGAAACAAAAGCCTTTCGCTTGCCGGTGGACGCTGAACCTCAAACCACACCCGAGGGCAGCCACTGGCAGATTGTTAAAAGCCAAGCTTTTTACCCGCCCTTACAACGTTTTATTTTTGTACACACTTTAACATCCGATAACAGCTTAAAACCCTCCGCAGCCATAAATAATTTATTTAAACATTATGATAAGCCCTTTGTGTTGGGATGTGAGGTAGTAGCCTATATTTCTATACTTTCTTGTGTGTTAGAGGCCTTAACGCCTGAGGTATTTGACGATTATTTTAGTCAAGGTTTATCAATCAAAAGCGACACAAGTATACAATTTTTAAAAATAACCCCAGAGAAAAGAGCGCCTAATGCCCTAGGAGAATTCGGATATTTTATGAATACTATTCGCTATGTCGAACGCCACCCCAAGGGCAACTCAACAGGGCATAACGTCTTTTGCGTTGGTTTTAATAAAGACAACCAACCCTTATATCATGGGATAGGTATGACGTTTAGCGAAGGGCCACAGCCCCTTGACAAGTTGCAGGAGATTTTAAGGCAAGACTTTCTAGCCCCACCTACAGAGGCAGAGAAAGACAAAGCCCAAGAAAGCGATGATTGCAAATTAGTTCTTAAAATTGCAGCAGACCCTAAAAAATGGGCAGGATACCTAAACTATCACCAGGAAGCCTCTCCCTATGGTGTAGGGGTTTTAGACTTAAACAAACTTAGAGGGATAAGGGAAAATTATTTTAAGAAAAATAGAAAGTAAGAAGTCTTTTAAATTTTAATTTGACTTTCCTGCCCAGAATATAAACGTTTCACATTATGACGATGCGTATAAAAAATTAAAACACTGACCAGAAGGCAAAACTGAATCAAAACAAGTGAAGCAAGATTCCAAGGCATTAGGGCCGCACCTAATAAAGGGGCCAGCCCTAAGCCAACCAAAGCCGATAAAGAAGAAATCCGAAACAGCTTAGCCGTTATTAACCAAACAATCATAATGAGAACAGCCAACAAAGGATTAAGGGCCAGATAAACCCCTAACGCAGTGGCCACCCCCTTCCCGCCCCGGAAACGCAACCATACAGGCCAAATATGCCCGATAATAGGGGTTAAACTAAGGCTATAAAGCCATAAGGTGTCATGGGGTAAAAATTTCACCCCGAACCAAGCAACTAAAAAACCTTTAGCGGCATCAAACGCTAATGTCAGGGCCGCTGCTATTTTGTTGCCCGTGCGCAAAACATTCGTAGCGCCAATGTTGCCAGAGCCGACGTGCCGAATATCTGTTAAATTAAAAATTTTGCCGATAATCAAGCCAAAGGGGATCGACCCGATCAAATATCCATAAAGAAGAAAGGCAACAAATATAGACACAGCAATCACTTATTAATTATACTCCCTATGCGGAATATAGTAATGACAGCTATGATGTCAATAAATTTTGGGAATTTAGGCAGTGAAACCTTCTAGAATAATTGCTATCGATGGACCAGCGGGTGCTGGCAAAGGTACAATTGCACGCCATCTAGCCACCTATTATCAATTCAAATTGCTAGAATCAGGCCTTTTGTATCGTCTTCTTGCTTATCAAGCTACCCTACACCAGGTGCCCTTAGACGCCCCTTTGTCTTTACAACAGCTAGCCTCTACCTTAGATTTTTCTGACTTAAAGGATCCTGTGTTGCGTCAGGAAAGTATAGGCAATTTAGCCTCTAAAGTCAGTTTATGGCCAGAGGTTCGCCAGTTTTTAACAGGATATATACGTCACTTCTGCCAAACCATTACAAATCCCTATCGCGGTATTATTTTAGATGGTCGCGACATTGGTACCGTGGTATATCCCAATGCTGATTTAAAATTTTTCATAACTGCTAACCCTGCCGTGCGCGCCCACCGTCGCAGTTTAGAAATGCAAAACAGAATGACCGAAGATAGAGCGTATGCCTTCATCCTTGAACGGGACCAGCGCGATCAAACCCGTCAAATTTCCCCGTTAACTATGGCCAGCGACGCCCATTTAATTGATACCACCGATTTATCGATTGAACAGTCCTGTGCCCAAGCCTCTAAGATTCTAGAATCATTCTTGGGCAATTCTTCCTCACCTTAGGATCAAGGCATTCAGAACAAGCAGGAGGGGAATCTTGATTCAAGGTTTGTATGTGCCGTGCCATACTTTCAATAAACGCAGATTGACAGGCCAGCGCTGGCACCCGTCCATAATAGGGAATCTGCAGGCTTTGGGCATACTGTTGATAATCAATATCTAACTCTACCAGGGTTTCTGAATGTTCTGACACAAAGGAAATGGGAATTATAACAACAGGAACACCATCATTCCCTGCTTGGGTTAGGGCCTGCTGGGTGGTTGGGGCCAACCATTTTATCGGACCCACTCGGCTTTGATAACAAATTTCATAATCAACGGTTTCCCACAAAGCCTCTTTTAAAGTTTTGATAATTTTTATAACGCTTTGTTCAATGTGCCATTGATAGGGATCGCCCGCATCAATCACTTTTTGCGGCAAACTGTGGGCCGAGAATAAAAGGCGCGGCTGGCCATAAACTTTGGCCTGGTGGTAAAATGGCAAAATAGCCTGTACGTGGGCCTGAATAAAGTCAGGGTCAGTGGCATAGCAACAAACCGTGTAGGTTGGAACATGCAAGCTAAGCTTTTGTGCTTCTTTTTGCCATTCTTTAAGCGAAGAAGCTGTGGTGGTAGTTGAAAAGTGAGGATACAGGGGCATAAGCACCACTTCATCCGGCTTAAAAGCCTGCACCTTTTGCATTGTTTCAAACGTGAAAGGATGCCAATACCGCATGGCAATAAACACTTGATAGTCTGCAGAACTTGGTGTAGTTAACATTTGTTGCAGAGCATGGGCTTGCGCCTGAGTATTGGCAAGTAAAGGCGAAGAACCCCCCATTTTTTGATAAATGCTTTGGGCCTTTTTTGTTCGAAGTCTGCTAATCGTTTGCGCTAAAAGCCAACGAAAAGGCTGAGGTAACCTTAAAATAGCGGGATCATAGAAAAGGTTAAATAAAAAGGGGCGTACAGCCGCCAAACAATCGGGACCCCCCAAATTTAACAGCACAACAGCAACTTTTTTTGGCATCTATTAACTTGAAACTAACAATTTATTCCTTACATAGTAAGTAAAGGATAAATTCTTAACGCACAAGGGCAGAGAAATCAATGCGCTTTTTATTAAGTCTAGTCATACTGGGTAAATTATTTTTTACAAACCCCTTAAACGCGCTTACGATTAATGAGGATACCATCAGGGCAGAGTATGCACGTTTCCAAAAACAATCCTTACACCAAATTAGCCAAAATTTGGGACAGTCTATAGATTTTGTCCAAAGTTTAAGTCCCGCTGTGCGATTTGTTTACAGCCTGCACCATACAGTTAATACGACAGGTGACACAAACATCCAAAAAATAAACGCCCAAATGATAGCTATGATCATCGGGCGGGGGGCAGGTGTAGGGGGGGTTAGCGAACGCCAAGCTAACGCCGCCGAGCGGGCCGTTCTTTTAAAAGCCCTGCGCAAAGCCAACCACAAAGGGGCTAGTGAAAAAGATTTCAATCTGACAGCCTTGAATCAAAATACGACCTTGGGCAAGCATCAACTTTTTGTGTCGAATTATTTGCAAGGTATCAAAAAATCTTCTCCTCCTCAACGGTTAAAGTTTGATAATGGCCTGGCTGATAATGCCCTGATAGCGCACTTTGGCGACATAAAGATAACCCAGCAATATAATGCGAATCTTCCCACCGCCCCTGTTATCCATCCCTATAACTTAGATGATGAAAATTGGGATAAACAGTCACAGGCAATTAATTATCGTAATACCCTGTTTTTCCCAATACGTGCTAAGCTTTCTTTCAATGATTATTTTTCCACCTTGCCTACTGAGATAGCCAGTCTCGTTCAAGGCCATCAAAATGTTGATCTATTTTTTGTGGTGCAAAACAATCCCTGGCCACAGAACCAGGCCCTTTTGTATCGCCCCCATTATTGGGCCTACCCGGATGCACCTGCCTATGGTAGTTATTCTGTAGGATTTGGCGCCACTATAACCTTTATCCCCACCCCCTTTGGCAGCACTATTAATGGCAAAAAAGGTCCCTTTTATGATGGAGGTTTTAGTGTCCATCCGGGTGATGGCCAAAGAATTGTCTCGTCAGGGGCAAATTGCCCGATTGAAGACTTGATCAGCGGTAAGAAACAGCAAAGCCTGGCATTTTGGTCACTGATTGAATGCAATGGCCGTTATGCCCTAACCCTTCATTGGTTGTTAAATCAAAAGGATGAAGAGATATTAGAAAATATCAATGGCAATTGGGCGCCTACCAATACCCTAGAAAAATTAGGCAATCAGATCGCCAAAAACCGTGCTTTTACTAATCTTTACACTTTTGCCTTTTAAGAGAGAAGAAACTGGAAGAAACTGTATGAAAAGACTTTTATTTTATAGTGTTTGCAGTCTTTTCCTGGCCGTAAACAGCGAAGCGACTTCCTTAAAGGCAGAGATTGAAGCGGAATATAAAACCTTTAAAGGGCAAGTCATACCCAATCTTCACACGCAACCCTGCAAAGCTGTTCAATTTATTGAATACTTACGAGGCAAATCTAACGACAAAAATGCCTTTCAAAAGATATCGATGATTATGCTAAACGGCACCGGCGTAGGGGGAATTAGTAACCGCCCCGCCACTCAGGACGAGCGCAAGATTATGTTTCAGGCCTTAAGGCAAGCGGTTGATAACAAAGCCTTCCCTAACCTCCAGGAACTAAGGTATGAATCAGAAGAGATAAAAAAACACCAAAGCGTGGTTATGCGGGCGGCAGAGGTTTTAGGGTATCTTAAAAATAAACCTGTTAACTTTTTGACTGACCCCCAAGAATATCAGCGATTCGAACATCATGTAAAAAAGACAGAGCTAAATCCCAATAATAATCAACTGCAGCTTAACGGACGCTATACCCAATCTGCAAATTTACTTTACATAGAGAGTCCCACCGTGGGTGTTAATCCCTTGTATCCCGGTTCACATTTTCCCAAAGCCCCCCTTTTACATCCCTATTCCCCTACTGGGGGCGATCAGACCCAAGGAACGAATTCAGGTGCCTTCCCCTCCCTATTGGTAAGGGTTAAGTTTCCAATGACTGAATATCGCCATCATTTACCCCCCGCTCTACAAGAGAAAATTAGATCTGTCCCTGATTCAGACATTGAGTTATTCTTTATCACCCAAACCAGACCCTCTAATGCCTTTAATATTGAAAGCCCCCTTTTGTTTCGCCCCCATTATTGGCTGTCGCCCAATGGTAGTGGTTGGCAAGCCCCTGTAGCAACTGACTTTATCAAGACCCCTTTAGGAGAAACCCTTCAGCAAGAGGCCAGTTATTACGATGATATTCATGTCCATGATAATGTGGTTTCGCCCCATAACTATTCTGTGGAACATTTATTAACGAAGGGGCACGATCTGGCATTTTGGTCATGGGTTCATAATCCAGGTACGAATCGTTATGCTTTAACCTTGCATTGGTTACTGACAACAGAGGCGAATAAAGACCTTAGGGAATTACTAAGGAAGAATTCCAGTTCGCTTCGCACTTTTGCTGACTTAGCTAGACTGTTTAACCAAAGTGACCGTTTCCGCAAATTATACCATTTTGCCTTTTGAAAAGGGCCTATCAATACGTGTCTGTCCACCCATATAGGGTTGTAAAGCCGCTGGAATTCTGACGCTGCCATCAGCCTGTTGATAATTTTCTAAGATGGCGACCAAGGTACGACCCACGGCCAGACCTGACCCATTTAACGTGTGCACAAACTGGTTCTTACCCTCACCCTTGTCAGGTCGATACCGTGTATTCATGCGGCGGGCCTGGAAAGTGCCACACCGTGAACAGCTGGAAATTTCTCGGTACGTGTTTTGACCTGGCAGCCAAACCTCTAAGTCATAGGTTTTCTCTGCCGAAAAGCCTATATCCCCTGTACATAAATTCATAACCCGATAGGGTAAATCCAAGCGCTGCAACACAGTCTCTGCCGCTGTGGTCATCCGCTCATGCTCGGTTACAGACTGGTCTGGCGTTACAATACTAACCAGCTCTACCTTACTGAATTGATGTTGACGAATCATACCCCGGGTATCCCGACCCGCTGAACCAGCCTCTGCCCGAAAACAGGGGGTATAGGCAGTATAGCGTTTTGGCAATTCTGCCTCCGATAAAATTTCACCCGCCACCAAATTGGTTAAGGCAACCTCTGCGGTGGGAATCAGGTAATGCCCCGTATTAGCCTGAAACTGATCTTCCTGGAATTTGGGCAGCTGGCCAGTACCAAACAAAGCCGATTCATTCACCAGCAGGGGAACATAAACCTCGTGATAGTCAAAGTCACGCACATGAATATCCAACATAAATTGGGCCAAGGCTCGCTCCAACCGCGCTAAATCCCCATACAGCACAATGAAACGCGATCCCGCTAATTTAACAGCCCGCTCAAAATCCATCAAACCAAGGTTTAGCCCCAATTCCTCATGCGGTTTAGGCGTAAAATCAAAAACAGGTGGCACCCCTATACGACGCATTTCCACATTATCACTTTCATCTTTACCTTCTGGACAATCCTCAGCCGGGATATTAGGTATTTCGGAAAGAACTTGGTACAAGCGCTGCTCTATAGACACCAGTTTTTGATCTAGCTGGTGCAACTGTTGTTTTATGTGTTCACTTTGATCGGCCAGGGCCGCTGTATCTTGCCCCTTAGCCTTGGCCATCCCAAAGTCTTTAGCTAATTGATTGCGGGCTGCTTGCAATTGCTGTGATTCGGTTAAAAGCTGGCGATGCTGTTGATCTATTTCTAAGACCTTAGCTGACAGCGGCATTAAGCCCCGCCTTTCTAAACCTCTATCAAAAAATTCAGGCTGTGTACGAATTAAGCGGATATCAATCATTTCTTTTTAACCGATGTTTTGCCAAAGCATGGACCATAAGAATGGACAAACCATACAGCATAATTAAGGGCAAGGCCAGACCCACCATACTAAGAATATCAGGGGGAGTAATAAACGCAGCGATTACGAAAATAAGCACCACCGCAATGCGCCATTTATCAATAAGGGTTTGGGGGGTAATCATCCCCGTGCCCGCCAAAAGTGTT
>ERZ1066127.878-NODE-878-length-13380-cov-20.791295_pt1 | contig 13380 bp, 7 predicted proteins | sample MGYA00382774_ERZ1066127 | MGnify/ENA primary metagenome ERZ1066127 (study PRJEB33369, sample SAMEA5778357) | biofilm metagenome | biome: Industrial cooling water; feature: Water cooling tower basin; material: Biofilm | place: United Arab Emirates | collected... | reverse complement strand
ATATAGTGCAGAAAACTTATCTACACTACCTGTCCAAAAAATGGGGGGCAGCTCAATATTGGCATCGGCAGCATCGCGCCGAAGAAGCATGGTGAAGTTTTCTACGATTGCCATTGGGGAAAGCCTTTCGGGAATGAAGTGGTGGTGATACGTGATAGTGATATATGTCGGTGTGTGCCGGTAAACACGCAAAAAAAATTACCACCGCTCGCCGCTTTTGCCAACAGGATTTCATAGACCGGTACGACCAACATTCGTTTTGATGTTTCCCCGAAAAGTCGCATTTTCAAGCGTATAAATATGTGCACAAGCATTTACCAACATTGACAATGGCGAAGCAATCATGCAATTAAAGCAATCCCTCATACAACAGATACACGGCATCGTTGCCTCGGCAAAAGAAAGAGCCATTCGTTCGGTGGATACCGAACGGGCGCTGATGTATTGGCATATAGGCAGAGTGATATTTGAAGAGGAGCAGGAAGGCAAAGAGCGGGCTGCATATGGTGAGTTTCTTGTCAGATCCATTTCCGATGAGTTTCAGCCTCAATTTGGAACGGGCTTTTCTGTGCGGCAGTTAGAGCGGTACAGACAGTTCTATCGAATGTTTCCAATTGCGTCCGCACTGCGGACGCAATTCACGTGGACGCACTACAAAACATTGATAAGTATTGCCAATCAGGACAAAAGGGATTTTTACATCGCCGAAGCCGAAAAAAACAACTGGACGGCACGGCAGTTGGAACGCCAGGTGAACAGCCAATTATTTGAACGGCTTTTACTGAGTAACGATGTGCAAGCCGTATTGGCGGTAGCCCGTGAGGAAAAATTACCGACCGATGCCAAAGAAATCATCAAAGACCCGATGGTGTTGGAGTTTTTGGGCTTACGGCGCGAGGCGGCGTATTACGAAAAAGATATCGAGACCGCCCTCATCACGCACTTGCAGGATTTTTTATTGGAATTGGGGAACGGCTTTTCGTTTGTGGCACGGCAAAAACGCATCCATCCGGACGGCGATGAATTTTTTATTGACCTTGTGTTCTACAACCGTTTGCTTCAATGTTTTGTGTTGTTTGAGATAAAAACCACCAAACTCACCCATCAGGATATTGGGCAGTTGCAGATGTATGTCAACTATTACGACCGTTTTGAAAAGCAGGATTTTGAAAATCCCGCCATTGGTGTGTTACTCTGTGCCGATAAAAACGATGCTATGGTGAAAATTACTCTCCCCGAAAACAACAAAACTATCATCGCCAGCAAATACCACCTCTACTTGCCTACCGAGCAACAGTTGATTGACGAAGTACGAAAAGAAATTGAGAAATTAGAGACCAATCGGGAATGAAGTGATGGTGAGACGTGATAGTGTGTGCCGGTAAACACGCAAAAAATTACCACCCCACATCCGCTTCTCCAAAAGCACACAGTCGAAATTACCGAACAACATTCGTTTTGATTTTTCTCCGAAAAATCGCATTTTATCACTGCTTTTGGTGATCCGGTTCTGCCAATAGTCTGCCCCCCTTACTCTTCATCATGTTCATTTGTCTCTATGACCATCGAAAAACTCGACCTCCGTTCGCCTGACCTCGTGAACGCCAATATCGAAAAAATCGCCGCTCTTTTCCCCAACTGCATCACCGAAACCGCTGAGGGCAAAGCCGTGGATTTTGACCTGCTCCGGCAGGAATTAAGCAATACAATCGTGCAGGGAACGCAAGAACGCTACCGTCTGGAGTGGCCCGGAAAAAAAGAAGCACTGCTCACCGCCAATCTCCCCACCGGGAACACCCTCCGCCCCGTGCGCGAGGACTCCGTGAACTTCGACACCACCGAAAATCTTTACATCGAAGGCGATAATCTCGAAGTCCTGAAACTGCTCCAAGAATCCTACTTGGGCAAAGTCAAAATGATCTATATTGACCCGCCCTACAACACCGGCAGCGACTTTGTCTATCGCGATAACTTCACCCAAGACACCGCCGAATATCTGGAAGCAAGCGCCCAACGCGATGAGAACAGAAACCGCCTTGTACCAAACCCCGATACCTCGGGGCGCTACCACTCCGACTGGCTCTCCATGATGTACCCGCGCCTCAAACTCGCCCGCAATCTGCTTGCGGACGACGGCGTTATCTTTATCTCCATTGACGACCACGAAGTCCATAACCTCCGCAAACTTTGTGATGAGATTTTTGGGGAAGGGAATTTTGAGGGGCATATTCATTGGAGAAGAAGACATAACCAGCCAAATGATAAAACAAAACTTATAGGGCTTGTAGCTGAACACATAATTGTATATGCAAAATCTTCAGCATACTTAAAAATTCGTGGTGTAGGTAAATTGCCACTAACAGGTAGTTTTTCAAATCCTGATAATGATCCTAGAGGAGCTTGGGCTACAAAACCATGGAAGGTGGGTTCAGATCAAAATGGAAGCAGATACATAATTCAGACACCAACGGGAAGAATATATGATGAAGAATGGATGGGCGATAAAGCTACATTTAATAGCCTTATGAACGATAACAGAATTGTCTTTACCAATGGTGGTGACGGACTACCGCGCAAAAAGTATTTCAAAATTGAGCGTGAAGAAGAAGGGCAATGTGCAACAAATTGGTGGACACACGAAATATTCGGTCATAATCAAGAAGGAAATGAAGAACTGACAGAACTTTTTGACGGTTGTAAAAATTTATTTTCAAACCCTAAAAATACAAAGCTGCTGAACTCTATTGTTCAGCTATCCAACGCAAAAAACCATGATATAATTCTAGACTTTTTTGCTGGTTCATCGTCAATAGCCCACGCCGTCATGCAACTGAACGCCGAAGACGGCGGCAAGCGAAAATTTATCTGTGTGCAGCTGCCCGAAGCCACCGCCGAAGCAAGCGAGGCATACAAAGCGAACTACACGAACATCTGCGAGATAGGCAAAGAGCGCATTCGCCGCGCAGGGAAAAAAATCAAAGAAGAAACGAAGGCGGAGATTGACTATGGTTTCCGCGTCTATCGCTTGGACACCAGCAATATGGTGGATGTGAAGCAAACGCCGCAGGAACTGACGCAGGCGGCGTTGGGTCTTGTGGGGAGCAATGTGAAGCCGGACAGAACGGCGGACGACCTGTTGGCACAGGTGATGCTGGCGTGGGGTTTGCCGTTGAGCTTGCCCATAGCGGAGGCGGACGTGGCGGGCAAGCGCGTCTTGAAAGTGGCGGGCAATACGCTCTACGCTTGTTTCGAGGAAGGCGTGGGCGAGGACTTTGCCAAAGCCATTGCCGCCGAGAAGCCTTTGCGCATCGTCTTCCGCGACGACGGTTTTCGGGACGACACGGCAAAAATCAACGTGCGTCAGCTTTTGAAGCAGCTCAGCCCCGACACCGAGATGAAGGTGATTTGACAATGGCGCTACCAATCAATATCGAAGACCTGATACACGGCGAGACCGTCGAATGGGAACGCCTTGAGTGCAAGGCGGGCTGGAACCCCGAAGCGGTTGTGCATACGATGTGTGCATTTGCCAACGACCTTCAGAACTGGGGCGGCGGCTACATCGTTGTCGGTATTGCCGAAGCGGACGGTAAACCCGTTTTGCCGCCCGTGGGCTTGGCGCAAGGGCAGATAGACGCAATCCAAAAAGAAATCATTGCGCTCGGCAATAGAATCACGCCGCCGTATTTCCCGATAGCGCAACCCTACGTCCTCAAAGGCAAGCACATTCTCGTGCTGTGGTGTCCGGCGGGCGACAATCGCCCTTACACTGCTCCCGCGACGTTGGGTAAAAATGCAGAGGGCAAAGGCGCAGAACGACGGTCATACATTCGTATCGGCTCGGAGAGCATCATTGCGCGGGACGAGACGTTGCGGCGTCTGCAAGAACTGACCGCCCGCATTCCCTTTGACGACCGCTTGAACAATCAAGCCCGTGTGGAAGATGTTGATTTAGGGCTTATTCAAGCGTATTTGCAGGAAATCAAAAGCGATTTGTACGCCGAAAGTGTTACGATGCCGCTCGGCGACCTTTGCCGTTCCATGCAGATAGCGCGTGGTCCGGACGAAGACCTCCGCCCTGTGAATGTGGGATTGCTTTTTTTCACCAAAGCGCCGGAGCGTTTTTTTTCGCGGGCATGGATAGAATTGGTGCATTTCACGGACGCTCGCGGAGAAACGTTTCGAGAAATATATTTCAAAGGACCGCTTCACCACCAAATTCGGGACGTTTTGTCGTATTTGAAAACGAACATTATCGTTGAAAGCGTCCAGAAGCACGCTGCCAAAGCCGAAGCCGAGCGAGCGTTCAACTTTCCCTTTGCGGCGGTGGAAGAAGCGGTGTCGAATGCGGTCTATCACAAAAGTTATGAAGTCCCTTCGCCGATAGAAATTCAAGTGTGGCACGACAACATCATCGTGCAGAGTCATCCGGGACCGATGCCACCGGTGAACGCAAACGTTCTCCGCACCGAACGGCGCATCATTGCACGGGACTACCGCAATCGCCGCATTGGTGATTTCCTGAAAGAACTGCGCCTGACCGAAGGGCGCGGCACGGGTTTTCCGACGATCTACAACGCCATGATGGAGAACGGTTCGCCACCGCCGCGTTTCGATACCGACGAGCAAAGCTATGTCCTCGTTACCTTGCCCGTGCATCCGGCATTTGCCTCGGGAAACGATGAACGCTCTTTGCTTGAGAATAATGAAGCCGGTAACCAAGCTAGTAACCAAGCTGGTAACCAAGTTAAAACGCCCATTTTCAATACGTTGCGCGAAATCATAGAATTTACTAACCAAGTTAGTAACCAAGTTAGTAACCAAGTTAGTAACCAAGTTAGTAACCAAGCTGTTCAAGAGATTCGGACTCTGCTTGAGACTTCCGTTCATAGTCGTGTTGAGGATATTCTTGATGGTGTTCATGATTGGATGACGCGGGAAGAACTTTTGCACGCCGTCGCTTTAACCAATCAAACCAAAAATCGAAAAAAATATCTTGACCCGCTCATGGAAGCGGGATGGGTACGAGCGGAATATCCCGACAAACCCACCAGTCCGCGTCAGCGATACATCATCACGGAAGCGGGCAAACGCCTCTTGCAGATTCTCCGCACATCATCAAGCGAAGCAGCAAGCACATCATCCAACGAAACATCACCCAACGAAACACAATGAAACTCCATTTCAAAGAACAAGATTTTCAGCGCGAAGCGGCTGAGGCGGTTGTGGATTGTTTTGCGGGGCAGCCCCGCCAAGACGCGACCTTCACGCTGGAGCGCGCGCAAGAACTTCTGCGTAAAACCCGTGAAGCGGCATTGGGCACAGCGCAAGAAGGCATTTTTGAGAACGACGTTCTCACGTCGGTCGGCTATCGGTGTGCGCCGCTCCGCATATCAGAGGGGCAGGTCTTGCAGAATATCAAAGCGGTGCAGCGGCGCGGCAATCTTGTTGAAAGCCCTGCCTTGGCGCGTCCTCCGGGCGTGCGCACGGGCTATAATCTGACGATTGAAATGGAAACCGGCACGGGCAAAACCTACACGTACATCCGCACCATGTACGAACTGCACAAAGCATACGGCTGGAGTAAGTTCATCGTGATAGTGCCGAGCATTGCGATACGCGAGGGCGTAAAAAAGTCGTTTTCCATGACCGAAGAGCATTTTTTGGAACGCTACGGACACAGAATCACGCCGTTTATTTACAATTCTTCGCGCCCGCAGGATATTGAGAATTTCGCCGCCGACAGCCGCATCAGCGTGATGATTATCAACACGCAGGCGTTTAACGCTCGCAGCAACGACGCACGGAGAATTTATCAGGAGCTTGACCAATTCGGCACACGAAAGCCGATAGAGATTATCGCACAAACTAACCCGATTGTGATTATTGACGAACCGCAATCGGTGGACGGCACGGCAACGCTGGCAGCAATGCAAGATTTTAAGCCGCTTTTCACCGTGCGCTATTCCGCCACGCACCGCGAGGAGTACAACAAAATTTTCCGTCTGGATGCGCTGGATGCGTACAATGGGCGTTTAGTCAAAAAAATTCAGGTCAAAGGTATCGCCCGCAAAGGCACGTCGGGAACATCGGGGTATCTGTATCTGGAGCGGATTCAGCTTGCTGCGCACAAAGCGCCGACGGCAATACTGGAATTTGAAAAACGCTTCGCAAGTGGCATAAAGCGGGTGCGCAAAAGCGTGGAGCAAGGCGCGAATCTCTACGACCTTTCGGGCGGTATGGAAGCGTATCGCGGACAGCTTGTGACGGAAATAGACGGCGCACGAAATATCGTGGTGATAGGCGGCGAGGAACTCACGCCGGGCGACATTCTGAACGACACGGACGAATTGACCTTCCGACGGATTCAGATTCGGGAAACGATTCAGTCGCACTTGGAAAAAGAAAAAGAACTTTTTGCGCAAGGCGTGAAGGTGTTGTCGTTGTTTTTTATTGACGCGGTGGACAAATACCGCTCCTACAATGCCGACGGCGAGCCGCAGCCGGGCGACTATGCCCGCATTTTCGAGGAGGAATATCGCCGCGCGTCCCGGCGCACCTTGGAACTCTTTCACCAGGACTACGACGATTATTTGGACGAGACCGACCCCACAAAAGTCCACAAAGGCTATATGCCGACCGACGAAGCCAATGCAAAAGCGCAAGATTTACCCGCAGGCTACGCCGAGTATCTGCGACGCGACGCGGCGGAGCGTGTTCACGAAGGATATTTTTCGATTGATAAAAAAGGTAAATCCGTCGAACCAAGCGTCAAGCGTGGCAGCGATATTTCCGACGACCCGACGGCATACGAGCTGATTATGCGGGACAAAGAACGTCTGCTCAGTTTGGAAGAGCCGGTACGATTTATTTTTTCCCATTCGGCACTGAAAGAAGGCTGGGACAATCCGAATGTGTTCCAGATTTGCGCGTTGAAGAATGTGGAGGCTTCAAGCGAGATTCGGCGGCGGCAGGAAGTCGGGCGCGGAATGCGTCTCTGCGTGAACAAGGAGGGCAATCGTCTGGACGCGGACACTGTCGGTGCCGATGTCGTGCATCGTATCAACCGCCTGACGGTGATTGCGTCGGAAAGTTATGAAGCATTTGCCAAAGGGCTGCAAGAAGAGATAGCTGCTTCGCTCACTGCCCGCCCGCAAAAGGCAGATGACCAATACTTTGTCGGCAAACTTATTCGCAATGAACACGGTGAAGAGCGCACATTAAGCGAAGATGATGCAAAGAAAATCAACAAACTGCTGTTCAAACACGACCTCATAGACGAGGACGACAAACTTACGGATGAAGGGCGCACACGCATCGAGCAAAACGACATTCCCTTGCCAGAACATTTGCAAGCGTTCAGCAAAGAGATTTGCAATCTTCTGAAAACAATCGTTACGGGCGACATACCAAAGCCCGAGAACGACCGTAATACCCTGACGGCAGCACCCAACCGAAATTTTGCCAAAGCGGAATTTCAAGCACTCTGGAAAATCATTAGCGAAAAAACGGTGTATCAAGTGAAATTCGACACCGAAAAACTTATTAAGGACAGCGCGGAGAAAATTACTGAAAAACTTGTTCTTACCAAACACCGCTACGAAGTAAGCACCGGTGAACTTCAGACGGGCGGCACGGAAGAGCAATTACGGCAAGGAGAGATGATGAGTGCTCCGAAACGGCGTTGGGAAACAGTGGAAGCAGATAAAGGCGGCAGTGCGAGTTCTGTCCGCTACGATATTATCGGGGAAATAGAACTGCAAACGGGATTGAAACGCACAACGATTGTGGCAATCTTGAAGCTGATTTCCCCGACAACATTTGCCTTAGTGCGTCAAAATCCCGAAGAGTTTATTGCGGGATGCAGCAAATACATCAATGAGGCAAAAGCAAATCTTATCGTCAATCATATTTCCTATCACAAGCGCAACGAGCAGTACGACGCGGCAACGGTATTCACGAACATCCCCAACGTGCCGCAGAATACCACGCTGTATCACAAGCACATTTACGATTATTTGGCGACGGATTCCGCCATCGAAAAAACCTTTGCCGCACGGTTGGAACAGCACGAGGAAGTCGTCGTGTATGCCAAACTGCCGAAAAATTTTGTCATTCCCACGCCGATTGCCGCCTACACGCCGGATTGGGCAATCGTTATCGACAAGGATAAAGTGCGCAATATCTATTTTGTTGCTGAAACGAAAGGCTCGACGGAAGAGCAAGATTTACGCGGCATTGAGCTGGCAAAAATCAAATGCGCAGAAGAACATTTTTCCGTTATCGGCGGCGGCGAGGTGCGCTTTGGCGTGGTAAAAGACTATGATGGTTTGCTCAACATCGTTGCCGGAAAGGAGTAGAAATCGGATGGAAACGATTGATAATATCTACCGCCGATTGGGCGACGACCTGAAAGAAACGCTGAAACGCGGCAGCACGGTGAGCATTGCGGCGGCATCGTTTTCCATGTACGCCTATGAAGCGTTATCGAAAGAGCTGAATGCGATAGACGAACTGCGATTTGTGTTCACCTCCCCAACGTTTATCGAAGAAGAATTTCGCAAAGACAGTCGCCGATTCTATATTCCGCATATTGAACGGGAGCGTGAACTCTGCGGCGGCGAATTTGAAGTACGGTTGCAAAACGCTTTGCACCAGCGGTCTGTGGTACAGGAATGTTCGGCGTGGGTGCGTCAAAAAGTTCGCTTCAAATCCAACGTGCGCCGCGATTTGTCCATGCCGGGCATGATTCATATTGCCGCCAAAGCAAGCAACGGAAAGGCAGGCGCAACCGACGACGGCACGGAAGAATATGCGTACAGTAATCTGAACAGTTTTACGACTGCGGATTTAGGATTCACGCATAAAGAAGGTTTCCCGACGCTTATTCAGCGTTGTGAATATCCGCACAGTAGCGCGTATTTGCGATGGTTCAATCAAATCTGGAACGACGGCGATCGCCTTGAGGACGTAACGGCAAAAGTGCAGGAGTATTTCGAGAGCGCATACAAAGAGAATAGTCCGGATTTTATTTACTTCGTTACGCTGTACAATATCTTCCGCGATTTTTTAGACGATGTTTCGGCTGAAAGTTTCCCGAATGACCGTATTGGCTTCAAAAACACGATCATCTGGGAAAAGCTCTATAATTTCCAACGCGATGCTGTTATTGGGGCTATCAATAAATTGGAACGCTACAACGGCTGTATTCTTGCCGACAGCGTCGGTTTGGGTAAGACGTTTTCGGCATTGGGTATCATCAAGTATTATGAAATGCGCAACAAGGACGTACTGGTTTTATGTCCGAAAAAGTTGGAAGAAAATTGGAATGTCTATCGCTACAACGACAAACGGAATATCTTCGCGGGCGATAAATTCCGCTATGATGTTCTTTTTCATACGGATTTGTCTCGTGAGCGCGGCATCAGCAACGGACGTGAATTGGAACACGTCAATTGGGGGAATTACAGTCTGGTCGTGATAGACGAATCCCATAATTTTCGGAATAATAATACCGTTGTCGGCAAAGAAAATCGGTATCAAAAACTGTTGCGCAAAGTGATTCGGGAAGGAATTGACACCAAAGTGTTGATGCTTTCGGCAACACCGGTCAATAATCGTTTTAACGATCTCCGCAATCAACTGGCGTTGGTATACAAAGGCGAGCCGTCGTTGATAGATAAGCAGTTGGAAACCAAAAGCGGCATTGAGGCGGTTTTTCGACAAGCACAAACGGCATTTAATCAGTGGAGTAAATTTCCGGTTGAGAAACGCACAGCTTCGACGCTTTTACAAATGCTGGAGTTTGATTTTTTTGAAATTTTAGATGCCCTGACGATTGCCCGTTCACGAAAGCATATCACCACGTACTACGATACGACGGCAATCGGAACTTTTCCCAAGCGCAATAAACCCATATCCATACAGAGTGCTTTTTCGGTGGGCATAACATACGAAAAGATAGCAGAGAACCTTATGCTGCTGCATCTGGCAGTGTACAAGCCCGTGTCGTACATTCTACCTTCGCAGATACAACGCTATCAAGATCGATACGACAGGAAAGTGCAATCAAGCGTCTTTACGCAACTTGACCGCGAAAGTAACTTACAAGTGCTGATGCGTATTAATCTCCTGAAGCGCTTGGAAAGTTCAGTTGATTCATTTCGTCAAACTCTTGATAACATCATCGTGCAACTGGAAAAGTCTCTTGCCAAAATTGTCGCGTATGAAGCACGCCAAACAAAGACAGAACCGCAACGAGAGAACACACAAGAAGAGACAACGGTAGAGACAATCATTATTGAGGAAACGAACGACGAAGAAAATGAAGAAAAGGCAACAGAAAAAGAGGAACGTGATGAGCCGGATAGCATTGGTGAAAAAATCAAAATTAGTCTCGCCGACATGGATCTTCGTCGCTGGAAAGAAGACTTACAAGCCGATTTAGCAAGTTTACGGGCGTTGCGGCAAAATATTTTGCCTTCGGAGGCTCACACTACTGTCTCTGATACTAAACTCCGTCAATTACTGGAACTTCTGGACGACAAAATCACCAATCCTCCTATATCCGGCAATCGTAAAGTCATCATTTTTACGGCATTCGCCGATACCGCGACCTATCTGTACAAAAGCATAGCAGAAATTATCAAAACCAAGTATGGCTTGAACACGGCACTTATCACCGGCTCACGGAAAACATCGAATGCGACAACGATTCCTGCGGATTTGAATACGCTTCTGACGTGTTTTTCTCCTGTGTCCAAAGACAAAGCCAAATTGTATCCCCATATGCAGGAATCCATAGATATTCTTATCGCAACGGACTGCATCTCTGAAGGACAAAATTTGCAGGATTGCGATTACCTCATCAATTACGATATACACTGGAATCCCGTTCGGATTATTCAACGTTTTGGTCGGATTGACAGGATTGGTTCACGTAATCCGAGTATTACGATGGTAAATTTTTGGCCCGACGTTTCGTTGGACGATTATATTAAACTCAAGACAAGAGTTGAAAGCAAAATGCTTATCACCAATATGACCGGTACAGGCGATGATAATATCTTGAACACGGAAGAGCAAGATTTAGAATACCGCAAAATTCAACTCCAAAAATTACAGGAAGAAGTCATTGACTTGGAAGATCTTCGTGAGGGTGTCAGTATCACTGACTTGGGAATGCAAGATTTCCGGATAGATCTTGCACAATTACTGGAAGACTACAATGCTCAACGCACGATTCCCGAAGGTTTACATACGGTTGTTGAGGCAAACGAAAACTTTCCGAGAGGCGTGCTGTTTGTCTTACAAAATATCACCGTCGGCAAACAGCAGCAAAAACAAAACCGCCTACACCCCTATTATATTCTGTATATCACGTCGGAGGGAGTGTATCTGAACTATACGGAACCCAAAAAAGTATTGGATGTACTGCGTATGCTCTGCCGCGGAAAGAAAGTGCCGCTTCAAGAGCCAAGTGAGCTTGTTCGTCAAGAAACAAAGGATTATTATGTTATGGATGAATACTCGCAACTGCTCAAAAGCAGCATTGAATCAATCATGGGCATAGAGAAACAAAAACGTATAGACAGTTTATTCAAATCAGGCGGTACCGGCGCAGACAAAGAGCAATTCAAAGGAATGGAAGATTTTAAGCTCGTTACCTTTGTGATTGTTCGATAGCAACGGCGAATACTCACTTTTTGCGGTGAATAGATCCAAGAAGAACGAAAATAAGGAAAATGGAAGCAATGAATATATTTAATCTGCCGCTCACAGCTGAAATATCCCAAATCGTTCCCAAAAATGCCTTTGATACTTACACGAATGCAAATCAAAAACGGCAGTTTGCGGATTTGATTAAACGTATTACATGGGCTTATAAACTCGCGCCTGAGACGGTTCATATTGCTGTAGGACAACACATTCAAGAAATTCAAGTATTTCATATTGCGTTAAAAGAGCAAAAGCCTATACCAAGACTGCTGGAGATTATTGATAAGGCAATTCCTTACACTCTCATTTTTATTGTGTCCAATGAAGAACGTATTTATGTTTCGGTATCAGTGAAACATCCTCATCAAGCAAACCCAGATAATGCAGTGATTGACCATACATTTTCTTCTCCATGGTTTTTGAAGCATGAAAATCCCTACTCCATGCGCTTAGAAGGAACTCTTGACGATATAATACGACATCTCTGCATACAATTATCGGGTGAATCCATATCCGACACAGCCCTTGCCGCCTCGTCTCTCCAAAACTTGGTACAACACATACAATCACTTGAGAAACTGCAAAAAGAGATACAGCAGCTACACTCACGAATAAAGAAGATAGTACAATTCAATATGAAGGTTGAACTCAATATCCAATTACAGCAAAAAGAGCAGCTGCTTGAGCAGATACGAAAAGAAGTACTTCCCGCGAAGTAGGACATATAGCTCAGGCTTGCCATTGTGTAGCGTCCTTCAGTTGATGAAAAAGATGTTGATAGGCGGTGTCGGTGGTAAACAAACTCTCATGCGTCTGCACAAAATGAACAACGGTGCTATGCGGTCGGCACAGTTCGGCGGCGATTTCCCGCACGGTATAGCCTTGCTCCACTAAAATTGCGGATAATGCTCGGCGAATATCCACGAGTTTACGGGCGCGTGATTTTGCTTTCAAACGCCGCTCCAAATCAGGGATATTGAGTGTTTATAGTTTACTTTTTTGATATTGTCGTTATGGCAATATGCTTACAAATCTCTGTTATAAATTTGCTTATTATGCAATAACAACAACATAAAGTCTCTTTCTCCACTGCCCTAGCGCTCGTCCCTACATCAACAAAACTCGATGATTAAAGAGTTAGAATTAGAATTATTTCTGAAATCGCTCAAGCAAGCAATTACTCCATCAAGCAAGGTTTAACCGAGTAAGAGCAGATTTAACTTTTATAGCAAACGTTGTGTTATTGTATTTTGTGCTCTTGATAACCTTCATTGCCAGATTTTGCGGGGCGGTGTAGTATGTCTCTGGATAACGTGAGTTCGGGATCATTGATAGTTGTACGTTTTTTCTTTACCGGGGATGACAATACACCATATTCATACTCCAAGTAATTTCGCTAAAAAATATGACTTCTTTGGCAGTAAACCGCTTGCAAAGGTTCAATATCTCCGCTACTGATGAGGAAAATGTAGATTTTTGACCAAATATGTCAAACCTTTACAATAAGTTTGCAAGAAAAAGTTATCCCGAACTCACGTTGTTTTACATGGTATTCCGCCTAATGGCATCGCGCATGAAAGCGATAAATTTTCTCTTTCGAGGATTATTGCTTCGTCGTCGCAGTTGTACCATTTGCGGAAATCCGCCGAGGCTCAGATGTAT
>ERZ1066127.873-NODE-873-length-13406-cov-11.791701_pt1 | contig 13406 bp, 10 predicted proteins | sample MGYA00382774_ERZ1066127 | MGnify/ENA primary metagenome ERZ1066127 (study PRJEB33369, sample SAMEA5778357) | biofilm metagenome | biome: Industrial cooling water; feature: Water cooling tower basin; material: Biofilm | place: United Arab Emirates | collected... | reverse complement strand
TCATGGTTGGCAAAATCGCCTTCGTGAATGAGTGCGTGCTTGGCCACCAACATACCCGCCGCTGCCAGGCGTTCGTTGGTTTCGTATTTGTTGATGGTGAGGGCGCTGGAAGCCGGCGAGCTGCCATTGTAGGGCAACCCCACCTTTTCGAGCTCGAGTTGCAAGGTGCCGTCTTCCCCTGGCCGACCATGCAAGGCGATGAACACCTCTTCCACCCGGTTGGCGAGCTCCTCAAACGACAGTTTTTGCGGCTGCAACAAAGCGTTGAAGGCAAACAAACGGGTGATGTCTTTACATTCCTCTTGGATCTGCCTGATCACCGGATGCAGCTCAAAATGCCGGATTTTGCCCGCTATATCGTCGGCATTGTCTTTCAAATGCAGGTTAATGGGAATGGCGTACAGTTCAAATGACTCCGCATTGCCCGTAAGGAACACACTCAATGGCTCATATTCAGCCGAGGAACTCAGTTTTTCATAGATGTTGCGGCCCGATTCCACCGAAATGTGCCTTTCACTCGAATAGCCGCCCATTACCACTGCAATTTTGCGTTTGCTGGCGGCAGCTGCTTGCTCTTGTGCCAATGCCGCATCCAAACGACGGAGAAGGCTGTTGCCTCCACTTGGCAAAAGTCCCTTTCTGCTGCGCTGCTGCAAGCTTGTGCGGATGATGTAAGTAAGGAATTGACTCGGATTGAGGCCGATTTCTGCCGCTTGGTGGAAGAAAAACGACGAGGGCATCATGCCCGAGGTGGTATTGGGGTCGTTTAGGAAGATGCTGCCATCTTCGGCATAAAAGCCATCGATACGGGCATACACTTCAAATCCGAAGAGCTGAAACAATTTACTGCAGGCCTTTCTGATGTTTTCGATGGCCGCAGTGGGCAAATCAATGGGCGTGACCTTGCGCGACAAACCTGGCAGGTATTTCGAGCGGTAATCGAACAACTCCTTGCCTTTTACAATGCCTGTAGGCGGCAAGGCCACGGGCCTACCGTCTTCTTGTTGGATGACGATACACGAAAACTCCTTTCCCTGAATGAAAGATTCAAACAACACCGTATGCTCCCCATCTGTAGCTTCTAACAGCACCGACTGAGCAGCTTGTTGCAGCTCCTTGTTCAATAAAGTGAGCAATGCTTCGGGATGGTAAATGGTTTGTCCGCTAGGTGTATTCACCGGCAAACCGATGTTCGAGCGGATGTCGGAAAACTCACGTACCCAGCGCACACGGGCAGCTGCATCGAGCGATAGCCAATGTGCTCCTTCCACCTTTAACCTGAAAAAGGAACGGTCTACTGCTTCTTCGAAAAGCTGCTCGTTGGGTTCGGCCAAAATGCTGATGCCTATGCTGCTGCCTTGATTGGCGGCTTTTACCACCATGGGGAAGCCTACTTGTTCCTTCAATTGCTGCAAGTAGGCCGATTTATCCTCGCTCGACATGCCCAACCAGTTGCTTCGGTGCATGCTGGAAAATTGGGGAACAGGCAAATGCATGGCTTGCATCCATTGCTTTTGAGCTGCTTTGTCCATGCCCAAAGCCGATGAACCTATGCCTGAGCCTGAATATGGAATGCCAAACCACTCGAGCAGGCCTTGCAAACGGCCATCTTCACCGTTTTTGCCATGCAAAGCTAAAAACGCAAAATCGATGTGTTGTTTGAGTTCATAGGGCTGCAAGGGTTTGCCCAGACTGCGGAGCAATCGGTCTTGCTCTTCCCTGTTTAATTCGCCCAAATGTTCTGCATACACCTGAAACAGATTTGGTGAAGGCAGCAGCGCTTCTACAGGAGGATAAAAATCGCGGATAGAACCTTTGTAGAGGTATTGCCAATCGAGCAAAACCAAATTGCCAAAACTGTCTACAAAAATAGGAACTGCTTCAAAAAGCGATTTATTGAGGTTGTCGTACACGGTGCGGCCGCCCGCAAACGATACTTCGCGTTCGCGTGAATTGCCGCCGAAAAAAATGCCTATGCGCATGACACAAATATAGGGTTTGGGGACTTGCAGCCTGCCGCTGTGCACAGGCTTTGTAAAAAAGAAAGCCACCGAAGTGGCTTTTGGTTCAATCGAGGTGCAACGAAGCTTTCCGCTCGAGCAGCACTTCTTGCGATTCGCGGCGGTCGGGATCGGGAACGCAGCAATCAACCGGACAAACCGCTGCGCATTGAGGTTCTTCATGGAAACCTACACACTCGGTGCATTTGTCAGGTACGATGAAATAAATATCGTCAGAAATCGGCGCGTGCCTTTCGTCGGCATCTACCGAATCGCCTTTGCTGGTCTTAAAAGTGCCTTTTACCCCTGTACCGTCGGCATAGGCCCAGTCGATTCCGCCTTCGTAAATGGCGTTATTCGGACATTCAGGCTCGCAAGCGCCGCAGTTGATACATTCGTCGGTAATGATGATGGCCATATTGCGTAGTTGATGTGTACTTTTGTGACGCAAAAATACAATCTTAACTTTTACCAAACGCAATTTGCCGTGAATTTACCTGCCAATACCCATGCCTTGATTCAGTTCGGAAAATTGCTGCGCGAAGCGCTCAGCCAAGAAGCAAGCAGGGAGGTTTTTTCACGAGCCGTTGCGTCGAATTTGTGGTTTACCGAAGCGCACATCAGGCAAGCCATTGAGGCCTGGGCTGATGGGTTGTGCGAAGAGCAGGTGATGGCTTGGGCGGGACACGATTTTGTCACCGCTACTCCCAAAGAAGTGGGATTGATTTTGGCTGGCAATATTCCTTTGGTGGGCTTGCACGACGTTTTGTGTGTGTTGCTTTCGGGCCACCGCGCGCGCATCAAATGCTCGAGCGACGATGCGGTATTGATTCCTTGGGCCTGCGAATTGTTGGCACAATGTCACACCAATTGGAAAAGTCAAATAAGTTTCTCCGATAAACTTAATGGCGTAGAGGCACTCATTGCTACTGGAAGCAACAACAGCAGCCGGTATTTCGAATACTATTTTCGCCACGTGCCCCACATCATCCGTAAAAACCGACATTCGGTAGCGGTGCTGACTGGTACCGAAAGTGAAGCAGTATTGAAACTTTTGGGAAACGATGTTTTCGATTATTTCGGATTGGGTTGCCGCAACGTGAGCTTGGTGTGGCTGCCAGCAGGTTTCGAATTGTCGCGCTTGTTTGAAGCATGGGAAGAGCGTTGTAAGTCGCTGCTGCAGCATCCGCGATATGTGAACAATTTTGATTACCACCTGGCCATTTTAATGGTCAACCGCGAGCTGCATTACACCAATAATGCAGTGATATTACAAGAAAGCACCAGATTGAGCGCCGCTATCAGCGTATTGCATTATGCTTACTACCAGCACCCCGATGAAATTCGCAGCTGGATGCAGGAAAATGAGGAACAACTGCAATGTGTGGTTTCAGCGGCTGATTGGGTGCCCGGTGGGGTAAGTTTTGGCGAAAGTCAGCGGCCGCAATTGTGGGATTATGCGGATAAGTTAAATACGCTCGACTTTTTGCAGAAGCTATAAATGATGTGTTTATTATCCAAAGCCACTTTAGTTACATCCTTTAAAACGCAAAACCCTGAATTTTGACGCATGTTTAAAATACCTACCCATATTGCTGGTTGGATAATCCTTATTGTTTTGGCATTTGCAGCGCAAGGATTAAACCCAATAGTGCCAGGAATAGGCAATATTGCTTTGGCATTGATTTTTTCAATCGTCGTTGGCAACAGCTTTCAGTGGAACTCAGACATTCGAAGTGTTTTTCAATACGCAGAAAAACACCTATTGGCCTTGGCCACCATGCTCATAGGCTTTGGCTTAAACTTAGGACTACTTGCTGAGCTTTCGCCGCTCTACCTGGCTGTTTTGGTAATCATGGTCTTTTTAAGTCTTGCGAGTTCTCAATGGTACTGCAAAGGCATGTCAACATCTTTGAAATGGTTGATGGGGGCTGGAAACGGCATATGTGGTAACAGCGCCATTGCTGCAACCGCACCTGTGGTGAAAGCTGAAAAATCTGAAATTGGATTAGCCGTCGCCATGGTAAATCTTCTTGGAACCATTGGTATATTTCTTTTTCCACTTTTAGCAAGCATGTTGCAAATGAACCATGCAGAAAGTGCACTTTTTACTGGAGCCATTTTGCAGTCGGTTGGTCATGTAGTGGCTGCGGGCTTTAGCATCGATACAGAGACAGGTACGCTGGCACTTTTAATCAAAATGGGACGCATTTTAATGCTCGGACCTGTTATTTTCTATGTAGGGTACAAGTTCAACAAAGGCAAACATGAAAAATTGTCGCTTTCACTTGTTCCAAACTACGTTTGGGGCTTTTTAATTGCAGCCATCATCACTTCATTGGGACTTATGCCAGAAACCTATACCAAATCACTTGAAAAGGCAGGAAGCTACTTGTTGCTTCTTTCGATGATTGGTATAGGCTTTGGCATTCAGTTCAAACAACTCATCAGTACAGGTCCACGTGCTGCTGCTAGTGGCTTGCTGATTTTTGTAACACAAATGGGTGCATTACTTGCTTTTATTTTGCTAGCTCGGTTGTTTTGATTTAGAGTTTTCCGGCCACAATTTCGTCTACCACTAGGGGATCGAGCAAGGTGCTGGTATCGCCCAAACTACCTACTTCGCCTTCTGCCACTTTGCGCAAAATCCGTCGCATGATTTTACCTGAACGGGTTTTGGGTAAGCCACTTACGATTTGAATTTTATCGGGTTTGGCGATCTTACCAATTTGGGCAACCACGGTTTCGGTGATTTCGGCTTTGAGATTGGTGACATCGAAATCTTTTTCGCGGCATACCACAAATGCATAAATGCCCTGTCCTTTGATATCGTGCGGGTAACCCACCACTGCCGATTCGGCCACATGCTCATTTAAATTAATGGCATTTTCAATTTCGGCTGTGCCAAAACGGTGACCCGAAACATTGATCACATCGTCGACCCTGCCAATGATGCGGTACATGCCGTTTTCGTCGCGCCGGGCGCCATCGCCAGTAAAATAATAGCCTTTGTAGGTATCGAAATAATTAAGGCGACAGCGCTCGTGGTCGCCAAAAGTGGTTCTAATCATGGAAGGCCATGGGAATTTGATGGCTAGATAGCCTTCTTGGTTATTGCCTTCGATTTCTTTGCCTTCCTGATTGAGCAAAACGGGCTGGACACCCGGGAGCGGATAACCTGCATGTCCAGGCTTCAAGGGAGAAACACCCGCCAGCGCTGCAATCATGATGCCTCCGGTTTCGGTTTGCCACCAGGTGTCGGTAAGCGGACAGCGTTCTTTGCCCACGTGAATGTGGTACCAATGCCAGGCCTCCTCATTGATGGGTTCTCCTACTGAGCCCAAAACCCGTAATTTATCGAGGCTGTAGGAAAGCACATGGTCTTCACCGGCTGCCATGAGCGAACGAATAGCTGTGGGAGCGGTATAAAAAATGGTGACGGCGTGTTTGTCGCACACTTGCCAAAAGCGGCCGGGATCGGGATAGGTAGGCACGCCTTCGAACATCAAAGTGGTTGCTCCATTCAACAGTGGGCCATATAAAAGGTAGCTATGGCCAGTAATCCAACCCACGTCTGCCGTACACCAATACACATCGTTGGGCTTGATTTGGAATACATTGGCAAAGGTATAAGCGGTGTACACCATGTATCCACCACATGTATGCACCACTCCTTTGGGTTTGCCGGTTGAACCCGATGTGTACAAAATGAACAACATATCTTCGGCATCCATGATTTCAGGTTCACAATGCGCAGATACACTTTTGATTTCATTGTGCCACCAAACATCGCGGCCTTCTACCATTTGTACCGGCCAGCCCACGCGTTCGAAAACAATCACTTTTTCAACCGTACTGCATTCCACCAAAGCTTCGTCAACCACTGCTTTGCAAGGGATTTGTTTGGCTCCCCTGTTTAAGGCATCAGCGGTAATAACCATTTTACAAGCCGAATCATTGATGCGGTCGGCAACACTGTGTGCTGCAAAGCCGGCAAAAACCACGCTGTGCACTGCCCCAATGCGGGCGCAAGCCAAAACAGCAACCGCGAGTTCAGGAATCATGGGCATATAAATACATACCCTGTCTCCTTTCTGAATGCCATTGTTTCGTAGCACATTGCCAAATTTGCAAACTTGCTCATGCAATTCGCGGTATGTGTATCGGACAAAGCGCTCCTTCGGGTCGTTGGGCTCCCATACCAGGGCCAATTTATTGCCGTTATTCTCGAGGTGACGGTCTAAGCAGTTTTCGGTTATGTTCAACCGGGCACCTTCAAACCAACTTATTTTAGGCTGCTCAAAATTCCAGTCGAGCACCTTGTCCCATTTTTTCTTCCAGATAAAGTTGGAAGCAATTTCAGCCCAAAAGGCTTCGGGTTCTTCAACGCTGGTGCGATAGGCCAATTGGTAAGCCTCATAGGAGTCAATGGGTTTAATCATGCAGTTAATTTTCAGCCAGTTTAGGATTATTCGAAAGAGTAGACAAATATTCTATTGCTAATTTACTATAGATGTTGATTTAATGCTGAAAAGAAAGATTTTGGATATGGAGATATAATATTATTTTCGTGCTATGTCTCACAAAGTACTGGTGATAGAAGATGAGCGCATGATGCTCAAGGTTATTGAATTCAGACTTCAAAAGGATGGCTATGAAGTTCGCATAGCCGAAGACGGAAAAGAAGGAATCAAATTAATTGAAAGCTGGGAACCTGAAATCATCATCACCGACATCATGATGCCCTATGTATCAGGCCTTGAAATCATTTCGCATGTGCGCAATACCTTGAAAAAGCAGACTCCCATTCTGGTTTTATCAGCTGTGGGACTTGAAAAGACGGTAGTGGAAGCGTTTTCATTGGGAGCAGATGATTTTATTAGCAAACCTTTCAGAGCAGAAGAATTGAGCATACGTGTTCGCAAAAACTTACCTCGCTGATGCTCAGGCCTTTTTGTTTTTTAGTCATTGGCATCTTCCTAAGTACACCAATACATGCACAAACGATTGACATTGAGGCACTTTTTTCGCAAGCGAGAGAGTTGGCATATAAAAAAGACTATGATTCGAGCCGACTCCTTTTAGATAAATTATTATTCTACCAGCCAAAATACCGTGATGCTGCATTGTTTAAAGCGCGGACTTGGCTCTGGGAAGAAAATTGGTCGGCTGGTCAATCGTTAGTTGATTCGTTGGTCAATACGGACTCGCTTTGGACAGAAGCCTTTTGGGTGAAGGCAGATGCGCTCTTATGGACTGGCCAGTATAACAAGCTGTTAGGCTTAACTCCCAGTAGCTTTTGGTCAGGTGATGAAAGCATGCTACTGAAATGGTACCAAGCCCGAGCTTGGCATGAGCTTAAAAATTATGAAGAGAGTTTAATCATCACCCGCGAATTGCTCGATGCAGGTGCTTCCTTCCCCGGCTTGCGAATTCTTCATGGAGCTAATCTGCAACAAAGCCGACAGCGTCATGTGCAGCTAGATTATCAATTCAGCACCTTCGACGTCCCTATCCCAAATTGGCAATGGCTGTCGGTTGAATATGCTCAAAAGGCGTTAACCGGGCCTTTATTGGTTCGAGGAACCTATATCAATCGTTTTAATCTGAATTCTACACAAATAGAAGCCGAATGGTACCCGCGCATCAATAAAAAAACCTATGCTTACGCAGGTCTCGGGTTTGGCAGTGGTTTGTTGTTTCCAGGATTGAGAATGGGCGGTGAACTATTTAGAGATCTGCCCAAAAGTTTTGAATTTTCGGCTGGTTGGCGTTATATACAGTTTGCCGACAGCCGCATTCACAGCTTCACCTTGGCTGCTGGCAAATATGCGGGAAAATATTGGTTGGGAATACGGCCTTTTTTTATTCCAACAGCTAGTAATGTGTACCTTACCAATACGCTACAGATACGCCGGTATTTTGGTGCAGATAACAGCTGGATTAACCTCACCTATGGCATTGGAAACTCACCAGATTTAGATTTCCGCTTGAATTCGCCCGATGCAGCACCTTCTAACCAGCTTTTTTTGTTAGCTGCCACACTCATCAGGCTGGATGTACAATGGAAATTCAATCCCCAATTTTCTGCCAAACCATTTGTTGAATTTAAAAACGAAGAGTTTTTGCCTGGCAGTTATAGAACACGCATCAGTACAGGAACTACGCTTTTATTCCAATTCAAATGAATCCGGTTGATAACTTGGCCATATTCAGCACCTATTTGCAGCATCAATACGGTGATGGCATGTTGTTTATTTTTTGGCTGATTTTCACTTTTCTCTTTCTAGCTGGAATTTTTTTAACGCTGACCATATTAAGCCGTGTTGCAAAACTGGCAGATGAGCGTTTCGAAAAGCAGTTGGCTGCTCTTTATGAGCCTTTTTTATTGAAGTTGCTTTATGAATCTGATGATTTTATTGAAAATCCAGCCATTCCGATAGAGATTTCTTCAAGATTGCGTACACGATTTCAAAAGCAAACTTTAACAGATTTGATCGTCCGATTGAATAAAGGACTGGACGGAGAACTGTCGCTTAAACTTCGTACGCTTTATCGGGTTCTCAAGCTTGAAGCTTATTCTATTAGCAAGTTGCAAGCGAAAGTTTGGCATATTCAGGCTTCAGGGATTGATGAATTACGTGAAATGAGGATTGTAGAAACAGTTGAAGCCATCCAAAAGCTTTTGAATCACCCAAACTGGCTTGTAAGAAGTAATGCGCAATTGGCTGTATTAGAGCTCGGGAATCCCGACAATCGACTTCGTTTGTTTGAATCGATTACATTTCCCTTAACCGATTGGGAACAATTGCGCCTGCATGAATCTTTGAAAAGCCGAAATGAAGACAAAATCAGCAGCTTTAGTAGTCTATTTACCTCGCCGAACAAGTCCATCGTATTGTTTGGCATCCGCATGTCTTCATTTTTTGGATGCACCCGCGACATACCTGAATTACAAGACTTATCCTCAAATCCCGATGAAAATTTGCGGGAGGAGGCGATTTATGGCTTAATGCGACTGGGCGACTTTCAAATGCAGGAAATTTTAGCAGAACAATTCGCCATTGAATCCAAGCCCGTTCAAACTGCGATCATGCATTATTTGCTGCAGACGGGCTACGACCGGTTGTCATTTTATACTGAAGCCCTGCATGATCCAACACATGCCATTTCGCTGTTAGCAGCTAAAGGACTTGCCCGTTTTGACGAAGCTCATTTTCCAACGGCCTATGAATCTTTAGGAACTAACAATCCCGTTATCGCCACTCTCCTTGCCCATGCTGCAGATCGGAGGCTGCAACGTTTATGAAGCAGGCACTTGAAACTTTTACGTATTACTTTGATATCGTACTGTTGGTTTATACTATCAGCATTTGCAGCTCATACTTGATGCTGGCATTGGTAAGTGCACGCGCTCTAATTTCTTACAAACGCGAAAATGCCCATACAGATTACCGTGAAATACTCGCTTCTCCCCTTACACCAGGCGTTAGTTTGATAGCACCGGCATACAATGAGTCATTAACCATCGTAGAAAACGTGAAATCGCTCCTTTCGCTGCAATATCCACAGTTAGAGATTGTGGTGGTAAACGATGGTTCAAAGGATGATACATTACAAAAGTTAATCGACAATTACGAACTTGAACTCATACCCTATGCTTACGATGCACGCATCGCTCACAAGCCTATTCGGGGAATTTACAAATCGAAACATAACATTTTCGACAAGCTTTTGGTTGTTGATAAGACCAATGGCGGCAAGGCCGACGCACTAAACTCAGGACTTAATGTCGCAAGTGGCAAATATGCAGCCTGCAACGATGTCGATTGCGTATTGTCGCAAGATGCACTTTTGAAGATGGTAAAGCCCTTCATGGAAAGCGAAAATAGGGCAATTGCAGTAGGTGGTGTGATTCGAATAGCTAATTCTTGCGTCATTGAAGATGGCTTTCTCAAAGCGGTTCAAGTACCAGACAATATGTTGGCCCGCTTTCAAGTAATGGAATACAGTCGTGCTTTTCTGATGGGCCGAATGGGTTGGAGCAAGGCAGATGGGCTTTTGCTCATTTCCGGTGCATTTGGTCTATTTGACAAAGAAATAGCTGTAGCATGTGGAGGATACGATCACAGCACCGTTGGCGAAGACATGGAGCTTATAGTGCGTATGCGTCGATACATGATTGAACGGGGCGAGCAATACACGGTGAGCTTTATTCCTGACCCACTGTGCTGGACCGAAGCGCCCTCAACCAATAAGGTACTTGGGAGGCAACGAAACCGGTGGATGCGTGGAACAATAGAAACATTGCTGATGCATAAACGGATGTTTTTTAACCCAAAATACCGCATTTTGGGCATGTTGAGTTATCCCTACTGGTTCTTTTTTGAATGGTTGGCTCCTTTGGTGGAAGTTTTTGGCATCGTTTATTTCTTGTTGCTTGCGTTGCTTGATTTGCCAAACTGGCCCTATTTCTTCGCCTTGATGGGCAGCGTTTATGCTTTTGCCATGATGATGAGCATGGCCGCAATTCTTTTCGACGAAATGTCTTACTACCAATACACCCGTTGGAAGGATATCCGTAAACTGATTGTGGCAGCAATCCTTGAGCCTTTCTTTCATCACCCAAAAGTGGTTTGGTGGGGCATCAGAGGCAATCTTGACTTTGTGCAAGGAAAAAAAAGCTGGGGTGAAATGACACGCACCGGTTTCAATACGCAGAAAAAATCATGAAAGCAGTAGCTTACTTCCTTCGGTTTATTCAAATATTGGTCATTTTATTGGTCGTAAGCCCTTTGTTAATGCTCCTTTGGTGGTTTTTAACACCCAAGGTGCCATTGGCGCTTACGGTTGTCGATAAAACTGTACTCAATACCGAATACGAAGAACATGCATCGCTTTTTTGGTGGTTGCGACATGAAAAAAGAAGTCATCCACTTACAAATAAGGTTTTCAGATTGGGATGCGATTATTTTGGCTTTTATCCAGGCAAACTCAAGAGGTACGAGATAAAAGGGCTTTCACAACTAACCCCTGCACAGCTAGATAGTGTAGTGGATCATAGCTCACACATCTACTTCACCGATAATTATGGCATTTTCGCCTTAGAATGGAATCAGAGCAGCCAAGAGTCAGAGCGTTCGGGCATCATATACGGCGGCTTGACCTCTGCAGATGTTAAAGCCATGAAAAGGGCTAAAGAAAAGGGAAAAACCATCATTACTGAATTCAATTGTATTGGCTCACCCACAGCTAAAGGAGAACGAAATGCCTTCGAAAAAATGTTCGGGCTGAGGTGGTCGGGATGGATAGGCAGGTTTGTTGATAATCTCGATACCACGCAAAACCTAGAAATTCCACGTTGGATGAAGCATGGATACGTTCAACAACATGGTCATTGGCCTTTCAAAAAAGGTGGAATTGTGTTTGTAAATGAGTCGGATCAAATTGAAATCCTAGAAGATAGCAGTTGCCTGCTTTACCCAGTTCCTCTGATCATTACGAACGATAGTCTGCTACAACACCTTGCGGTAAAAGACAGTATGCCCTATCCTTTTTGGTTTGACATCATGATCAATGACTCACTTGAGGTTTGGGCAAATTATCAATTGCAATTAACACCACGGGGCGACTCGGTCATGCGCCAATGGGGACTACCAGCCCGTTTTCCTGCCATTCTCGCACATCAGGGCGACTACCAGTTTTACTATTTTGCAGGTGACTTTGCCGACAATCCCATCCAAATGAAAAGGAGCTACTTAAAAGGAATTCGCTTTTTCAGGGAATTCTTTTATGATCCTACTGAACCTTCTGATAGAAATTACTTTTTCTGGGAATATTATTTGCCTTTGCTTGACTTTTTACTTGGCGATTCCTGAAAAATTAGCCAATAAAATATTCAATAGGATTTACGGGCGAGTAAGTGCGCATAAACTCTTCTACTTTCTCAACCATATTTTTACTGCCCAAAACGACTGGTGTTCGTTGGTGCAGTGATTTTGGTTGAATATCCAAAATACGGTTAAATCCATCGGAAGCCTTGCCCCCCGCCTGTTCAATAATGAAAGACAAAGGATTGCATTCATAACCCAAACGAAGCTTACCTTCGGGTGCTTTTCCGGTTGAAGGATAGATGAATACCCCGCCTTTGATGAGGTTGCGGTGAAAATCTGCTACCATAGAACCGATATAGCGTGAACTGTAAGGTCGTTTCGTTTTTTTGTCAACCTCTTGACAAAATTTGATGTATTTCTTTACTCCTTCGGGGAAGTCTACATAATTACCTTCATTGATGGAATAAATAGTGCCATTTTCAGGAACCCGCATATTCGGATGAGATAGGCAGAATTCACCAATTGATGGGTCTAACGTAAAGCCATTAACGCCGTGACCAGTGGTATAAACCAACATGGTGCTGCTGCCGTAAACCACATAACCCGCTGCGACTTGTTCACTACCAGGCTGAAGGCAATCTTCCAATGTACCCGGGCCGTTAAATGAGGTGCGACGGTAGATTGAAAAAATGGTACCGATGCTTACGTTCACATCTATGTTTGAACTGCCATCCAATGGGTCCATCAAAACCACGTATTTGGCATCTTTCGACACTTCGCTGTACATAGGAATGATGTCTTCTTCTTCTTCACTGGCAACGGCGCAACATTCCCCACCTGCATTTAACGCCGCGATGAATTGCTCATTTGCAAAAACATCAAGCTTCTTTACTTCTTCACCTTGCACATTGGTCGTACCCGCTTCGCCCAAAATATTCACCAATCCTGCCTTGTTCACTTCGCGGTTGACAATCTTTGCTGCGATGCCGATGTCACGTAAAAGACGCGAAAGTTGACCTTTCGAATAAGGAAACTCTTTTTGGCGCTCAATGATAAACTGACCAAGGGTGATTACACGTGCAGGAGATTGCATATAAAAAGCTTTAATGCAACGAAATTAAATATTCCCGAGGAGATAAGGTAGAAAAAAGGCATGTGCAATGGGAAAGCGTAAATTTGCATTATGCAATGGCTGATACTTAACGGGAAATTAGAAGAAGTTTCTTCTGTTTGTCTAAGCCCTGATAACCGGGCATTCAATTATGCTGATGGGGTATTTGAAACCATACGGGTAATGTACGGTCAGCCATTGTGGATAGGTTGGCACTTTGATCGGCTTAGCCACGGATTGCGTGCATTGGGAATTGAAAATCCTTGGCACCTAGGTAGTTTCGAAAAAGAGCTATTGACCCTTATTGAAGCAAATAAAATACGTCAAGGAGGGCGTTTGAAGGTGCAAGTTTGGCGTTCAGCTGGCGGATATTATCAGCCTGAAAGCGCTCATGCCGATTGGCTGATGCAAGTGTCGGTACTCCCCCACAATACGTTTCAGCTGAATTACAAGGGTTTACAA
>ERZ1066127.871-NODE-871-length-13437-cov-13.327305_pt1 | contig 13437 bp, 11 predicted proteins | sample MGYA00382774_ERZ1066127 | MGnify/ENA primary metagenome ERZ1066127 (study PRJEB33369, sample SAMEA5778357) | biofilm metagenome | biome: Industrial cooling water; feature: Water cooling tower basin; material: Biofilm | place: United Arab Emirates | collected... | reverse complement strand
TTTCCAATACCCGCACTTTTAATGAAGCTATCACAGTAGCTTTTCTTTGCCTCAGCTCAGTAGTTGTGAGTTTGCAATTGATCGTGTTTTTGTCCATTGTGTTGGTTTTAAGAAGTCCGGGACATGGGTGATAATGAGCATTGAATCACACCCAGTTAAGTGTTTTACCTGAAAATACGTGTAAACCCAATGCACAGTAATTGCAATTTTCAACCTGTGCACTTCCCACAAACACCCTTTACCACCAGGTTGGCTTCTTCGCTTTTGAAGTTGGTCGGCAGATTAATTTCCGGGATTTTGCATTTGGGTAAACAGAAGGTTTCGCTGCATACGCGGCAATGAAAATGCACATGCAAGTCCCTTTCGATATTGCATTCACATCCCTCTTCGCAGAGAGCGTATTTAGGCGCTCCGGTACCGTCATCAATGCTGTGTACCAGTCCATTTTCCTGAAAGGTTTTCATGGTGCGGAATAGTGTCACCCTGTCAGACTTTTCAAATGCTTTTTCCAGGTCGGAAAGGCTGATGGCAGCCTCCTGACCAAACAGGGCTTCCAGCACCAACAGCCGCATGGCTGTTGGTCGGATATCCTTTTGCTTGAGTTTATTTTCAAGTTCTTTGATCATAATTGTTAATTCTGTTAATGTCCATGTCCACCGCCTTCTTCTTCGGTGTTTTTGGCCTTTGCCAAGAGGGTAAAGGCACCTTTGGTGACCAGTTGAATGGCACTCAAATCCTGCGCTGAATCAGCCAGCGAAATCTGAGTATAAGCATCCTCGGTATAGCCTTTGGTGACTTCCAGCATTTCAAAATCATGCATCGTTTGACCGTTTTCAGATTTTTTGCCCGCATAAGCAAAAACATAGTGCTTGCCCCCGAACCGCACAATGGATTCCTCCGGAACAGCCCAGACTTCATTGCTATCAGTTTCCACTTTGGCCGCCACATACATACCTGGTTTCAAATCTTCATACATTTGTTTCAAATGTCCGTGTACAGTTACCGAACGGTCTTCCCTGACTCCACTGCCCACCAGGAATACTTCGGCCTCACGCCATTCATCGGGTGAATTTGCAAGGGCAAAACGGATGCGCTGACCTTCATTGACCCGTGGAATGTCGTTTTCATAAACGGTGAGTTCCACGTGCAGGTCTTCCGAGTTGGTAATGTCCATGATCACATCCTGTGGGTTGATGTACTTGCCTACATTGGTGTACACCTCTCGAACTGAACCGTTTACCGGGGCATAAATATTGACAGACGCTGAAACGGTACCTTGACGTATTTTTGCTGGATTGAAACCGATAATTTTCAAACGTTCTTCCATGCTTTTAATTCGGGCCTCATTGGCCAGGTAGTCACTTTTAGCCTGTTGAAAGGTTTTGCCAGAGGCCACCTTTTCATCAAACAACTCCTTCTGACGGTCATATTCTGCTTTCAGAAATTCCTGATTGGCCAAGCCCTCAAGATAATCCTGTTGGAACTGGATAAACTCCGGATTTTCAATCACTACCAAAAGCTGACCTTTTTTCACTTTGCTGCCCGGCAGCATTTCGGTATATTTCACAAAGCCACCATAGGGCATGTTGATGGAAATATTGCTCTGAGGAGGCACGTCAATCACTCCATTAACCCGTAGCTCAGAACCGATAACCTTTCTTTCGGCATTTCCAATCTGAATGTCTGCCTGATCGTATTGTGCCTCAGTGAGTTCTACCGTATTCTCACCTTCTTCGTGATGCTCCTCTGTTGTTCCTTCATTTTTTGAACCACAGGAGGCAATAGTCAATCCCAGTATAAAAACTATTGAGATTCTGTTGATGTATTTGATTGTATTTTTCATTTGTTGATTTCTTTTTATTGAACGCCTGAAATGAACTCGATCTCGATGATGGTCTGGTTGTGTTGGTTGAGGATGTCCAGGTAGTTGAACCGGACAGTTAAAGCACGATTGAGTCCCTGGATGTATTCCACATAGCCAATTTCCCCGCTTTCAAAACCCTTTTGCGCTTGTTTAAGAATTAGCTCTGCCTGAGGCAGGGCGTTTTGCTCGAAATAATCGAGGCTTGTCAGAAATTTTTGATACTGCTGTATGAGTGACCTTAGCCTGCCCTGCAGTTCGTTAGTCACAGCCTGCAGTCGTGCCTCGCTTTCCTGTTTTCTGAGTTCAGCAGCTTTGATGACCGATCCTTGCGACTTGGCACCAAAAATGGGGATGGCTATTCCTACTTGAAAACCGGTAAAGCGGTCGCTGGAAGTGAAAGTGACCGGGTTGCCATCCAAATCCTGGGGTCCATTGAGCGACTGGTTGAAATAACCTACCGTGAGATCCGGTAGTAGCCGTGATTTCTCCACCGACTTTTCTCTTTCAGCTACCTCCATTTGTTGGCGGAACCAGGCAAGTGTTGGGTTATTCGCAATGCCTTGCGTATCTAGTAATACACTGCTTTCCCTTGCTTTCAGGTTGCCCACGGTGATATCTATCGGGCTTTCCAGGTTGAGTAAGGTTTGTAGCTGGGTCTGATAGATTTCAATATCGGACTGGTTTTGCTGCAACATGACTTTTATTTCCGCCACCTGCGACTCTGCTGTTGCTTTTTCAAGCAGGTTGCTTTCCCCGGTTTCATAGCGAAAGTTGGCAGCCCGCACAAAGCGTTGGTAAATACTGTCCTGCTCCAGCAATAACTGTCTTCTGCTTTTTTCAAACCAAAGAATATACCAAGTAGCTTTTACCTGCTGCACCAGTTCATTTTGGGTGGCGTTTTTTCGCCACTCGCTGGCTTCCATTCTCGCTTTGGCCAGCTTGTTTTGATTGGCATAAACCGTAGGGAATTCGATGGATTGAGAGATATTGAACTGGTTGTCATTGTCGTAAATGCTGTTGTACTGCCCATGTGTAAGGCTGAAATTGGTTTTGGACAAATTCCAGCTGGCACCTTTTAATGCTCGTTCCTGTTGGGTTTGCAGGTCTGCTGCCTTCAGGGTCGGATTGTTTTGAATCGCTACTTGTATCGCCTCATCCAGTGACTGAAAGGAAGCAGGTGATTCCTGTGCCTTTACTTCTTGAAACTGGAAGAAAAAGAGACCGATAATCAACAAAGGTGCTACTGCTCCGGGTTTTACTTTAATCCCTCTTTCAAAATAATAGTAAAGGATAGGCAATACAACCAGTGTCAGGAAAGTAGCAGTGATCAACCCGCCAATCACCACAGTGGCCAGCGGACGCTGTACTTCTGCTCCACCTGATTGAGAAAGCGCCATGGGCAGAAAGCCCAGGGAAGCCACGGCAGCCGTCATGATTACCGGGCGCAGACGTACACTTGTGCCTTTGTAAATCCGCTCGAAAATATCGGAGATACCATCTTTTTTCAGGTGATTGAACTCGCTGATGAGCACTATCCCATTCAACACTGCTACCCCAAACAAAGCGATGAAACCAACGCCTGCCGAAATACTGAAAGGCATATCCCTGAGCCATAAAGCGAAGATGCCACCAATAGCAGAAAGTGGGATGGCTGTAAAAATGAGGATACCCTGTTTAATAGAACCGAAGGTGAAATAGAGCAATACAAAAATCAATAGAAGGGCCAACGGCACGGCAAAAGCCAATCGTTCACGGGCTTCTACCAGGTTTTCAAACTGACCTCCATAGGTTACAGTGTAGCCCGGAGCAAACACCACCGACTCATCAATTTTTTGCTGAAGTTCTGTGACTATGCTCTCCACATCCCGGTTACGTACATTGAAAGCTACAATGATCCGTCTGCGGGTGTCGTCTCGCTGGATTTGGTAAGGGCCTTCTTGGATTTCCACTTCGGCCACCTGGTAGAGCGGTATTTGGTGCCCATCTTTGCGGGCGATGTAAAGGTTCCGAACGGACTCTACATCCTCCCTGTTGGTCTTATCCAATCTGACCACCAGGTCAAAACGCTTTTCATTTTCATATACCAGTCCGGCTGAAGCCCCAGCAAAGGCTGCCTGTACCGAACGGTTTACATCCCGAATGCTCAGGCCGTACTTGGCCAGTTGGTCTCGTTTGTAATTAATGACAATTTGCGGTACACCAGTTACCTCTTCTATGTACAAATCCTCAGCTCCTTCCACACCAGAAGCCAGCCGTCCTATCTGTTCGGCATACTCCGAAAGCTCATTGAGATCCTCTCCGTATATCTTAACCGCCACATCCTGGCGAACTCCTGTCATGAGTTCGTTAAAACGCATCTGGATGGGTTGCTGAAATCCAAAAGTAACTCCCGGAATAACCTCCAGCGCTTCGGCCATCTTGTTGGCCAGTTCTTCCCTGTTAGAGGCTGTGACCCATTCATCTTTGTTTTTTAGAATCACCATCATGTCAGCAGCTTCTACCGGCATGGGATCGGTCGGGATTTCTCCTGCACCAATTTTTGATACTACCTGCTTTACTTCCGGGAACTGTTCGAGTAGAATTTTTTCCGCCTGGGTAGTAGCTGCAACCGTATTTTGTAAGGAACTTCCTGTAATCACCCGGGTTTCTACCGCAAAGTCGCCTTCCTCAAGTGTTGGAATAAATTCCCCTCCCATATTGGAAAAAACCCAAAGGGAGGTGCCAAATAATCCAAGTGCAATGGCTAACATCAATGGCCGTTTGTGCATCGCCCAACGAATTGTCGGGTCGTACAGTTTATGAAAGAAAGCCATGATCTTGTCTGAAATATTGGGTTTGTATTCCGTCTTTTTACTTAGTACAAGAGCGGACATCATGGGTACATAGGTAAGCGAAAGGATAAAAGCACCCAGTATAGCAAAGCTTACAGTCTGTGCCATAGGGCCAAACATTTTGCCTTCTATCCCTACTAAAGCAAGGATGGGCAGGTACACGATGAGAATAATGATCTCCCCGAATGCGGCTGAGTTCCTTATTTTGCTTGCAGATTGATAAACCTCCTGGTCCATTTCCTGCTGGGTAAGTTTTCTTCCAAGTTTCAGTAAACCCAGGTGATGGAGGGTAGCCTCCACAATGATCACCGCTCCGTCCACAATCAACCCAAAATCAATAGCTCCCAAACTCATCAGGTTGCCCGACACACCAAAGAGGTTCATCATGCCAAAGGCAAAAATGAGCGCAAGGGGAATTACCGATGCTACAATCAAACCTGCACGGAGATTTCCCAGCAGCAGCAACAAAACGAAGATCACGATCAAGGCTCCTTCAGCCAGGTTTTTGCTCACTGTACCGATGGCAGTGTTTACCAATTTTGTACGGTCCAGAAAAGGCTCAATGGTAACTCCCTCCGGTAATGTTTTGCGGATTTCCGCAATCCTGCTTTTTACGTTCTCAATAACCTCTGCAGAGTTTTCGCCTTTCAGCATCATAACAATGGCACTGACCACTTCGCCTTCACCATCCCGAGTAGTGGCGCCATACCGTACTGCATTCCCAAGCTGTACCTTTGCCACATCATTGATCAGCACTGGAATCCCATCCGCATTGTTTTTGATCAGCATGTTGCGGATGTCGTCCAGGTCGCCCACCAGGCCTTCACTTCGGATAAAGTAGGCACTGAGGTTTTTCTCGATATAAGCCCCTCCGGTATTCTCGTTGTTTTCTTCCAGTGCCTGAAAAATATCGGCTATAGAAACGTTCATGGCCTTGAGCCTGTCCGGGTCTATGGCGATTTCGTACTGCTTGAGATAGCCACCAAAGCTACTTACATCGGCAACACCGGGCGTACCCAGCAACTGCCTGCGAACTATCCAGTCCTGAATGGTTCGTAGTTCACGGGCATCATATTGATCTTCATAGCCCGGTTCGGTACCTACCACATATTGATAAATTTCCCCCAATCCGGTAGTAATGGGGGCCATACCCGGCTGCCCCACTCCCAGTGGGATTTGGGCTTGCACATCGGCCAGGCGTTCGTTTACCTGCTGACGAGCCCAATACACATCCACATCTTCTTTGAACACGATGGTCACCACAGACAGCCCAAAACGGGAGAATGAACGGATCTCGTCCAGTTCTGGGATGGTGGCCATGGTGATTTCGATGGGGAATGTGATTAAACGTTCTACTTCTTCTGCCGCCAGAGATGGGGAAGAGGTGATAACCTGTACTTGATTGTTTGTAATATCCGGTACGGCATCAATGGGAAGCTGTGTAAGCGAGTAGCCTCCCCAAATGACCAGGCCCAGCGTGAACAGGCCAATGATCAGTTTGTTTTTGACTGAAAATTGAATGATTTTATCCAGCATTTATTTTGCATTTTGAATCCTGATTTAATGAATTGATTGGGGCAAAAATGCCCATCGGTGGAATGCCGGACGGAAATAGCAAAATGCACCTTACAGCATTGCACAAATGCAATGATTCAAAGGTTGATTTTGAAAATTGCCCGGTAAATCAGGCCTTGGGAGGCTGGAAAGGGGATTCTGAGTACTCAGAACAAAGAGAAAAACTATAGCGTGTTGCTCTTATTTCTGTTGTAATGTGAATGGGAGTCATTTCTGTATACCCCCATAGTTGGGCTATGTAAGTGTATCCGTGACAGCACTGGTGCTGACCGTGAAAAGGTAAGTTTTTGTCATGCTCGTCATCATGGTGGCCTTTTGCATTTTGCCCGTCACCATAATGAAAGTCAATAAACTCTGCGAATGAAGTTCCATTATGTTCTGCATATTCCTCGTAGTGTTCAAAAAGCACCGGAAGCTTTGCTAATTCACAACATAAATCCAAAGTAGGTCCCATTGCCTGCATCAGGAACAGAAAGCTGAACGATATGGATAGAATGGAATTCATTTGCCTACAAATATAGGCAAAATTAAGGTGCAAGGGTATTGCAAAAGTCGGCAAGTACCCTTGGGAGATTCCTAAATAGTTCAGCTTTTCATCTTCCTTTTCAGCAATTGCGCATTAATGGCCACTATGATCGTACTCAGGCTCATGAATACTGCGCCTATAGCAGGACTAATCACCAGGCCGGGGATAAACCCTGTGGCCAAAGGCAATGCAATTGCGTTGTAGCCGGTAGCCCAAGCGAGGTTCTGGATCATTTTGTTGTAAGTGGCCCTGCCAAACAGTACCAGGTTGGCAATGTCTTTTGGGTTGCTGTTGACCAATATGATATCGGCTGTCTCGGCAGCCACATCGGTACCGGAACCTACAGCAATGCCCACATTGGCTTGTGCCAATGCAGGGGCATCATTTACCCCATCACCCGTCATAGCCACAAAGTGGCCTTCCTTCTGAAGCTTCTTGATAATCTCTACTTTTTGGTGTGGAAGCACCTCGCTATAGTAGCCATCCAGCCCAAGTTTATCGCTTACTGCTTTGGCCGTTTTCTCATTGTCACCAGTGGCCATATACAGTTTCATACCTTTTTCCCGAAGCGTTTCGATGGCCTTGGAGCTTTCTTCCCTGATCTTATCCGACAGGGCAATGAACCCAATAAGTTTTTCTTCCCTGAGGGCAAACACTATGGTTTCAGCTGCATCAGAGCCAGCTTTTTCTGGTATCTCTATTTTGTTTTCCTTCAGGTACCTTGGGCTGACCACCTTCCAGCTTTTCCCATCGATCTTGCCCTGAATACCCTTGGCCGTCAGCGATTCAAAATTTTCTACCTTTTTCAGTTTTAGTTTTGCCTCTTTCGCTGCTTTCACAATTCCCTGCGCTATGGGATGCTCCGATTGCTGTTCTAGCGAAGCGACAAATGACAAAAGCTCCTCTTTGGCTATGTCATCCGACAGACTCTCATGGCGGGAAACCCCAAACTTTCCTTCGGTCAGTGTCCCGGTTTTGTCAAATACCATTGCGGTAATCTTCCGGGCATTTTCAAAAGCGGTACGGTTACGGATCAGCAAGCCTTTGCTTGCGGAAACAGCCGTAGAAATGGCTACCACGAGTGGAATAGCCAAACCCAGTGCGTGTGGACATGAAATGACCATGACGGTCACCATCCGCTCCAGGGCAAAGTCCAACGGTTTGCCCAGACTGATCCAGGTTACTAGTGTAATCGTGCCGGCACCAATGGCAATGAACGTGAGCCATCTAGCGGCAATGTTGGCCAGATTTTGGGTTTTGGATTTGGCTTTCTGAGCCTCTTCCACCAAGGTGATCACTTTGTTTAGGTAGCTCTCTTTGCCGGTTTTGGACACCTTTACCTTGATGGATTGACTGCCATTCACCGATCCGCCAATTACCTGGTCTCCTTTGGATTTTTTCACCGGCTTGCTTTCACCGGTGAGCATGCTTTCGTCCAGATGACTTTCTCCATCCACCACTGTGCCGTCCGCAGGTATTTTCTCATTGGCTTTTATTAGGATGATGTCTTCTTTTTTCAGTTCATCCACTTTGATGTCCTTGATTTGGTCTCCATGTACCAGGTGCGCTTCGGTAGGCATCATTTGCACCAGCAATTCAAGTGCCCTTGATGCTCCCATTACCGATTTCATTTCGATCCAGTGCCCCAGCAGCATGATGACAATCAGTGTGACCAGCTCCCAGAAGAAGTCCATCCCTTCCAAACCAAACACCACGGCCGAGCTGTACACGTAAGCCACGGTTATGGCCACTGCAATCAAGGTCATCATGCCGGGGTTTTTGTCTTTCAGCTCGTCCCAAAGTCCTTTGAGAAAAGGCCAGCCCCCATAAAAGAAGACAATAGTGGAAAGCCCAAAAAGGACGTACTGATCACCAAAAAAGGTCAGCTCAAATCCCAGTAATTGTTGGATCATGTGAGACAATGCAAGGATTGGCACAGTGAGCACCAGAGATATCCAAAAACGCTTTTTGAAATCTTCGATCATCATGGCATGATGGTCGTGGTGTCCTTGCTGATGGTCTGATTTGTTGATGGTTTGATGATCTGATGATTGGCTCTTTTGGTGACCCTCGTGTGTATGATGCTCGTGGTGTTCGTGATTATGCTTTTCCATGAGTAAAAATTTTAGTGGTTAATCCGTTTTGAATGGAAGTGAAACACTTAGCTTTTCCCATGACATGCGGATAGCACCTGAGCCCTCTCCCTTGTCCTCAATGGTATAAGTTAGTCGTTCGGTAAGTGGCATTTCCGTTTCCGGTGTTACCTCAATTCTGATGACATCCTCTGCCTGATCGTAATTATCGGCCAGGTGCTGCTCCCAATTTTTATTCAGGATCAATGTCCAGCGTTCCTGTCCGGGAATGGTAAAGAATGCATATTTCCCTTTGGAGATGGTCGTACCTTCTATCTCGATTGCTTTGGAAAACTCCACGCTTGTGGCACTGTGGGCACCTGTTACCCAAACTTCGCCATATGGTACCAAACCTCCCCAGATAACCCTGTCCCGAACTGCTGGGGAATGGTAATACACAGAAATATGGGCATCACCTACATTGCCATGCGCTTCTTGAGGGATACTCTTTTTTGAATTATCGGGTTGTGTGGCGGATGCAGCTTCAGGCTGGTGGTGTTCGTGACCATCGTGACCGCTTTTTTTGTTTTGGCAAGATGCGATCAGCAATGCCAGCGCAAGAGTGTAAATCAGTTTTTTCATCATTTATTCTTTTTAAGTTTTGAAGTGGTTTTTAAGAAAGTTTTAGAGGATACTGCGTAAAGTGTAAAGCCTGAAAGCACTGTAAAAAGGCCAAAGACTGAAAATACCCTGAGCAGCCAATTGTTAAAGTTGTCCCGCCCGGCATAATCCATGGTGTGAAACATCCAGAGAAAATCGAACCAACGCCAACTGTTGTGCCTTACCCGCTCAAAGCGGCCATTGGAGGCATCAATATACGCTACCAGTTTTTCGGGATGATCAAAGTGGACAGCCCAGGCTGGTAGCGGCCTGCCACGGTATTCATGATGGTTGTCGGTTTCAGTAATCCATTCGGTTTTCAGGATTTTCAGGTTTTGTACGAGATGGTTCTGTGCGATTTCGACCGCCTCCGTTTCGGTTATGCCCTTTTTGATTTGCCCGGTCTGGGCATTGTAGAGCAGACTATCGTTGACCCAATAATGCGGTTGGTGATTGATGTAGCGAAGCTCAAGGGATGAAATACCAAGCGTTGAATCCAATTGTGCCGGACTGATCAGGTTCCGGGGTGAATGCGTCATTACATGTTCACGATGGAACTGGTCTCCATGGATTTTGTCAATATCCGTCCAACTAAAATAGAGGCCACTGATCGTCCACCCAATAAACTGAATGCCTATAAAAAGCCCCAGATACCGGTGCGTTTTGCGGATGTAGTAGTTTCTGTTTCGTTTCATTTCTCCATCTTTATCCCCTCATAATAGCAAAATGACCCGATTCGGGTATTGATAAAACCCGTTTCCTCCACATCCGAGAAACCTGCCTCACGGATGTAATCCGGCAGCAAGCCCTTTACATTGGCCGTAGTGGTTTTGAAACCGTCCAGAAGCTGCACGGTGTAAAAAACTGTGCGCATCCATCGGTTTTTTGCCTTGCCCCAATCGCCAATGATGAGCTTGCCGCCAGGCTTTAGAACCCTGTGGATTTCCCTTAAACAATGTGCTTTTGTTTCATCGTCCAATTGGTGAAATACCAGACAACTATATGCCTTGTCAAAAACAGCATCATTGTACGGAAAAATGCCCCCGTTGTAAAGTTGAAGTTCAACCAGAATGTCTTTGTTTTTGAGCTTTGAAAAGGCTATCTCCCTTACCTTCGGGTCAATGTCTAATCCGAAAAATGAAGTGTTGGGAGACCGTGAAGAGGCAATCGCCAGATTGGCTCCTGAACCAAAACCAAATTCGAGTATCGTTTCATCCGCTTGAGGATCCAGCTTCTGTATCAGCTGGTTCCTGAATTTCTTTTCAGGCATGGTCAGCCTTATGGTGGTGTCATAGAGGCCGGTAAGGAAATTATAGCCTAAAGCAGGAATGAATTCCTTCTCAACTTTATGTTCCTGATTTTTCATTTTTTCTCTTAATTGTTTTTGTTCTAATTTCTCCCAGCCTTGGCTGACTAAGCATTTATGAGAGCCGAATGCACAAAAAATGCAGCACTGATCGCCTGGAACTGTAATCTCGCATTCACATCCCTTACAAATGAAGCTATCCGACCGCACGTTATAAGGTATTCTACAAACCTGCTTCTGACCGCATACCGGACAGGTAAGTACCGAATCAAAAAATAGCCCAGGCATACTGGTAATTTCAAGTCAATTAATGGTCATGCTCCAGTTCTAAAAATTTACCTTCCGGACCTACACCTTCTATGTGTACCAATTGTGCTCCGTAATGCCCTGCATGTGCCACAGCATACGCTGCGCTCAATAGCACAACTGCCACAATAGCCATTGCCCATCTTTTCGATTTGAAAATAAATAGATTGATCCCTTGTAACAGCAGGCCGATAAACCCAAGATTGATTGTCCAGTCAGCCCAGAAGTCGTGCTGTTCCAATACGAGCTTGGCATGTTCTGTTAGTCCGTGAGTATGCGGATGGAAGTTTCTGCCAGCTAAGTAGGCAGCTACAAAACCTACCAGCACCATAGCGAATGCTGTCCACGCCAATTCCCTTTTGATGAAAAAGATATTGACGACCGCCAGAATGGCTCCCACAATCAGCAATACAATAGCGAAATGCACAATTAACGGATGGATTGTGGGAAAGTCCGCAAGATCAGCCGTGACCTTTTTTTCGTAGTGAGCATCTTGTGGATGTGAATCGTGGCTGTCTGCCTCGCTGGCATGGGTGTGGTCTTTATGCTCTTCCCCGGTGGAATGAGCATTCATCACGGTATCCGCCTGTTGGGCGGTACTGTCTTGTTTGTTTTTATGGCCGTCATGTGCCGATAGGGTTGCTGTGGTGAATAGTACCAATACAACTGCTTTTAGAATATTTTTCATTGTCAATTTCATAGATTTGGGGTTACAGGATTGTTTTTAGTTTTTCTTAAATGCGTTGTAATTGGCCTCTGATTCAAAGTAGGCAACTGCACCTTGTTGGTTAGTCACTACTATAAATGCTTCTGATTTATCTACAGGATTACCACTATAGGGGTCAATCGCGATCCTTGCGCTTTCCAGGTTGTTAAGCTTATCCACGCACATTTCACAGCAACCATAATAGGTTTTGCCATTGACCGGTACCGGGATTTGGGCTACACCCATATAGGCATCATTGACCATACATACTAAGCTTGGGTCAATCGGTCGCTCAATTTCATCCGGCCTATAGCTCACAGAAGGCTTTAGCTGCTGATAGTTAATCCAGTACACCAATGCTGTGGCTGTCACTAACAATGCCGCAATGGTCAGGTAGGCATATACCAGATTCCGGGTAGATGTCTTGGAATTGTCCTTGTTGCTTTTCTTCTTCATGACTTTTCTGTTTGGTGCCTGATGGAAGAATGGCGGCAGTGTAGGATGCAAGACTACACCTGCATATGGGCCACTCTCCAACAGGGCTTTACTTTTTACTTATCTTCCTCTTTTTTCATTTCCTGTTCCAAGAAGAAACAGTGAGCAGCACACGCATGAAGCTTATAGTTTTTGTGTACTGTGCCTTTCTTGTGACCTTCCGGATCCAGAATTTCACATTTATCACCCATTGTTTTGGTGCTCAGAATGAAGACTCCATCGTTGTTGTAATAGCGCCCATCTTTTTTGGCTTTGCCAAGGGGATTACCTTCGGCATCATACACTTTGCCGTTTTTGATAAAGCCCAGTTTTTGATTCTGATTGTTGAAAACAATGTCTTCTTTACTGATGTATCCGAGTTTGGTGCCCCGGTCATCCGATACCTCTCCTTTTCCATTGATGTGAATAAGGCGTTGCTCTGTCTTGCTACTTGGCTGTGCCAAGACCCCCATGTGCTACCAGCAGCATTCCTCCAAGGAATACGATGCTGAAAATGATGTGCTTGTTCATGATACATTTAATTTGTACCTGCATGAAAAGGAGGGAGTAGTACAAAAGTCCATTCCATCCGATTCATACAGGTCTTTGATTCAATTGATCGTCTCTTTCACGCTTCCGCACTTCAGCATTTTGTCACCGAAGTAGGGATTGCGGATTTCCTTTTCGTTGGATAGCCAATAGCCTCCGGTGTTGCCGTTGGCCATGGGACAGTATTCCAGATAGAGTTCTCCCATGCTGATATCAGCACCCTTCACCAAAGTGGCCATCTCATTGCTTAAGGCGGTAAAAGCCTTTCGCTGGTTTTCCAGTGAACCTGCCTGTGCAACTTTGGCCGCCTCTGTATGGACTTTATCACTTCCTTTTACATTGTGAAGAGCTTTCACCAAAGATTCAGAAGCAGATTTTGCTTTCTGAAAATCAGAGGCCACCAAAGCATTCTTCAAATGAATGTAGTGCGTGTAGGAAGAACCCAGTGCCTTGTCTTTAAACATTGGTTTCATCTTTTCACTGCTTGCTTGTGCACCATGCGCTGCATGGTCGTGTTGTGCGGTTGCTCCCCAGCTTACTAAAGCCAGGCATAGCATGATCATTGTTT
>ERZ1066127.870-NODE-870-length-13448-cov-51.233182_pt1 | contig 13448 bp, 11 predicted proteins | sample MGYA00382774_ERZ1066127 | MGnify/ENA primary metagenome ERZ1066127 (study PRJEB33369, sample SAMEA5778357) | biofilm metagenome | biome: Industrial cooling water; feature: Water cooling tower basin; material: Biofilm | place: United Arab Emirates | collected... | reverse complement strand
TTAAAGCTAAAACCTGTTAAAACAGGTTAAAAATCCACCAAGTGAGGTGGAACCTTCCATAACTCGTTCCCAGGTTGAACCTGGGAACGAGAAAACGAGAAAGCATTGAAATAAATTTCAAGCTTAAAGCTAAAACCTGTTAAAACAGGTTAAAAATCCACCAAGTGAGGTGGAACCTCCCATAACTCGTTCCCAGGTTCAACCTGGGAACGAGAAAGCTAGAGGCTCTGCCTCGACTGGATACTGATGCAAAAATTACAGTCAGTTTCAACTGACTTTAGCTTTAAGCCAGAAATTTATTTCTGTGCTTCCAATGGAGTTTGATGCAACGTTTTTGACCATTCTAGAATTAATCCCGACGGCAATATCCGATTAAAATAAATTCGAGTCAGTCGCCGCATAATTTTTCTAATAGCAAGCTGCATCGAATCATCCGAAAGTTTAAGATACCAAAAACCCAATACCTGCAAATACCGCATTCCCTGCAAGTACACCTCTTTATCCACTAAATCTTGCTCAAAACAAACCTGCCAAACTCGCAATGCTTCCTCATTTCCTTTCTCAGCAATCCAAGTTTCTGCCAACCAAAGATATAGTCTGGCAAATAAAAACTTGCGCGAGTTTGTCAGCAATCCCGCTGCAACAAAGCGTTGCAGCATCCTAGCAAACAATGCCTCGTGAGATTTTAAATGACTTGCCGACTTAGATTTCAATCCAATCGATTCGATTTGCGGCACTCGCCAAAAACAATCACCTTGAGAAAACCGCCGATATTTTAAGTTACCAATTAAAGCGCGTAAGTGAAATTCCCAATCCTGCCAACTTGGGACATATTCATCCCACAAACCGATTTTAGAGAGTGCATCTCGTCTCCAAATCGGACTCGTAGTTTGCCAAGGAGGATCAATTTCTAAAAATCGATCTATATCATCGATATCTTTATCGCTATTCCAAAGCAATTGCATATCGCCTGGATGTTGGCGAAACAAAATACAACCAAAAATTCCCAAGTCAAGTTCTGGATGTTGTTCCATTTCCTGAAAGCGATTTTCTAACGCCGTTGGCGCTAAACAATCATCCGAATCGAGGTAAATGATATATTTCCCTTGGGCAATTTCCGTCCCTTCATTTCGGCAAGCAGATGCACCTGTTTGTTGTCTCTGGCGCTTCACATACCTAATTCTAGGTTCTGCTTGGCTAATTTTTAATAATTGCTCGACTGTCTCGTTGTTGGAACCATCATCGACTACCAATACTTCCCAATCTTTGAAGGTTTGATTGCGAACCGAATCTAATGCTTGTTGTAAAAGTTCAATTCGGTTTTTTGTCGGTATTATTACGGAAATTGCTGGCGAATTCATCGAACTTATGGTCATCTGTTATTTTATAGTGTATCATTTTTTTAGAGCTTAAAATAACTATGAATAAACAATCCAAAGGCATTCTTACAATGGCTTATGGAGAGCAGCGTTATATAGACATGGCTAAAACTTTAGCAAAGTCTCTCCAATTGCATAACGATAAAATTCCCCGCGCGATTGTCACCGATTCTAAGGATTCGGAATTAAGCAAACTGTATCATCTTTGTCTGCCTGTAAAACCAGAATTGGGCAACGGATTTAGGCAAAAACTTTATATTGACCAATATTCGCCGTTTGAGGAAACCCTTTATATAGACAGCGATTGCATTGTAGTTAATGACATAAAATTTATTTGGGATTTTTTCTCTAAAGTTTCGTTTGGAGTTGTAGGTTATCAAAAGCGGGAAGGAAAAGCTTTTGCAGATATATTAGACGTAAGCGATATTATTTCAATTTTGGGTTTAAGTTCGCTTCCCGTATTTAACGGCGGCATCTACTATTACAAAAATAATGCCGAAGCGGCGCAAGTTTTTTCAGAAGCAAGAAGGATAGAAAGGGACTATGAAAGTTTAGGAATTGCTAAGTTTAGAGAGAGTATCGCCGACGAACCAGTATTTGCGATCGCACTATCTTTATGCGGTATAGAAGCGGTACAAGATCCCCAAGGATTAACCATGCGAACGCCTTTAAATATGACAGGTTCGCTTGATATAGACGTGCTAAAAGGATACTGTAAATTTATCAAAGAAGGTCAACTCGTACAGCCAGCGATCGCACACTTTTGCGGTTCATTTGCTGAAGGGTTTTATTACAACAGAGAAAAGCTAAAATTAGACTTACTTCAATTTAACTTAGCCTGCGTAGGCAGGCTTAGTTTGTATAGCCACTTACTTCAATTTAACTTAGCCCGCGTAGGCAGGCTTAATTTGTATAGCCACTTACTTCAATTTAACTTAGCCCGCGTAGGCAGGCTTAATTTGTATAGCCACTTACTTCAATTTAACTTAGCCTGCGTAGGCAGGCTTAGTTTGTATAGCCGCACCCTTCAGGGTGTCGGAATATTTATTTCGCTCATGGCTAATTTAGCGCTTCCATTCCGCTATCCTGACGCCGCCTATCGCGGATTAAAAAATGCTGTCAAAAGATTGCTAAAAAAGGGATAAAAATGAAAGTTTTAATGCTCAGTACTTCAGATATAGAAGGCGGTGCAGCGAGAGCAACATATCGATTGCATCAAGGATTGCAAAAAGCGGGAGTAGAATCGCAAATTTTAGTCCGAACGCAGTTAAGCGACGATCCAAGCGTCATCGGAACAAAGAATAAAATCGAAGAGCAATTAGCGCATTTGAGAACAACTTTAGATAACCTGCCATTGCAACTGCAACGCCAGCGCGATCGCACAATTTTTTCCCTGCAATGGTTTCCCGATATCGTTGCACCCAAAGTCAATCAAATTAACCCAGATATTATTAACTTGCATTGGATTAACTTCGGTTTTGTTAAAATAGAAACCCTGGCAAAATTAAATAAACCCCTCGTGTGGACGCTGCACGATATGTGGGCATTTACCGGCGGATGTCATTATCACGAAGAATGCGATCGCTACACCCAATCCTGCGGCAATTGTCCCCAACTCAAAAGCGAAAAAAACCAGGATTTATCCCGTTGGGTGTGGCAGAGAAAAGCCAAAGCTTGGCAAAATTTAAACTTAACCGTTGTTACTCCTAGTAAATGGTTAGCCGATTGTGCAAAAGCGAGTTCTCTGTTTAAAAATACACCAATCGAAGTCATTCCCAACGGCATCGATATAGAAAAATATCGACCGATAAACAAACAAATTGCCCGGGAATTACTCAAATTACCAACAGATAAGCAACTGCTCCTATTTGGATCGATGAAAGCAACAAGCGATCGCAGAAAAGGTTTTCACCTCCTGCAACCCGCGCTACAGAATTTAATCCAATCTTCATGGCATAATAAACTAGAGCTAGTTGTTTTCGGTTCATCCCAGTCCAATCGAAATGACTTAGGTGTTAAAGTGCATTATTTAGGTCAATTAAACGATGATATTTCCATCGCCCTCGCCTACGCAGCAGCAGATGCATTTGTTTTACCTTCAGTTCAGGATAACTTGCCGAATACGATAGTGGAAGCGATCGCTTGCGGTACACCCTGCGTCGCATTCAACATCGGCGGAATGCCAGATTTAATCGAACATCAGCAAAACGGATATCTCGCCCAAGCTTTTAAAAGCGAAGATTTAGCCCAAGGCATTGCTTGGGTATTGGAACATAAAGAACGCCATCAAAAATTATGCCTAAACGCTCGCAAAAAAGCCGAACAAGAATTCACCCAACAGCTACAAGCAAGTAGATATCTATCGCTTTTTGAGCAAATTACGTCTATGAAAAATAGTCGATTTCTCAACTAGAAATCAACGAAGAAACCCGGTTTCTGACCTCCGCTTTTTGAGCAAATTTTACACAGATGAACCTCAATCCATTCCTTCGTTCCTTATTAGTTTTAAGCATCGCCCTAGAACAAGTTTTTGTTGTAGCAATCCTAATTCTTTCCAGCGGCGGGTTTAGAATTATTTTAAGTAGCGGTATTCTCAAAGCCTGTTTTTACGGCAGTTATGCTATCAGTTTATTATTGATTATTGTGCGATGGAAGCGGTTTTTGCGCGGGATTTTACTAGGTGATAAAGTGCCCTTAATTTTAGTCGCGATCGCACTCCTGTCGATTTTATGGTCTGACGTACCCAACGTCACCCAACTCAAAGCGCGAGAACTACTAGGAATTACCTTGTTTGCCACATATTTTGGCACGCGCTACACCTTAAAAGAACAATTCCGACTCGTCGCTTGGGCTTTAGGTATTTCAGCAGTTCTCAGTCTTATTTGCGGCGTCGCACTGCGAAAATATGGCGTGCATCCAGAAGCATTATTTGATGGTGCTTGGCGAGGAATTTACCTGCATAAAAACATCCTGGGTACGATGATGGCCCTCAGCGGTGTATCCTTTTTGCTAATTGCTCGCAGTCCTGGTAAATATAATTGGCTGGGATGGATCGGTGTTGCCCTTTCTTTCATGTTAATAATTCCAGCACAATCTGGCGGGGGCAGAATCGTATTTTTCTTTTTAGTACTGCTGATTCCCCTTTACAAAGCATTGCGATTTCGTTATAACTTGTTGATATTTTTTGCAATCATTTTAGTTTTATCCGGTGCCGTTGCCTCTATATTATTTTTCGAGAACGTCGATTTTATTTTTGAAAGTTTGGGAAAAGATGCGACCCTCACCGGACGAGTTCCCATCTGGAATATGATGTTTAAACAACTCGAATTTCGACCTTGGCTCGGTTATGCCTATGGAGGATTTTGGCGAGGGTGGGAAGGCCCATCAGCGTACATTTGGAGACATTCAAATTGGCGACCTAATTACGGACATAACGGTTACATGGATTTGTTACTTGAATTAGGCTGGATTGGATTTGCTGTTTTTGTTTTAGCTTTTTTAATGACGATCGGGCGAGCCTTTTTGTGCATTCGTTCAACTAAGAGCATTGAAGGTTTGTTTCCTCTTTTATACCTAACTCATCTAGGATTGGGCAATTTAAGTGAAAGCCGACTTTTAGATCCAAACAGCATGTTTTGGGTACTCTTTGTTTCAATTAGTTTGCTGCCAATTGCTCCGCGCAATTCAGCTATTGAAAATCAACCGGACGCTACAATTGAAAATAATAAATATTCCGGTTAAACCCATGCAAAAAGGTCAGCGACCTTCAACACAGTTGCGATTTTTAATAATTGTTATTCTGGTCATAGGTATATTCTTTCGCTTTTTTAACTTATCCCGAAAAGTATACTGGCCCGACGAGACTTTTACCTCATTGCGAATTGCTGGTTACACAAAAACAGAAGTGGTTGAAAAGCTTTATAACGGTCAGGTTATCGGGGTTGAATATTTACAGAATTATCAGCGCCTCAATTCAGAAAAAGGTATATGGGATACGATTAAAGGTTTAGCACTAGAAGAACCCCAGCATACCCCATTTTATTATTTGATAGCGCGGGGCTGGGCGCAATTGTTTGGCGATTCGGTAGCGACGATTAGAAGTTTATCAGCTTGGATTAGTTTATTGGCATTTCCATGTATTTATTGGTTGTGTATAGAATTATTTAATTCCCCCGTGACGGGATGGGTAGCGATCGCACTCCTATCCATCTCGCCTTTTCACGTTTTATACGCCCAAGAAGCACGCCCCTCTAGTTTGTGGACAGTCGCAATCTTACTATCAAGCGCTGCCTTATTACGGGCAATGCGCCAAAGTAAAAACATAGCTGGATGGGGCATTTATACAGCGACCGTAATTGTTAGTCTGTATTCCTTTTTATTTTCAGGATTAGTCATGATCGGTCACGGAATTTATGTCTTCGCAATCGAACGATTCCGGATTAATAAGACAGTTATTGCTTACCTAATAGCATCTTGTACCGGAATTTTAACCCTCGCACCTTGGGGATATGCCGTCACCGCAAATTTAGCCCAAGCCACAACAACAACCAATTGGTCAGGCACAAAAGTTTCCCTATTTATATTGCTAACAATGTGGGCGGGTAATTTGAGCCGCCTCTTTTTTGATTCAGGGCTTGGCTCTAACGATTCTTTAATCAAATTATTACCCTTAATTACCGTAATTTTACCCATATTACTGCTGTTCGGATATGCCATTGGTTTTGTGATTCGCCAAACTCCAAAATCCGTTTGGTTATTTATCCTCGCTTTAGGAAGCGTCACTTTCCTTGCACTCGTACTTCCCGACTTAATTTTAGGAGGGCGACGCTCCGGTGTGGCTCGCTATCCAATCCCTTGTTATCTGGCAATTCAGCTAGCCGTTTCTCACTTAATAGCCACCCACATTACCCATCATCGCCGACAAAAGTTATGGCGCATCGTCTTCATTGCCCTACTTACAGGCGGTATTTTATCTTGTACGATTAGCTCGCAAGCACAAGTTTGGTGGAACAAAGGCCCCGAACGAACCAAATACAATCCTCAAATTGCTCAGATAGTTAATCGAGCAGCAAAACCATTAATAATCAGCGATGCTAAGCTCGATATCGTTCAATCTCTTGGCTATTTGCTCGACCCAAAAGTACAGCTTCAGTTAGTGATAGAACCGAATATCCCCAAGATTGCCGATAATTTTAGCGATATCTTTTTATATAGACCTTCAAGAACGCTGCGTTCTGGAATCGAGCAAGCCCAGGGTTACAAAACAGAACCGGCTTACCAAGGAAGCGAGATTTGGCTGTACAGATTGAGCAAATAGTTTTGGATGTTGGGTTGACGCTAAGAATCCCGGTTTCTTTAATCATATCTTCGCCAATGTTTTATTTCGCCGTCAGGCTAAAGCTTGGCGCTAAACAAACAAAGCAAGGCGTAGCGGGCTAGAACTCTTACAGGCTGCGGAGGCAGCCTTTGTTTGTATAGCGATACCCTTAAGGGTATCGAATTTGGGCGAAGGTATTGTTTAAGAAACCGGCATTCTGAATAGTTAGTGGGTTGACAATAAGAATCCGGGTTTCTTAAAGAAACCCGGATTCTGAAGCCCCCCTTGTGAAGGGGGGTTGGGGGGATCAAAAATTAAGCTTGATGAACGCGGCGACGACGAGCAAAAACCAGCCCTCCAACAACCACTCCCAAACCACCCAAAGTAGCAGGTTCGGGGACAGTAGCTCTCGCTTGAGCGGTTAACATGAAATCGTTATAGTCTACGTGGTCGTCAGCTCCACCATCCCTCATACCGAAATCCTCGAAGGCAATTAAAACTGGGCCAGCAAAAGGATTGGCATTATTCGTTCCCGCTGTTGTAGCCAGCAAACTGTTTGGACTGGTGTTGTAATTCCGGTATCTAGTATCTGCAAGCACCGTTGCAGCTTGAGGAGCATTGAAAAACTTAACTGCTTCGTCAAGCGCGTAAGTACCGCCGAAGTTATCTATTGCATTCAGAAACAACGAGTAAGTTTTACCTGCTTGGAACGTGAAGCTAGCCGTGCAGTTGAGAACCGCGTTACCGCAAGTTCCTTGCCAGTCATTAGCGCCAGAATTATTGTCAGAACGGGTATTTTCCCAGAGTAAATTGGTTGCAGCTCCACCAATTTCTTGAACGCCAAATCTCTGCCGGAAATAGCCGTGAGATTCGTTGAAAGTAAAGTCAACCGTCGTGTTTGTGTCAAACCTGATGGCACCAGGACCAAAACTGAAGGCTTGTGCTGGCGAAGACACTGCACCGACAACAGTGGCGGCAGCAGCAGCAGCGGAAAGCAGATATTTTGTAAGTTTCATAGCCATCATCCCCTTTTATAGCGGTAAATTGTTTATCCCAAGCTGAAAGAAAGTTTCACTGTCGCTTTTTTTAAAGGATTGGATGTAAACCGTTCAAAAATTCACAATTCCACTCTTTAAAAACAGCTATTTAGGCATGAGATTTATCGCTGTCTAAGCAATTGTAAGTTCAAGCACTATGGGAATGCCTATGGGTTTTATACGGGATTTAATTGTCTGTAAGGCTGCGGAATACGGTTATAAATTAATCTTAAATACTTAGTTGTTTGAGTAATACTTAGGTTTCAGAATATCGGTAAATACGGTAGCAAGAGCGAGAGGGGGGGATGAGATGATGTCCGTTGAATTGCCGATAATAAAAAACCTCACCCCGTAGTTGCGTAGGGACGCATCAGAGATACAGCGGTTCCCGCTGTTATGAGGTACATCTATCTCCCCCAGCTCCCCCAGCTCCCCCAGCTCCCCCAGCTAGCGAGCGTACCGCATAAGAGCGCAACCCGCTGTATCTCCGACACAGATAACGTTAACAATGCCCTGTCCCGGCTGCTAATTATGGGTAATCGACCGGACATCATATGAGATAATGCGCGAACAACGAAGAAACCGAGTTTCTGGCTTCGTCCTGCTTAAGTCTGAAGCAAAGAATCCGGTTTCTGCATCAACCTGGATCGTACTTGCGTCAGAACTCGTAGTCTTACTGACACCCCTGTTTATACTCAGAACTTACGCAACTGTCACAATCGGTGGTTGGTGCGTGACGTCAAAAGTCTCATTGCTACGTTCAAATATTCTCGCAGCGTCACGCACCCTACAGCAAAAATATGCCAGTTGCGTAAGTCCTAATACTAAAACTATAAAAATGTCAATTTACCTTAGTGGCACAGACATATTAGTAAGCTCCCTCATGCCCCAGAACAACTTTAATTGTTTGCAACATGATTTGAAAATCAAGCGCCAGCGACCAATTTTGAATATAGATTAGATCTAGGCGGAAAACTTCATCAAAATCGACGACGTTAGAACGACCGGAAACTTGCCAAAGGCCGGTAATTCCGGGCAATATTTCATGGCGAATAAAGTGGTTATCTGACATTTTTTCCACATCTCGTAAGGGAAAGGGGCGAGGGCCGACCAGACTCATTTCCCCGAGCAATACGTTAAAAATTTGCGGCAGTTCATCTAGGCTATAACGGCGGAGAAACTTGCCAACTCTTGTAACGCGGGGGTCGTCTTTCATCTTGAACATTACGCCCCCTTTCATCTCATTTTTTGCTTCTAATTCTTTGATTAATTTTTCCGCATTAATCACCATCGTGCGGAACTTCCAAACTTTGAACCTCCGGCCTTTTAAACCTATACGGGTTTGCTTGAAAAATATAGGCCCTGGTGAGTCGAGTTTAATCGACAATGCTATTATCAAAAGCAAGGGTAAAATTACCAACAAAATAACAATCGAAGCGACAAGATCGACAAAACGCTTCACCCAAAAATCGCTGCCCAGGATGGGTGGATAACCATATCGGATCGTTGCGACGCCTTCAATCATCTTGATTTCCGACCATTGGCTGGGTAATTTTAGCCCAATCGGCAACACCCGTAATGCAATTCCAGCCGCCTTCAATTCCCAGTAAAGATATATTGGCGCTCTGACTGCTTCCCAAGAGCAAACAAAGACTTCATCAACTTTGAGGTGACGCGCGCATTCAATGATTTCAATCCAACTTTCACGCTTATCATCTGCTGGTAATAATGCCTGACCCCGGATTTTATATTGTCCGGTTTTATTGAGGAGTTTTTTGGCTTCTTCAATATCCTCGGTTTTGCCCATGAGAAAAATAGGGCGACGCGCTTTGCCTCGCAGCCGTAACTGAACGACTGCTAACTGAATTAGGAACCGCTCGCCACAGACAAAAAGCAAAGCGAGTACCCAACCTATCGAAAAAGTTGAACGCGATACAATGACGCCTGGTTGGTAAAGATAGGCAATCAGCAATAAAACAATCTGAGCTAGAGAAATTGCCTTGCACAAGCTATAGTAATTTCGGCGTTTATCATCAGTGCCGTAGAGTCCTGATGCGGCAATAATTCCCAGGCTAATCGCCAAAATTGGGAGTAGAAATCCTGGCTGTTGCTCGGAATTGGCTATCAGTTCAAAAAACTCGACGGGAGTCCCCCACCGCTCGGCAATAATCCAAGCTAAAGATAACATCAAGCTGTCGAGCAGGAGCAAGGTAATCACCCGCATCCAACTAATGCTAGTGCCACGGCTAAGCCTTGTGATTCCCGGAGCGCGTAAATCTGACATATGCTAATACTTCAGTAGTGCGAGCAAAAATGATTTAAGTAGATGCATGGAATTGAATGTTAATTATGGTGCGTGATTCTGCTGAAAGCAGGATCGCTAAATTTTCCTTGATTGATACCTATTGACTAGGATTATACGGTTAAACTGAATTTATCACTCCGCTCAAAGACAATAGGCTCGATCTTAGTATTCCCAGGGTCAACCTCAAAATTTTACAGGCGCTTAGGTGAATTCTCTTCCCGTCGGTGACCAGAGTGCAAGACTTCTATCTCGCGATTCTGCTGGTACGCCTACACTATCCCGCCCCGCACTCCGCGTTATGCCAAGGCAGAAATTAAAGTTTTTTTTCTGATACTACTTCACCCTTAACCCTACGCCTAATTTTCACTATTGTGAAAATTACAGGATTGCGATCGCTTAACATACCATTAATTTTTCGGTCAATCTTCCCCTAATTCCACCAGCATTTCTATCGTGCTAACCCGAAAGCCGCAGGAGGAAAACAACCGCCGCGCCGATTCGTTCACCGCCGCTGTATCGAGCCGAATTTGTTGGACTCCCATCTGTTTAAATCTATCTATGGTTTCCATCACCATTTGTCGCGCGATTCCACTGCGGCGATATTCTTCTTCTACCCAAAGGTCGTGAATAAAAGCATATTCTTTTAAACGATAGATCGGTATTTCTTTCTCTACCGTTGCTACTATAAATCCAGTTAATTTTTCTGGTTGTTCGGGTGCGGCGGCGACGAGAAAAACGCTGCTTTCGCTCGTCGCCATTCTTTTCAACCATCCCTCGTAAAGCTGTTCTGGATGGGGTAAAAATCCATATTTCGCCTCATCCCAAGTTTCATGCAAGGCGCAAATCTTGGCAACCATCGGCAAAACGGCAGAAACATCAGCAGGTGTAGCAGGACGGATCGGCATTAATGGTTTCAATTCTCCTCACCAATTTTCCCCAAATTGTCTCAATTATTGCCATTTATCTGTTCTAACTTACCCTTCCTGATGCGCTCCAATATGAGATATTTAGCCTTTTCAGCCCTCAAAAGCAAATTAATAATATAGAGTTTTAACCAATTTTGCTGGGAAATTTTACAAAGCTTTTTATTGATAAACAATAAATCTAAATTACTTATTTCTCCAAACAAATATGAAAATGGAATACAAAAGAATCCAAGATTTACTAATCTGTTCTCTATCGCCCGTACTTCCTCTAGGCTCATACCGTCCAAGAAATCATGAAATTCTATAGTAATTTGCTTAATCTGACGTAGAGTATCATCACTTGTTGATTTAAACACTTCCACTTCAGCACCTTCGATATCTAATTTTAACAAATCTACCATCTCAATATTATTATTCTCCAAAAAACTTTCCAGCGTTATTCCTTCTACAGTTACAACTCCTTGAATTCCATCCTCAAAAGAGGCTACATTGTTCTTAATGCTGCTGCTTTCTGCTTGGTTGGAAATATAAAATTGTACGGGATTATTGCTGTTAGTTACTGCGTAATTAAACTTTTTGACTAAACTGCTTTCTGGAATTTTTTCGTACAATGCTGGCAAAGCTTCTACTGCGTAACACTTACATTTATTCCGCCGACTTAATTCATTAGAAAAATCCCCTAAATGTGCGCCAAAATCTACGATTGTAGATTCACGATCTAACAGTTTTTCGTAGATTGTATGACCTCTATGGGAGGTGATTTGTAAGTCTTTTTTGTATCCTTCAATCATTTTCACTAACAGTTCGTAAAGTGCCATAACTCACTCCTTAGTTAGTATTAAATAAAATTAGATCGAAGTTTCACTGGCGATTGGTTAGCTAGCGATCGCTTGCTAGCCGTTCACCAAATTGATGTTAATCGGCAATCACGGGGAGATTACCTCCACCTGTAATGAATCAAGTTTAATCTGGTGGGCTGCTGGTATCACTACACCCGACAACGGTGCTTCATTCATCAATGCCGATATACCATACACTACTAGACGACAATTACACTTTCTTGTTTACATATTTTCACATATTGCCCTCTATTCATGCCCACATATTTAATATTAGGATTTACGCAAAGAGACTGGGTTGCTCTGAAAAATCGTTGATTGGGAAACTAGAGATCTACTCAGACACCGGATTTCTGGCCTTGTCTTGCGTAAGTACTGAAGATCTCAGCCAGCAATCTTGAGGCGATTCGCTGGTGCGATCGCTACCCCAGTCTACCCTTCTGGTTCCGGCGCGATCGCTCCACGTCTAATTTTTCCACAATTTTTTTATTTTTTATCTCCAATTTTTTGCCAAAAAACCTTTATAATTAATGGGGTTTTACAGGAAAAGGTAACAAATATGACAGCAAATTTTCCTTTTTTTGATTTAACTCCCGGGCCTGACAATTTTACCATCACTAAAGATCTACTCACAACGCTCCCTGGTGGGTTACGAGCTTTAGCAGGAAACGATATCATCACAGGCTCATCGAACGGAGATTTGGTTTTTGGTGGTACAGACAGCGACAGTATTGTAGGCGGTGGAGGCAGGGATAGCCTATTTGGTAATGAAGGGATCGATAACATTTTTGGCGACGCTGATAATGACTTCCTCAGCGGTATGCAAGATGATGATTTGATCAATGCCGGAGATGGAGATGACTTAATCCGAGGTGGTAAAGGTGATGACTATTTAATTGGTGGCAGTGGTAACGATACTTTAATTGGCGATAAGGGTGTAAATATAAGTAAGGGCGGCGACGGTAATGATGTGTTTGTATTCAGACAGGATCTACTCGTAGGCGATACCAGCGATACCATTACCCAAACTATCCCACAACTGATTCTCGACTTCGATCCAACTACTGATTTTATTGGACTTAGCGGCGGGTTAACAGCGGCTCAACTTACAATTAGTAAACAAACAGTAACTCCCGCTCAAGCTTTTGGCGCTTTTCTCGGTTCCGGTCGAGGCACAAGGTTTGTCCAAGAGGGTCTGATTACAACTGGATCTTTCGATCGCGATGGGAATGGTGTTACAGAAGTTACCTTTATTAGGGTAGGTGCAACTGGGCCATTTGTGGCTAGCATTATTGACGTAACGCCAGAGCAAGTTCAGAGCCGTTTTATCCAAGTTAATATCTAACTCAAGTTGCTAGTTATGAGGTCAAGCATTTTAGATCCCCCTAAATCCCCCTTAACAAGGGGGACTTTGAATCCAGTTCCCCCCTTTTTAAGGCAGGGCTAATTCATCTTCGTAGCAAAAAATTATTTTGGTAGGATTGCCTGTGAAAGAGTGGAAAAATGAGGTAAATTTCTCCCCCAGCTCCCTCAGCTCCCTCAGCTCCCTCAGCTCCTCCTATTTTCTTTGATGACTATGAAGTAGCCCTGCCTTTTTAAGGGGGACTAAGAATCCGGTTCCCCCCTTTTTAAGGGGGACTAAGAA
>ERZ1066127.868-NODE-868-length-13484-cov-10.804081_pt1 | contig 13484 bp, 8 predicted proteins | sample MGYA00382774_ERZ1066127 | MGnify/ENA primary metagenome ERZ1066127 (study PRJEB33369, sample SAMEA5778357) | biofilm metagenome | biome: Industrial cooling water; feature: Water cooling tower basin; material: Biofilm | place: United Arab Emirates | collected... | reverse complement strand
CTGCAGCGCAAACCCGAGCGTGGCTTCGTGCTGCCGATCCCGGAGCTGCAGGCCGGCGCCGATCGCCTCGGCTTCGTCAACATCCTCGCCGACGCCGACGGCACCTACCGCCGCTACGACCTGCTGCGCACCGCGACCATGCCCGACGGCACGATCACGACGCAGCCGTCGCTGGCGCTCGCCGCACTGCTGGCGGCGCACCCGCAGGGCAGCGTGCAATGGCGCGACGACGGCCTGCTGCAGCTGCCGCACGGCGGTGCGCTGCCGTGTCCGCGCGACACCCGGCTGCTGCTGAACCTGCGCGGCCCCGCGTTCTCGTTCGACAAGGTGAAGTTCGTCAACGTGCTCGAGTCGATCAACCGGCTCGAGGCCGGGCAGCCGGCGCTGTATCCCGCCGACTTCTTCCGCGACAAGGTCGTGCTCGTCGGCATCCACGCCGAAGGCTACGAGGACGCGCACCCGACGCCGCTCGATGCGCACCTGCCTGGCGTCGAACTGCACGCGACGGCGCTCGACAACCTGCTGCGCGCCGATCCGCTGCAGGTGCCGGCGTGGGAACTGCCGCTCGCCGCCGCCGCGGCCGTGCTGGCGACGGCGGTGGTGTTCGCGCTGCCCGGCGTCGTCGTCCCGGCGGTGGCGCTGCTGCTGCTCGCCCTCGCCGCGATCGCCGCGGCGCTGTGGGCGTGGACCGCGCTGCTGGCGGTGCCGATGGCCGCGCCCGCCGTCGCCGGCGGCGTCGCCTCCGGCGGCTCGTTCTTGTGGCGGCTGCTGGTCGAAGGCCGGCAGAAGCGGCAGATGCACCGCGCCTTCCAGAACTACCTGGCGCCCGAAGTGCTCGCCGAGGTGCTTCGCGATCCGGACGCGCTGCGCCTCGGCGGCGAGACGCGCGACGTGACGCTGTTCTTCACCGACCTGCAGGGCTTCACGTCGCTGGCGGAGCACAGCGAACCGCAGCAGCTGGTCGCGTTCCTGAACGACTACTTCACGCGCATGTGTGCGCCGGTGCTGCAGCAGCGCGGCATCATCGACAAGTTCATCGGCGACGCGATCATGGCGATCTTCGGCGCCCCGGCGACCACGCCGCAGCACGGCCGCGCGGCGGTGCTGGCGGCGCTCGACGCGCTGGCGATCAGCGACGCGATCGCCGGCGAACTGCGCCTGCGCGGCCTGCCGCCGATCGCGACGCGCATCGGCGTGCACCGCGGCCAGGCGGTGGTCGGCAACATGGGCTCGGCGTCGCGCTTCGACTACACGGCGATCGGCGACACGGTGAACCTGGCGGCGCGCCTCGAAGGCGCCAACAAGGCGTTCGGCACCCGCTGCCTCGTCAGCCACACCGCCTGGGCCGACGTCGGCGACCTCGTGGTCGGTCGGCAGGTCGGGCGGGTGACCGTCGTCGGCCGGCACGAGCCGATCGCCGTGTTCGAGCCGCTCGCGGTGCGCGCGCGCGCGACGTCGACCGACCTGGCGATGGCCGAACGGTGGCAGCAGGCCTGGACGGCGCTGCAGCGCGGCGACCGCGAAGCCGCCGCCGCCGCCATCGCCGCGTGTGCTTCGTTGCGCCCCGACGACAAGCTGACGGCGCTGTGGCGCGAACGGCTCGCCGACCCGACCTTCGACGGCGTGTTCGCGCTCGACCACAAGTGAGCCGGGCAGCCGGCCCCGCGTGTGGATTCCGCGCGTTCGCCGCTGTCCCCTGGTAGATCCCGCAGCACCGCGACCGATGACCGCAGACCCCGAACCCGGCGATCGCCTCGAACGCGCCCTCGAGCTGTTCCTCGCTCGCACGCCGACCACGGCCGCCGATGCCGAGCGGCTGCTGGCCGAACACGGCGAACTGCGCGACCTGCTCGAACCGATGCTGGCCGGCCCCGCGGCGACGAAGCTGGCGGCCGACGGCGACCAGCCGGCCGAACGCACGGGCCGCGACGCGCTGGCGGCCGACCTCGACGACGGCACCGTCGTGCTCGGCGACTACCGCCTCGTGCGCGAACTCGGCCGCGGCGGCATGGGCATCGTCTACGAGGCGTGGCAGCGTTCGCTCGACCGCCGCGTCGCCGTCAAGGTGCTGGCGCCGGCCCTGGTGGCGAGCCCGAGCGCCGTCGCGCGCTTCCGCCGCGAAGCCGCCGCCGCCGGCCGCCTGCGCCATCCGCACATCGTCGAGGTGCTCGGCTTCGGCAGCGACCAGGGCCAGCACTTCTTCGCCATGCAGTTCGTCGACGGCGCGCCGCTGCACGATCGCATCGCCGAGTTCCGGGACCCGGCGCGCGCGGTGGCGCTCACCGCCCAGCTCGCCGATGCGCTGGCGCATGCGCACGCGCACGGGCTCGTGCACCGCGACGTCAAGCCGGGCAACGTGCTGCTGCGCAAGGACGGCCACGCGCTGCTGACCGACTTCGGCGTCGCCCGCGACGAAGCGCTGCCGTCGCTGACGCAGGAAGGCGGCTTCCTCGGCACCGTCGACTACGCGTCGCCGGAGCAGCTGCGCGGCGAGGTCGTCGACGCGCGCACCGACGTCTGGGCGCTCGGCGTGGTGTTGTGCGAACTGCTGACCGGCGCGCATCCGTTCCGCGGCCCGACGCCGGAAGCGACCATGCAGCGTGTGCTCGGCAGCGAGCCACCCTCGCTGCAGAAGCTGCCCGGCGTCGGCGACGACCTCGCCGCCGTCGTCGGCAAGGCGCTCGCGAAGTCGCGGCTGCGGCGCTACGGCTCGATGCAGGCGCTGCTCGCCGACCTGCAGGCCCTCGCCGACGGGCGCGCCGTCAGCGTGCGCCTGCCGACCACGAGCGAACGGCTGGTGCGCTGGATCGCGCGCGAACCGTGGCAGGCGGCGGCGCTCGCCGTGTTCGCGGTCGGTGCGCTGGTCGCCGGCAGCGGCTTCCTGCTCGCCAGCCGCCGCGCCGACGACAACCTGCGGCTCGCCGGCGACGAAGCGAAGGCGCGCACGGCGCTGGCCGACAAGGTGCGCGACTACGACCTGCTGGCCGGCGTCGTGCTGCACGAACGCGCGCTGCAGCGCGTCGACACGCTGGTGCCGGCGTGGCCGGAGCGCGCCGGCGACCTGCGCCGCTGGCTGACCGACGACTGCGGTCGCCTCGCCGCCATGCAGCCGGCGATCGCCGCCGGCATCACCGCGCTGCGCGCGCGCGAACTGCCGCGTTCGGCCGAAGAGCGCGCCGCCGAACGGCGAGCCCACCCGCAGCACGCCGAGTGGAGCCTGGTGACGCGCCAACTGGCGTGGCTGCGCACCTGCGTGGCGATCGCGCGCGGCGAACGCCACGTGCCCGCAGCCCAGCTGCCGGCGACGACGAGCGCGCTCGACGCCGCCGCTCTCAACCAACAGGCGTGGGATCGGGTCGCGCCCCAGGTGTCCGAGCGCAAGCACGACGACGAACCCGAACTCGGCCTGCAGCTCGCCGAGCTGGCGGTGGCGAAGGCGCGCGGCACGCCGCTCGAGCACCAGCTGCTGGACACGCTGGCGTGGGCGCGGCTCGCCAACGGCCGCTTCGACGACGCGAAGGCGGCCAGTGCCGAGGCCGCGGCGAAGGCGCCGGCCGACGAACGGGCGCGCTACGAGAAGCAGACGCGCGACCTCGCCGCCACGATCGCCGACCGCGAGGCGGCGATCGAACGGCTGGGCGCACGCGCAGCGCGGCTCTACGCGGCGATCACCGCCGCCGCCAGCCACACGTTCGCCGCCGAAGCCGACCAGTTCCTGCACGACACGCTGGTGTCGCTGCAGGGCCGCATCGACGCGCTGCAGACGGTGCAGCGGCCGCGCATCGAGAAACGGCTGCGCTGGGCCGAGGCGGTGGCGGCGGCGACTTTCGCGCATCCGCACGCGACGGCCACCTGGGCACAGGCGCGCGCCGCGATCGCCGCCGCCGACGGCGTCACCGCGAGCACGCAGTACCGCGGCCGCACGATCCCGCTCGCCGACGCCGACGTGCACGGGCTGGTGCCGATCGGCTGCAACCCGGTGACCAAGCTGTGGGAGTTCTACGACCTCGCCTCGGCGTGGAACGGCACCGACGACCCGGCGACGTTGCCGATCCCGACGCACCGCGCCGACGGCAGCATCGAGGTCGGCGACGCCACCGGCGTCGTGTTCGTGCTGCTGCCCGGCGGGCCGTTCTGGATGGGTGCGCAGGCGAAGGACCCGCAGGGCGCGAACCACGATCCCGAGGCTCCGGCGTTCGTCGGGCCGGCCCAGCAGGTCGAGCTCGAACCGTTCCTGCTGGCGCGGCACGAACTGACGCAGGGCCAGTGGGCGCGGCTGTGCAGCGAGCCCGGCTGGCAGCGGCCGAGCGGCCATCCGACCGGCAGCGACGACCACCTCGGCGGCACCATCGACGATCGCCATCCGGTCGAGAAGGTCACGTGGACGCTGGCGCAGCGCGTGCTCGCCGAGCACGGCATGGTGCTGCCGACGGAGGCGCAGTGGGAGTACGGCTGCCGCGCCGGCGCGAGCACGCCGTGGTGGACCGGCGCCGACAGCAGCTCGCTGCACGGCGCCGCCAACGTCTACGACCAGAGTGCGACGCGGCACGCGCTGAAGCCCGAGGTGCACGAGCGATTCGACGACGGCCACGTGCTGCACGCGCCGGTCGGCAGCTTCCGCGCCAACGCGTTCGGCCTGTTCGACACGCACGGCAACGTCGGCGAATGGTGCCTCGACGCGCCGGCCCCGAACGGCTTCGGCTTCCGCGCCGGCGACGGCGCGCGGCTGCGCAGCACGCTGCCGAACGACCGCAGCCAGCGCGGCGGCAGCTACCAGCAGCAAGGCCGGCCCGGCCGCTGCAGCCTGTGGGTCATCGGCCCGCAGGAGACGCGCGCCATCGACCTCGGGGTGCGCGCGGCCCGGCGCCTCGGCAGCCGGTGAGCGCCGTTGCGATCGGCGGCGGCCGAACGAGCCGGCGACGGCCTGCCGCGACCGCGGTAGAGTTCCCGGCTCCCTCGCCCATGGGCCTGCCCACCGACACCACGCCGCTGCTGCTCGAACGCTGGCACCGCGGCGACGAAACGGCCCTGGCGGCGCTGGTCGAACTGCACCTGCCGTGGCTGCGCGAGCACGTCGAACGGCGGCTCGGCCCGTTCCTGCGGCAGCACGGCGAAGCCGAGGACTACCTGCAGGACGCGATCGTCGACTTCCTGCGCTACGCGCCGCGCTTCCAGGTGCGCGACAGCGTGCAGCTGCGCGCGCTGCTGGCGCGCGTCGCCGAGAACACGCTGCGCGACAAGAACGACTGGTTCCGCGCCAAGCGCCGCGACCTCGGCAAGAACGGCACGCTGCCGAGCGACAGCGTGCTGGCGCTCGATCCGGCACTGCAGCGCAGCACCACGCCGAGCCGCGACGCCACCCGCAACGAAGTGCGCGACTGGGTGCGCCTCGGCCTCGAACTGCTCGAAGCCGAGGACCGCAAGATCCTGCTCGCGCGCGAGTACGACAACCGCTCGTTCGTCGAGATCGGCGACGAGCTCGGCATGACCGCGAACGCCGTGCGCATGCGCTGGGTGCGCGCCGTCGGCCGCCTCGCCGAGGTGATGAAGGACCTGCGCGGCGGCACCGTGCCCGAGGCGCCTGCCCCGTGAGCGCGGCGGCGGGCGAGGACGACGGCAACCGGCTCGAGCGGGCGCTGCAGCTGTTCCTCGCCGCGGCGCCGGGCTCGCCCGCCGAACGCGAGGCGCTGCTGCGGGCGCATCCCGATCTCTCCGACCTGCTGGGGCCGATGTGCGGCGACGATGCGGACGCCGCTGCCGCACCGACCGCGGCGACGGCGCCGGCAGCCGGCGACGACGAACAGGTGCTCGGCGACTTCCGCCTCGTGCGCGAACTGGGCCGCGGCGGCATGGGCGTCGTCTACGAGGCGTGGCAGCGTTCGCTCGATCGCCGCGTCGCGGTCAAGGTGCTGGCGCCGGCCCTGGTGGCGAGCCCGAGCGCCGTCGCGCGCTTCCGCCGCGAAGCCGCCGCCATCGGCCGCCTGCACCACGCGAACATCGTCGAGGTGCACGGCTTCGGCACCGACGGCGACCGCCACTTCTTCGCCATGCAGCTGGTCGACGGGAAGCCGCTCGACGAGGTCGCCGCGCGCTTCCGTTCGCCGCGCGCCGCCGTCGCCTTGTGCGCGCAGCTCGCCGACGCGCTGGCCCATGCACACGCGCAGGGCCTCGTGCACCGCGACGTCAAGCCGGCGAACGTGCTGGTGCGCGACGACGACACGCCGCTGCTGACCGACTTCGGCGTCGCCCACGACAGCGAGCTGCCGTCGGTGACCCGCGAAGGCGGTTTCGTCGGCACGCTCGACTACGCGTCGCCCGAGCAGGTGCGCGGCGAGGCCATCGACGCCCGCACCGACGTCTGGTCGCTCGGCGTGATCCTGCACGAACTGCTGGCCGCCGAGGCGCCGTTCGCCGCGCCGACGCAGGAGGCCGTGCTGCGCAACATCCTGACCAGCGAGCCGCGGGCGCTGCGGGGCACGTCCGGGGTCGACCGCGACCTCACCGCGATGCTGGCGCGCAGCCTGAGCAAGGAGCGCAATCGCCGCTACGCCACGGCGGCCGCGTTCGCCCGCGATCTGCGCGCCTGGCTCGCCGGCGAGCCGGTGACCGCGCGCCTGCCCGGCGCCGGCGAACGGCTGTGGCGCTGGGCCGTGCGCGAACCGTGGCGCGCGGTCGCCGCCGCAGCCTTCGTGCTCGGCCTGCCTGCGATCACCGCGTCCGTGGCCTACTCGCTCGCGCAAGCCCCGATGGTGCAGCTCGGCGAGAGCCGCGCCGCCGAACTGGCGCGCCAACGCCTGCTGGCGGAGGTCTGGCTCGCGCACGACGCCAGCGACCCGACATCGGCGTTGCGCTTGCTGTCCGCCGAGACGGCAGCCACGGACGAAGAGCTGGCCGTCACGCACTACCTGCTGTTGCCGCCGGCGCAGCGCACGGCGCAGATGGCTGCTGCGGCGGCGTTCCACGGGCCGGCCATCGAACTGCTGCGGCGGGCGCGCGCGGCGCCGGGCACCGTGCCGCGGCCGACCACCGACGACCCGCTCGAGTGGTTCGCCGCCGGCGTGCTGCACTACTCGCTGCTGCTGTGGATCAGCGACGAGGACGAGACGTCGGCCTTCCTCCCCGCCGTGCGCACGCTGCAGCGCGCCGCGCTGCTGGCGAACACACCGCAGGCCCACGTGCTGCTGATGCTGTGCCGCGCAGCAGCGCGCGCCGACGACCGCGCGACGCTGGCGGCCGCCGAGCAGGCGCTGCAGCGTCACTTCGGCGACGTGCCCCAGCTCGGCGATCGCCTGCTGCGCGGGCGCCGGCTGCTGTCCGATTCGGAGAACCTCGAACACTTCGAACGCCTGGCGCGCGAGCCGGGACCGGAACGGGTGACGATGCTGATCAACGTCGCCGTTCGCCGAGCCCGAGGCGGCGACCTCGCGGGCGCCGAAGCCGCGGTCCGCGAAGCCCTCGCCGAGGCTCCCGACAACGGCCGCGCCTTAGGCCGCCTCGGCCGCGTGCTCGTGGCGCAAGGTCGCCGCGACGAAGGCCTGGCGGCGCTGCGGCGCGCGGCCGAGGTCGAACCAGGCTACGCCCGCCATTGGAACTCGCTCGGCGCCGAGCTGTGCGAACGCCGCGAGTTCGCCGCCGCCGAGGCGCCGCTGCGGCAAGCCATCGCGATCGTGCCGGCCTACGCGCGCGCCCACTACAACCTCGGCTACGTGCTCGACAACCTCGGCAAGACGGCCGAGGCCATCGACTGCTATCGCCGCGCCGTGGCGCTGCAGCCCGACTACGTGAAGGCCCAGATCAACCTGACGAGCGCCTTGTGGCGGACCAAGCGCTACGAAGAGGCCTACCCGGAAGCGGTCCGGGCGGCGGCCCTGGCGCCCGACCATGCCCTCGCCGCCAAGCTGCTGGCCGAGACCGCGGCCCAGCTCGGCAGGACCGAGCAGCTCGAAGCCGCCGCGCGCAACTGGGTGCGCCTCGAGCCGCGCAACGGCCAGGCGTGGCACCGTCTGGCGATGACGCTGCTGCCGAGTCGGAAACCCGACGACGTGCGCGAGACGCTCGCAGCGGCCGAACGCACGGTCGAACTCGCCCCCGACGTCGCCCGCTTCCGTCTGCTGCTGGCGAACGCGCGGGCGCGCAGCGGCGACCGCACCGGCGCTCGCACGATGCTCGACACGGTCGACCAGGCCCAGCTCGAGGTCGCAGAGCGCAGCTACGTCGACGAGCTACGGCGCTTCCTCGCCCGCTGAATCGCCGCCGTCGCCGCCGTTCGCTATCCTGCCGCGCGCCATGCGCTCCACTCGTGCTGCGGGGATCTTCGCCCTGCTGTTCCTGCTGTCGGCCTCCGCGCCGCAGAATCCTGGCGATCCGCTGATCGTCACCCGCAAGACCACCAAGCTGCGCGCGCAGAAGCGTTCGTTCGCGCCGGCGGTGGCCGACCTGAAGGAAGGCGATCAGCTCGAGTTCGTCGCCAAGGACGGCGCCTGGTTCTCGGCGAAGCTGGCGAAGGTCGCCGGCTTCGTGCACGAGAGCGACGTGTCGAAGAACAAGGACGTGCGGCTGTCGGGCCAGGGCGTGCGCGAGACCTATTCGACGTCCGAGACGTCGGCGGCGCGCAAGGGCTTCAACCCGCAGGTCGAGAAGAGCTACCGCGCCGGCAACCCGAACCTCGAGCAGGCGTTCTCGCTGGTCGACAAGCTGCAGGCGCGCGAGGTGCCCGAGGCCGAGCTGCGCGCGTTCCTGGCTGCGGGCAAGCTGCTGCGGGAGGAACGCTGATGCGCGCGCTCCACGTCACCCTGCTGTTCGCCGGCCTGCTCGGCTTCGCCGCCTGCGCCGGCGTCCTGAACGCGCTCGAGGAAGCGACCGACGAGAACACCGTGATCGGCAAGGTCGCGCGCGGCGCCAACCGCGTCCGCAAGTCGGCGCAGGACCTCGACCCGAGCGAGGAGCACTTCATCGGCCGCTCGGTCGCGGCGCAGATCCTGGCGATGCCGCAGTACCCGCTCGCCGACGAGCCGAAGCTGCTGGCCTACGTCGAACGCGTCGGCCACGGCGTCGTCGCACAGAACGACGGCGTGCTGCGGCCGTTCCTCGACTACCGCTTCGGCGTGCTCGCCACCGACGAGGTCAACGCGTTCGCGTGCCCCGGCGGCCTGATCCTGGTGACCAAGGGCCTGCTGGCGAACACCAAGAACGAGGAAGAGCTCGCCGCCGTGCTCGCGCACGAGATCGCGCACGTGACGCTGCGCCACGGCTGCGAGGCGATCAAGTCGTCGAACCTGGTTTCGGCGTTCCAGTACCTCGGTGGCGCTGCCGCGCAGGCGACGATGAGCCAGGAGGACCTGGCGAAGCTCACCGACGTGTTCGGCGATTCGATCGGCGACGTCGTCGGCACGCTGGTCACCAGCGGCTACTCGCGCGACGCCGAGGAGGCCGCCGACAAGCTCGGCCGCCAGTTCCTCGCCGGTGCCGGCTACGACCCGCAGGCGCTGCGCGCGGTGCTGGCCTGCATGGACGGGCACGCTGGCGGCGACGGCGGCATGTTCGCGACGCACCCGGCCCCGAAGGACCGCATCGCCGCCCTCGGCGGCCCGCTGCCGTTCACCGGCGACGCGGCCGCCGTGGCGGCCCGCCAGCAGCGCTTCCAGGCCGCGTTCGCCCGCTGATCCGGAGCCGACCTTGGAAACCTGGCTGCAAGTCGTCCTGCTGGTCGCCGGCTGGCTCCTCGCGACCGTTCTGCTGACCGTCGTCGCGCGCACGTTCGAACGGCGCAAGCACCCGCTCGCCGGCCCGGTGCGCCTCGTGCGCGGTGCCGTGCTGTTCCTGGCACTCGCCTACACGCTGACGCTGAAGTGCGTCGACGACGGCAACGCCACCCACGGCACGATCCTGCGCGTGCTGGAGACGCTGCTGTGGCTCGCCGGCATCGCCGCCGCGGTCGGCTTCGCCACCAACACCGCGACCGTGCGCCGCGAAGGCGCCGACTACGTCACGCGCTACCCGAAGCTGCTGCTCGACATCCTGCGCCTGATCCTGGTGCTGATCGGCGCCTGCTTCGTCGTCTCGGGCGTCTGGAAGCAGGACCTCAGCGGCCTGCTGACCGCGCTCGGCGTCAGCTCGATCGTGCTGGGCCTGGCACTGCAGAACACGCTCGACAACGTCATGGTCGGCATCGCGGTGCTGTTCGAGCGACCGTTCCAGGTCGGCGACTGGATCACCGTCGGCGCGCTGACCGGCGAGGTGATCGAGATGAACTGGCGCTCGGTGCGCGTGCGCACGCGCGCGCGCGACCTGGTGGTGATCCCGAACTCGGTGATCGGCAAGGAGACGCTGATCAACATCTCGCGGCCGACGCGCGCGCACGCCGAGTCGCACGTGCTCGGCTTCTCGTACGACGATCCGCCGAACAAGGTGAAGCGCGTGCTGATGAGCGTCGTGCGCAGCACGCGCGGCGTGCTGGCCGATCCGGCGCCGGCGATCCGCACCACCAACTACGCGGCCTACGCGATCGAGTACCAGGTGCGGTTCTTCATCGAGGACTACCCGCGGGTGCAGGAGATCAACGACGAGTTCATGACGCGCGTCTGGTACGCCGCCAAGCGCAACGGCCTGACCATCCCGTTCCCGACGCAGACCAGCTTCGAGTTCCACGGCGAGGTCCCGAAGGCGGCCGACCCGGCGAAGCGCAGCGCCGACGTGCTGGGCAAGGTGCCGGTGTTCGTGCCGCTCGACGGCGCCGAGCTCGACGCGTTGTCGCACGAGTGCGAGCAGCTGTCGTTCGGCCGCGGCGAACGCGTGGTGTTCCAGGGCGACGCCGGCGACGCGATGTACGTGATCCTCGCCGGCAATGCGATCGTCACCGTCGAGGACCCGGCCCATCCGCAGAGCGAACGCGAGGTGGCGCGGCTGTCGCGCGGCGAGTTCTTCGGCGAGATGGCGCTGCTGACCGGCGAACCACGCAGTGCGTCGGTGACCGCGGTCGACGACCTCGACGTGGTCGTCGTGCACAAGCAGGCGCTCGAGGGCATGCTGCACAAGCGCCCGGGCCTCGCGCGAGCTGCTCGGCCGGATCCGGCGGTTCTTCGGGCTGTAGGGCCGCCGGCCCAGCTCACCCGCGGCCGGCCAGGTACTGCGGCGGCCACGGATGCCCGGCGACGCGGCGCTCGTTCGCTTCGCGCAGCACCATGTAGGGATCGGTCAGGAAGCCGCGCGCGATCGCGCACAGGTCGGCGCGGCCGGCGGCGACGATCGTGTGCGCGTGGTCCATGCCGGCGATGCCGCCGACGGCCATCACCGGAATGCCCGCTTCGTGGCGGATGCGCTCGGCGAACGGCACCTGGTACATGCGGCCGTACTGCGGCTTCGACTCCGGCGAGTTGCCAGCACTCGACACGTCGAGCACGTCGACGCCGACCTCCTTCAGCCAGCGCGCGACCTGCACCGCTTCGTCGAGCGTGAAGCCGCGCTTCTGCTCGTCCATCCAGTCGGTGGCGGACAGGCGCACGAACAGCGGCTTGTCGGCCGGCCAGACGGCGCGCACCGCGGTCGCGACCTCGAGCGGGAAGCGCGCGCGGTTCTCGAGCGAACCACCGTAGGCGTCGGTGCGCACGTTCGACAGCGGCGACAGGAAGCTCGACAGCAGGTAGCCGTGCGCCATGTGCAGCTCGATGGTGTCGAAGCCGGCGCGTTCGCACAGGCGCGCCGAGTGCACGAACGACTCGCGCACGCGCGCCAGGTCGCCCTCGTCCATCGCCTTCGGCGCGGGCCATTCGGGGCGGAACGGCACCGCCGACGGCCCGAGCGTCTGCCAGCCGCCGGTGGTGAGCGGCGCGTCGCCCTCCCACGGCCGGCTGCACGAACCCTTGCGGCCGGCGTGCGCCAGCTGCATGCCGATCTTCGCCTGGCTGTGGCGGTGCACGAAGTCGACCACGCGGCGCCAGGCGGCGACGTGCGCGTCGTTCCACATGCCAGCACAGCCCGGCGTGATGCGACCCTCCGGCGACACGTTCGTCATCTCGGTGAAGACGAGGCCGGTGCCGCCCATCGCGCGACTGCCGAGATGCACGAGGTGGAAGTCGTCGGGCGTGCCGTCGGTCGCCGAATACATGCACATCGGCGACATCACCAGGCGATTGTGCAGCTGCAGCGAGCGCACGCGGAACGGCGCGAACGCCGGCGGCGCCCCGGGTGCCGCACCTTCCTCGGCGGCCACCACCGCGTCGGTGCGCGCGACCAGCGCCGGGTCGCGCTTCTGCAGGTTGTCGTAGGTGATGCGGCGGCTGCGCGTCATCAGGTTGAACACGAAGCGCTCGGGATGCTGGCCCATGTAGCGCTCGCTGTTCTCGAACCACTCGAGGCTCGTCTGCGCCGCGCGCTGCACCTTCAGCACGTCGAGGCGGCGCGACTCCTCGTAGGCCTGCAGCGCCTTCGGCACGTCGCCGAAGTTGCCGAGCACGGCGTCGGCCAGCGCGATCGCATCCTCCATCGCCAGCTTGGTGCCCGAGCCGATCGAGAAGTGCGCGGTGTGCGCGGCGTCGCCGAGCAGCACGACGTTGTGGTGGCGCCACGACGCACAGCGGATGGTCGGGAACGTGCGCCAGATCGAGCGGTTGATCAGCAGCTGTTCCCCGGCGAGATGCTCGGCGAACAGCTTCTCGCAGAAGCGCGCACTCTGCGTCTCGTCGAGCCGGTCGAGGCCGGCCTTGCGCCACGTCTCCTCGCGGCACTCGACGATCCACGTGCCGCGGCCCTCGGTGAACGGATAGGCGTGCACCTGGAACAGGCCCCACTCGGTCGGCTGGAAGACGAACGTGAACGCCTTCATCACCTTGGTGGTGCCGAACCACGCGAACTTGCACTTGCGCCAGTCGAGCTGCGGCCGGAACGACGCCGCGAAGCGTTCGCGCACCTTGCTGTTGACGCCGTCGGCGGCGAGCACGAGGTCGTGCGTGGCGACGATGCGGTCGACGTCGACGACCTGCTGCTGGAAGTGCAGGCGCACGCCGAGCGCTTCGGCGCGCTGCTGCAGGATCTGCAGCAACTGCACGCGCGCGAGGCCGCAGAAGCCGTGGCCGGTGCTGGTGACCTTGGTGCCACGATAGAACGTGTCGATGTCGGTCCAGTAGGCGAACCGCTCGCGGATGCGCACGTAGCTGTCGGGGTCGGCCGCTTCGAAGTTGCCGAGCGTCTCGTCGGAGAACACCACGCCCCAGCCGAAGGTGTCGTCCGCCTTGTTCTGCTCGAACACGTCGATCTCGACGTCGGGCCGGCGCTTCTTCAGCAGGATCGCGAAGTAGAGCGAGGCCGGGCCACCACCGATGCAGGCGATCTTCATGCGCCGCGCATCCTAGCGATGGCGCGCGGCCGATTCCGGTGGCCGCAGAGCGAGCGCGCGAAGCGCCCGGCGGGCACCGTTCCCGCGCCGATCAGTTCACGGTGCCGAGCGCCGGACCACCGAGCTGGAACTGTCTCTTATACACATCTGACGC
>ERZ1066127.867-NODE-867-length-13496-cov-10.882003_pt1 | contig 13496 bp, 11 predicted proteins | sample MGYA00382774_ERZ1066127 | MGnify/ENA primary metagenome ERZ1066127 (study PRJEB33369, sample SAMEA5778357) | biofilm metagenome | biome: Industrial cooling water; feature: Water cooling tower basin; material: Biofilm | place: United Arab Emirates | collected... | reverse complement strand
CCCGGGAATCGCTCAACCATGTCACCGCCTCCACGGCATTCCAACGTTGGGGAAACATTGCAAACGCAGCTCCGCGCTCATAGGCCCTGGCGAGCACGCCAAAGCCGCCCACATGCCACCATGGCAGGCACAGGCCCCAGACTGCGGCGGCATCCGCATGGCAGTGATCATTCACCGTTCGAGCGGAGAGACTCAATGACTCTTTCGAGAGGGCAATGAAGCGCGGTTGCCCGGTGGAGCCGGATGTGGAGAACACCACCGAGGGGCAAGGCATCCCGGAAATTTCCCGCGCTTGTCCTGACCCCATCAGCCAGGATGTATCGGATTGCCAGAACGCAGCGGAGACTAACGAATGCGGGTCCATGGGATATTTTCTAGCAAATCATCAAAGCCCATTCCCGTGCCGGAAAGTGCGGGCCATACGGGCGACCAAGGGCCCATGCGTTCGGTGAAAGCGTCGGGCGAGAACAGGTGATCGGTGCGCAAGCCGCAGAGCGAGCGCACGCCCGCTTGCGCGGCGGAGTGGGCCGCCCATGCCTGCCCCACCGGATGATCCATGGCGGATGTGACCACCACATTTTCGATCACGCATCCTGAGGGCAAGGCCTGCCACGCGGGCTTCCAGATGGCGATGGAACGCTCGCTCATCACGGCCGAGGAAAAGGCACGGTCCACTGCCAGCGATACGCCGTTTTTTTCCTGCCATGCGGACCATGCCACGGCGTCATAGGGAAACGGGTCCTCGATCCAGTCGATGCGACGGCACAGGTCATCGTCCAGGCTGCGCCACCAGAGATCGAAGTCATGCATGCTCGGCACCTCATTGAAATCAAGCCGCAGTTGCAGCTGCGGGTGGCGCAGGGCCCAGTCGTGAAGAGCCGCCGCATCTGTGAGAGAGGCCTTGAGTTTCGCATGAGTGAAGGGAATGCCGGCAGGTTGCGGCAAGGAGCCATGCAAATCCGTCAGCGTGGCATGGCTCAGCGGCACGAGTAGGCCCTGCCACCAGGAAAGACCCGCAGCACGCGCGGCAGCATCCTGTTTCGCACAAGCCAGCGCCTGATCCAACAACGGCAGAGACACTCCATCCGCCAAGGCACGCCAATGATCTTCAAGCGATGGATGACCAAACACCGGCCAAGGCTGCACACAGCCGTATCCACCCGCATGATGGATCAAAAATCCCTCGACGGCCCGCGCGTCATGGCGGCGATTGAGCACATGGCCCGACTCCATGCAATATTTCCAGCCGTAGATCGGATCGGTCACGCGCACAGCCTAGCATGCCGCTCCTCGCTCACAAGCGCGTGTTTGCGAATTGTCGTTTGACGGATGTGGAATCTGCGGGAGAATGGTGGCATCACGATGAATTCCACCACCCCTATGCAAGAGACATCCGACGATCAAGAGGCTTGGGTGACGGTCCGGCGTTTCTCCTCCCTCGATGAAGCGAATGATCATGGGTTGGTGGCGTTGGCCATGGGTGAGGACTGTCGTGTGGATTTGGAGCAGGACGAGAATGCTTTTGTGCTTCAAGTCGAGACGGACCCGACACCTCGGCTCGAACGCGAGCTGGATGCCTTCAGCGAGGAAATGGAAGCAACCCGAGCCAAGCCCGCGATCCACTATGGGAAACTGCATCCCGCAGGCTGGCTATGGTATTTTGTGTGGATGGCAGCGCTGATGGCGGTCTATCGCTGGCAAGGGCTGCCTGGGGTGTCTTACGATCGTTTTCTCTCATCGAGCCGTGGTCTGGTGGAGGCCCATGAGTGGTGGCGTCCCTTCACCTCACTGTTTTTGCATGCCGACTTGCCGCACCTCGCCGGCAACCTGCTGACGGGCCTGGGCTTCACGGTATTCGTGGCGCGCACTTTTGGTGCATGGAAGGCATGGGCGTTGATTCTCCTGTGCGGTGCGCTGGGCAACGCGTGGAACGCATGGCTTCAATATCCTGAGGAGTTTTACTCACTCGGTGCCTCCACGGCGGTGTTCGCGGCGCTGGGCCTGCTTTCCGGCAGCGGGTTCATCGAAAGTTGGCGCATGCGTCCGCACTGGACCTGGCCGAAGGTGGTGGCACCATTGCTGGCGGGATTTGTGCTGCTCGGCATGCTGGGCACAGGCAAGGACCCGCAAACCGATGTGTTAGGCCATGTCTGCGGATTCATCACAGGGCTGGGTGCCGGAGCCGTAGTCGGGCACTTTCAGCAGGAACCGCAGAGCTGATTTTTCTTCCCCGTCGCGTGCATCTGCGCAAGAGTCGGTCGTGTCCGCGATTGAATATCACAACAGCATCACAGGCCGGATGGAGACCGAGCAGGTGTACGGAGAGTCGTTTCTGCGCTTCGCCTACGGCAATCCCGTGGGCAAGCTGGCGTTGCATTTATTCATCAAACGGCCGTTTTTTTCGCACTGGTATGGCTGGCGCATGAGCCGTGAAACATCGCGCCAAAAGATCGCGCCGTTTCTGCAACAATACGGGCTCGATCCCTCCGAGTTTCGTGATGAGGTCGGCAGCTACCGCAGTTTCAATGAGTTTTTCTATCGGAAACTGAAACCCGAAGCGCGCCCCATTGATGCGGATCCCGCCACGATTGTCTTTCCCGCCGATGGGCGGCACCTGGCTTTCGCCAATGCGGCGGAAATTTCCTCCGTCTTTGTCAAAGGGCAGTCCTTCGATCTCGCGAAGTTGTTAGGATCGGAAGAGCTTGCCGCACGCTACGAGAAAGGCGCGCTTTTGCTCTCGCGGCTTTGCCCGGTCGATTACCATCGCTTCCATTTTCCGGTGGCAGGCATCCCCCAGGCCGCGCATGTGATCAACGGCCCGCTGTTTTCGGTATCGCCCATCGCGCTGCGCCAGAATCTCTCGTATTTCTGGCAGAACAAACGCAGCATCACGCCGGTGGCCACCGAACGCTGCGGCACGGTGCTGGTGTTGGAGATCGGCGCGACTTGCGTGGGCAGCATCCACCAGACCTACCAGGCTGGAAAACCTATCGAAAAAGGAAGTGAGAAGGGATATTTCGCGTTCGGCGGCTCCTCGACCATCCTGCTGTTTGAACCGGGTCGTATTGAAATCGACGCCGGCCTGTTGCAACGCAGCCAGAACCGCACCGAGACCTACGCGCGGATGGGCACCGCCTTCGCGCGCCTCGTCTGATCGCCGATGGCATGCAACTTTGAAAGAGACAGCATTCCGCATCGTAACCTTGAATCAACCCATGAAACGAATCCTTCTTCCCTTGGTTTTTCTCTGCACGCTTGCCCAGGCTTGGGCGGAGCGCCTACCCAACATCGTGATTCTGTATGCCGATGACATGGGCTACGGCGATCTCGGCGCAAACAATCCGAAGTCGAAAATCCCGACGCCGCACCTCGACAAGCTCGCCGCTTCGGGCATGCGCTTCACGGATGGACATTCGTCCTCAGGCATTTGCACTCCCTCGCGCTATGCCCTGCTCACCGGGCGCGCGCATTGGCGGGATTTCCACGGCATTGTTGATTCCTTCGGCAAGCCATCGTTCAAAAACGGTCAGCTCACCATCGCGGAAATGCTGCGCAAACAAGGCTATGCCACGGCGGCCATCGGCAAATGGCACCTCGGCTGGGACTGGGATGCCATCCGCAAGCCGGGCACTCCGGCGAAGTCGAATCAGTTCGGCGATTTTGACTGGAGCAAGCCGGTTCCCGGTGGGCCGCTGGATCGTGGGTTCGACTACTACTTCGGCGATGACGTCATCAATTTCCCGCCCTACGCGTGGATCGAAAACAACAAAGTGGTGAAAGCACCCGATACCATGCTCAACGAAAAGACCTGGAAAAAGATCAAGGAAGGCCGCTGGGAGTGCCGCCCGGGTCCGATGGTGACGGGCTGGGATCCTTATGAAAATCTTCCCACACTGACGCAGAAAAGTGTCGATTACGTGTTATCCCGCAAGGGCAAGGAGCAACCGTTTTTCCTCTATGCCCCCTTCCCCTCTCCTCACGCGCCCATCATTCCCACGGATGAGTTCGACGGCAAATCCCAGGCCGGGCCTTTCGGGGATTACGTGGCGCAGACCGACGCAGCATGCGGGCGGATTCTTGAGGCTCTCGAAAAAATCGGTCAGACTCAAAACACGATTGTTGTTTTCTCCGCCGACAACGGACCGGAAAACTACGCCATCGATCGCAAGGAGAAATTCAACCACTGGTCCTCGGAGCCGTTGCGCGGGCTCAAACGGCACATTCACGAAGGCGGGCATCGCGTGCCCACCATCATTTCCTGGCCCGGCGTGATCAAAGCGGGTGCCGTTTCCGACGCGCTCTTCGCCCATACCGACCTGATGGCCACCTTCGCCTCCGTCACCTCGTTCTCACTGCCCGACAATGCCGCAGAGGATTCCTACAATTTCCTACCCTACCTGCGGGGTGAGTCGGACAAAGGACCGCGCACCTGCATGGTGCACAACACCAACCCGAATGCCTATGCCATCCGTGACGGCGAATGGGTTCTGGTGAATGCCGTTCCCTCCAGCGCCAAGAATGCCGGCGGCAAGGAAAAATCCGGAAAGCTCGAACTCTACAACCTCAAGGAGGACATCTCCCAAAGCGACAATCTCGCCGCAAAACACCCGGATCGCGTCAAGGCTCTGCAAAGTCTTCTCGACAAAATCCACGGCCAGGGATTTTCCGCACCACGACTAGAAAAATAAACACGCGGAAACTCCCCCCATCGAAATCCAGCAACCTTCATGCGCGTCTGGTTCACACAGGGAGCATCGAAGGGAAGATTCTCCGCCTGCGTGCCGTGAAAACGCCCTGAGCTGATCTTACAGACCCTGCGCTTTCACTTCGTGAAACATCGCGGGATTGTTCGATAAACGCATGGGCTTGCCACTGCTGGTGGTGATGTTTTTCAGATGCAGTTCCTTGGTCACCCGATAGGGAAACGGCTGCGCCGTTGCGGCGGACCAGCGGGAGTTGAATTGATCAAAAACATAAGGCCCGGCGGACTTGGCATCGGCTTCGCCATCGACCACATGCAGGCCCTCGATCCTGATGCGCCAGGGCATCTGGCATTCGTAGCCGAAATCGTGCTGGCCGTCGTTCGAGCCATTGAACAAACACGGAGGAGATGACAGTTTCCCCTGCGGCTCGAAACGGCAGTTGCGAATGATCCACTCGCCCGTCCATGTGCTGCCGTAGTCCGGTCGCAGATCGATGAAGTTATGGCTCTTCACCGTGGTGTTTTCCGCCACAAAGGTGCCGAAGCCCGTGAGCTGCAAACCCGCATGTCCGATCACCGAGTTGCGAATCGTCGCATGAGTCACGCCCTGATGCGCATCGAACCGTGAAAGCTGGCACTGGTCATATGTCAGGTTCTTGCAAAAATTCGACCCCATGATGCCCCAGCGGCTGGTATCGAGTATGTCATTGCTCTGGCGGCATCGGAAAAGCGTGACGTGAATGGCACGGTCGAACCGCAAATCATAAGTGCCCTTCGGCGTCAGGTGGCCGGTCCTTGTGACGGAACGATAGGTTTTGTGACCCGAAAACACCGAGTTGCGGATGAATACGTTCGCGCAGTTCGAAACGCTGATGAAGCCGCCGTAGGGAGCACCGTGTTCGCCTTCTCCGGTGATGTGATGCTCGATGCCATCCACCACCACATTCGAGCGACTGATGCCGATACCACGACCGAAGTATCCGTGATCCGACTTTGTGCGATTGGCGATGGTGGTGAAATGCCCGCCTTTGATCGTGAGAGTGCCTTGATCCATCGGATAGGCTTTCATCGAGGTGATTTGATCGAAATTCCAAATGACCGGCGTCGTGGGTGAAATTCGTCCGTCAGCATGAACGAGCAACACATCCGTCTGCGGTGAACCGTCGTTCGCGTTGTTGCCGCGACGAATGTATTGACTGACGTTCTTGTTCATCGCGATGATGACACATGATGCGGGCAACGAGACATCGATCTTCGTCTGCTGACGTCTCAGCGTTTTCACATGGGTGAGGGAAAATGACTTCAGTCGCGAGCGAATCTCGAAGACATCGTGCGGCGCATCATCGAGCGCGGCATCATCGATGATGAACTTCGCCTTGCCGAAGTCAGCATTGGTCTCGATAGCGATGGCGCGAGGAGTTTTACCGATCCGATACGTCGCACCATCCCTGGCTCTGACCGGGTGATTTTTCTCATTGGCGAATTCATGAGCTTTCGCCAGAGCAGGATAGTCATCCGCAACACCATCACCCACCGCACCGAAATCCTCATAGCGCACCACAGTTGACTCAGCGGGCCGGGGTGCGGGTTGTGCAGGCGCCGCCAAGGCAAGGAGACCGAGCATGATCATGGCGGTGCATGCGGAGTGGAAGATAGGGAACACCACTTTGACTACGGCCAAGGAAAGCAGGAATTTTCAATCACAAGCCGATGACTTTGTCATGTCGGTCGCACCCCATCCCATGAGCAAGAGACCTTCACAGAACACTGACATGACCTCTCTTTTCAGAAAGACGGAGCGAACTAACCGCGTTATCGTTTCATCACCGCCATCCTGCCCAGCCACTCACGATCATGAATCTCACCGCCCGATTTTGCACCGCAATGGTATTCGTTCTTTCGGCTCACTTTGCCGTGGCACAGAACAAGCCAGCGGATGCCGTTCCCAAGAAAAACACACCCGCCAAAAAGAAGCCTGCGGCACCCGCTCCCACGGAGTATGCCAAAACCGTGCCAAAACCCACAGTCTCCGAAATGAAATACGGCGAACATCAACGCCATGTCATCGATTTCTGGAAAGCCAAGTCTGACAAACCCACACCGGTTGTGCTCTTCATTCACGGTGGCGGATGGATGAATGGCAGCAAGGAAACCATCAATCGTGTTCTCAACGTTCAAGAGCTGCTCGATGCGGGCATTGCTGTGGCCGCTATCAACTATCGCCTGATCCCCCAAGCCACCGCCGAAGGGATGACCCCGCCCGTCAGCGGACCGCTGCGTGATGCGGCGCGTGCCGTGCAATTCCTGCGCAGCAAGGCGGGTGAATGGAACATCGACCCCCAGCGACTGGGGCTCTCCGGAAGTTCTGCCGGGGCCTGCTCCAGCCTGTGGCTTGCCTTTCACGATGACTTGGCAGATCCGGAAAGTGGCGATCCCATCGCACGGTTGTCCACCCGCCCGCTCTGCGCCGCTGTTCTGGGCGCGCAAACCACACTTGATCCCAAACAAGCGAAAGAATGGTTGCCGAACAGCACCTACGGCGGTCATGCGTTTGGCAAAAAAAACTTTGCAGAAGCGCTGGCAGATCGAGAAAATTTGATGCCTTGGATCAGGCAATATTCCCCCTACGCACTCGTGAGCAAAGACGATTCGCCAGTCGCGCTGTTCTACGTCAATACTCCTGAGATGGGCAAAGCGCAAAAAGATCCGACCCACTCGGCGAACCATGGCATTGGCCTGCAACAGCGCTGCAAGAGTCTGAAAGTTACTTGCGATGTCATTCATCCCGGCATCAAAAATCCGCCCTTTAAAAGCATCACGGAATACCTCATCGCCAAACTCGAGACGCGGCCATGATCCGTCGGCGAACATGTTGGGGCTTGCTCGCGCTGTGTTTCATGACCACCGCATGGGCACAACAGGCAGAGACACAGCGCAAGCCCAACGTGCTGCTGATTTACACCGACGATCACGGCTGGGCGGACCTGGGGCTGCAAGGTGTGGACCCGGATGTGCGCACTCCTCACATCGATCAACTCGCTCGCGATGGTGTGCGTTTCACCCGGGGCTACGTTTCCGCACCGCAGTGCGTGCCATCACGTGCCGGTCTGCTCACGGGGCGCTATCAACAAAAGTTCGGTCTCGAGGATAACAACAAAGGCCCGCTGCCGCTGGCGGAGGTCACCCTGGCCGAACGCCTCAAGCCCGCTGGCTATGTCAGTGGCTTTGTCGGCAAAAGCCACCTCGATTTGCTCATCGATCCCGCAGCGCCTCAAAAAGCGAAACTCCTGCCCACGCACCTGCCGCCGGGTCTGGGGTTCGACGAATACTTTTGCGGCCAAATGCATCGCTACCACGCCTCGCATGACCTGCAGGGCAAGCCCTTGGCCAAGGCACCGCGCATCGTCACGGATTCCCGCTTCCGGGTGCAGGTGCAAACCGAGGCCGCACTGTCCTTTCTCGATCGCAGAGCCAAAGATCCGGCATCGCCCTGGTTTCTCTATCTCTCCTGGTTTGCCCCGCACGTTCCCCTCGAATCACCGGAACCCTGGTTCTCCCGCACGCCCGCGCATCTGCCCGTGGAACGACGTCAGGCCCTGGCGATGATCGCCGCCATGGATGAGGGCGTGGGCGCCATTCGTGAGAAACTGCGCACCATGCATCAGGATACCCAGACGATGATTTTTTTCATCAGCGACAACGGTGCTCCGCTCAAGGCGGGAGCTTGGGACGGATCACTCAACCAGCCCTTGATCGGAGAAAAAGGCATGCTCACCGATGGCGGCATCCGCGTCCCCTTCCTATTCACCTGGCCCGGCAGGATACCTGCGGGAAAAACCTACGACCACCCTGTCATCAATCTCGACGTCGCTGCCACCGCCCACTCCGCGGCAGGACTGAGGCACGATGCTCGACTGGATGGCGTGGACCTGTTGCCTTATCTGAATGGGAAAAACACCGCTCCGCCGGACCGGCAACTCTTCTGGCGCTGGCGCTCGCAGGCCGCCGTGTTGGATTACCCGTGGAAGCTCATTCTGGTGGGGGATCAAGGGCGCTATCTCTTCAACGTGACTCGCCCCGAGGGCGAACTCGCGCAACAGAATCTCATCGACCAACATCCGGAGATGGCCGAGTCCCTGCAAAAGAAACTTTTCGCGTGGTGCGATCAATTGACCCCTCCCGGGAAACCCCTGCCCCGAGTGCCGGAGGACGAGAAATTTTACGAAGCCCATTGCGAAGCACGCCCGAACCAAAAGAATCCTCGCTGAGAAAGTTTCCCGATATTTTTTTCGATCGCTCACCCGGCGCGAGAACTGCCAGGCATTTTTCTGACTTGCTCCTGAGACTCATCTGTGATTTTTTCCCCTCTCTCGCATGAGTCACTCACCCGTCATTGGAATCATCATGGGCAGCACATCGGACTGGCCCACCCTGGAGCATGCCGCCCGTACGCTGGAGGAATTCGGCGTGGCGTGGGAAGCTCAAGTGGTCAGCGCCCATCGCACACCGCAGAAGCTCTACGACTACGCCCACAGCGCTGCGGGACGAGGCCTGAAGGCGATCATCGCCGGTGCCGGAGGAGCCGCGCATTTGCCCGGCATGTGCGCCGCCATGACGCCCCTGCCCGTGCTCGGTGTGCCAGTGGAGTCCAAGGCCTTGAAGGGCATCGACTCGCTGCTCTCCATCGTGCAAATGCCCGGTGGCATCCCGACGGCCACCTTTGCCATCGGCAAGCCCGGGGCCATCAATGCCGCTCTTTTCGCCGTGGCGCAGCTCGCCACCACGGACCCGGCATTGGCCGAAAAACTCCTCGCATTCCGTGCGAAGCAGACAGAAACCGTGCTCACTGCCGAGCTCCCTCCCCTTGCCTGATATGAGTGACACCGTTTTTCCACCCGGCTCCACCATCGGCATCCTCGGCGGTGGGCAACTCGCGCGCATGTTGTGCATGGAAGCCAAGCGCATGGGCTACCGCACCCTGGTCTGGACCGGCGGTCTGGAAGCGCCCGCCATGGCGCTGTGCGATGAGGTGATCGAGCTGCCCTTCGACCACCCCGAGGCCCTCACCCAATTCACCAGCGCGGCCGATGTGGCGACAGCAGAGTTTGAAAACATCCCGCGCGCCACGCTGGATGCCGTGGCCGCTGGCGTGACCTTGCGTCCCTCAGCCCGGGCCATCGCCACCTGCGCGAATCGCGAGCAAGAAAAAACCTTTCTCCGCGAGCAGCAAATCCCCTGCGCGCCGTTCTGGATCGTCACCACGGCGGAGGAATTGGCCCAGGCCATGAACGAATTGGGTGGTCCCGGCGTGCTGAAAACATCGGCCTTTGGGTACGATGGCAAGGGTCAGCGCAAACTCCGTGGCGATGAAGATCCGGCTCAGGTGTGGCAGGAATTTTCCGCACCCCGCGCCATTCTGGAAGGCTTCATTTCCTTTGCCGCCGAACTTTCCGTGATGATCGCGCGCAATCCCCGGGGAGAAGTGCGTTGTTTCGATCCCGTGGAAAACCAGCACCGCCATCACATCCTGGATCTCACCATCGCCCCGGCCACGCTGTCAGCGGACTTGTGTGCGCAGGCGGTGGCCATCGCCACGCGCATTGTCGAGGCCTTTGACTACGTCGGCATCATGGGAGTGGAATTTTTCCTGCAAGCGGATGGTGTGATCCTGGTGAATGAAATGGCCCCGCGCCCGCACAATTCCGGACACCACACCATCGATGCCTGTGAAACCTCGCAATTCGAACAGCAACTCCGCGCCGTGTGCGGGCTCCCGCTGGGGTCCACCCGCCTGCTGACTCCGGCGGTCATGCTCAACTTGCTCGGCGACATGTGGCCTGCTGTGGAGCAAGCTCCGGACTGGTCGGGGATTCTCAACGATGCCTCCGCCGCCCTGCATTTGTATGGGAAAAAACGTGCCATCCAACGGCGGAAAATGGGCCACGCCACCTTTCTCGGCGCGGACGCTCTGCCGCGTGCGCAACAGGCCAGGCAGGTGCTGCTGGCGGGTGGTCGCGATGACTCCTCACTCTAACGTTCCCGGTCTGTTCATGTCACGAAATCGACAGATTTTCTGATCCGAGACTTGCCAATCATCGGAATTTTTTTCACCCTTCCCACGTGCTGGAAATTGTATTCAACGAACTGAGTGCCGCTGAAATGTCGCAAATGGGCACCATGGAGCAACTGGAATTGTTGGATCAATTCCACGTGCAAAAAAGCGACCTGGAAAACCTCGATGGCGAGAAATACGGGCTCATCGAACGCGACCAGAAAAAGCTCTATCGTTTCCGCACGCGCGACTGGCGTATTTATTTCGAGGTCAAGGACGGCACCGTGGTCGTGCACCGCGTGCTGCACAAGGGCACGCTCTCGGACTTTTTATTCCGCTCGAAAATGCCAGTGGCCGAAGACGAAGCACTGGCCCAGTCGAAACATTTCTGGAAACTGATCGATGAGGGGCGCAATTCCAAACGTGTCTGATCCCTCCGTCATTTCCTCATCAAAACACTGATCCCACAACTTTTATGAAAATCGCTCTTCACTTGATTGCCATCGCCGGACTTGCCTGGGGATGGATGAACCATCTTGGTAACAAACAAACAGTCACGGAAACCAAGGCGCTCGCCGCCACCCTCAGTGAAAAAAGACTGCGCAGTGACGAACTGCCGGCATTTCTGGAAGAGAGCAAGGATTCCTCGGAGCAAGCCGCGATCAAAAAACTCATCGCCAGCCTGCAGGGCAAGGAGACCGATGCGGATGAGACCATTCAAACAGCTCTCAACATGGCCGAGGATGTGGACAACAGCTCCACCTTTTCCGGCATCCTGCTGACCTTCCTCTCCGCCGGTTACGCGGGACTCGTGTTTGTCGCCCACGTTCTCCCCCGCCTGGCCCACCGTGCCACCCACACCATTTTCGACAGTGGCGAAATGGTCGAAAAAGACGTCATGTCCGAGGCCCGCTCGAAGCTCGCCCAAGGCGACTACGAGGGTGCCATGTCAGCCTTCCGCGAAGCCGCCGCCAAGGATCCGGGCAATCGCCTGCCTTGGGTGGAAATCGTCAAGATCCAGCGCGAAGTCCAGCATGATCCGACTGCGGCCATCATGACGATACGCGAGGTGCTGGAAACCCACACGTGGCCTGAAAATGACGCCGCTTATTTCCTCTTCCGCCTGGCAGAACTCTACGATGGTGACATGGGCGACCGCGATTCCGCCGTGGCAATCATGCAACAGGTGATGGAACAATTCCCCGAAACCCGTCACTCTGCCAATGCCCGACACAAGCTCCACGAATGGGGCGTGGTCTAACACGTGTAGCACCGCCCAGCGCTTGTTCCGCAGACATCGGCTCGCATGGATGGCCGTGTCTTGCGGTGCGGCTGTGGCGGCGGTGGATGGCACGTCCTTTTCCTTTGCGTTGTTGTGGGTCGCGGTGATCCTCGGTCTCGTGGCGACCAGTTGGCGCTACGCCATGGTCGCCGTGCTGCTGTCAGCCGGATGTGCGCAGTGGCATCATGATCGCATCCAGCGATTGGACCGGGAAAAAGCCGCCATCCAGCAAGGGGTATGGGTGACGTTTCAAGCACGCATCACGGAGACGCCGCGTAGCGGAGATCGATCCTGGCGTTGCATGGCACAGGTGCTGCAAAGTGACCGCGATACCGCGGGAGTGAACGATATTTTTCTCTACGGCTCGGGTCCCGCGCCGGAGCTGGGACGCACGATTGCCTGTCGTGGTCGATGGACTCCCGTGCCTCCCGCGAGAAATGCGGGGGAATTTGATCGTGCCGCACACCTGCGGCGCATGGGCGCGGTGGCGGAATGTTTCATCCGAGACTGGCAACCGGTGAACGAGGTGCCGCTGTTTTGGCAATTCACCTCGCGGGCACGCAGTGCCTTCGCGGAATCCATCACCCGCGGCTTGCCTGCCGGAGAGGACGCCGCCAAGGTCATTCTGGCCATGGTCATGGGCCTGCAGCCCTCCTACGAGGATGATGTCATCGAGCCATTTCGCCAGACCGGGACCCTCCATTTGTTCTCCGTGAGCGGTCAACACGTGAACCTGGTCGCCGTCATCCTGTGGGCCATGTTGCGACTTTGCCGCATGCCCAGGCGCGGTGCGATCCTGCTGCTCATTCCCGCCGTGTTCGCCTACGCCTGGCTGACCGGAGCCTCACCACCCGCGGTGCGCGCCGCCTGGATGGCGGCGATTTTTCTATCGGCATTTCTCGTCCAGCGCCGTGGCGACCTGATGCAGTCGCTGGCTGTGGTGTTCATCGCCGCGCTGCTCTGGGACAGCAATCTGTTGTTTCTCGCCGGAGTGCAGTTGTCGTATGGCATCGTCGCCGTGATTTGCATCGGCCTCTCCCTGAGTCGCAAACCCCTGGAATCCTGGGCCTGGAATGACTCCTATCTACCACGGGAACTGCAAACCCCATGGCAAACTCGCTGCGGAGCCTACTGGCAGAACGTGCTCCAGTCACTGGTCATCTCCACCGCCGCCTGCCTCGGCTCCACGCCACTCACCATCCGTTACTTCAGTCTGGTCACGCCCATTTCCATCGTCACCAATCTGGCACTCACTCCGCTGGTGGCCTGCTTGTTAGGCTTGGCGATCTTTTCCGCAGGTGTGGGCGTCATTTCGCCCGATCTCTCAAAAACCTGCAACCGCCTCAATGCCTGGTTCGCCGAATCGTGCATCTCCTGCTCACGGTTTTTTGCCGGAATCCCGGGCGGGCATGCGGTGGTGTCCGCGCACCAACCCGCTACCGACACCATCCGTATCTATG
>ERZ1066127.866-NODE-866-length-13500-cov-9.936184_pt1 | contig 13500 bp, 10 predicted proteins | sample MGYA00382774_ERZ1066127 | MGnify/ENA primary metagenome ERZ1066127 (study PRJEB33369, sample SAMEA5778357) | biofilm metagenome | biome: Industrial cooling water; feature: Water cooling tower basin; material: Biofilm | place: United Arab Emirates | collected... | reverse complement strand
CTACAGCACCGGACCGGTGCACAGGAGCACCTCGTACGCCTGCACGAACAGCGTGAAGTCCACATCATCGACGAAGCCGTCGCGATTGATATCCGACGGGCAGCCCACGGGCATGGCGGGGTCGAGGCAGTCGAGCAGGTCGTACGCGGGGGCGAAGACGGGGAAATCGCCGTCGTTGATGACGTTGTCGCAGTTCAGGTCCGCGGGGCAGATCGTGACGGTCGCCTTCACCGTGGTCGTGGTCCCGCACTCGCCGGTGATCACAACGTCGTACTGGCCCTCGTCGGCGTACCCGAAGCCGGCGACGATCATGTTCGGCGTCGTGCTTCCGGCGATCAACGAGCCGGTGCCGGTGCTGCCGTCGATCAGCGGCGTGCCGTTGCGCCGCCACTGGTAGGTCAGCGTGCCGGCGCCGATGGCGGCGACCCGCAGCGGCACGGTCCCCTGCAGGCACGTCGTGCGGGTTTCCGGCACCTGGATCGGCACCGGCTCGCAAGGCACGGCCACGTAGCCGCGGCTGTTCCCGCTGGTGTCGCCGGGCGCGAATCCCTTGCCCACGATCAGGCCGATGTCGCTGATCGCGTTGGCCGTCAGCAGCCGCCAACCCGCGGGGTGGGCGTCCTGCGGCGGGCTGGTGAGCGTTGTCAGTGCATACGCCGCGGGCTGGGCGCCGACCCACACCACCGCTTCGCTCGACGCACCCTGACCGCTGCGACCAACCACCGTGCCCGCGGCATTGACCGACAGCGCCGCCGACCCCTCGACATAACCGCCCCCGATCGATTGCAGCTTGACGGGCGTTCCGCCGACCCAGGCAACCGGGTGGACGCGGTTGGAGTCGCTGGCGTCCTGCGCGATGCCGCAGACGATGCCGCTGTTGCCGATCGCGTTGGCGATGCCCATCTCAAGTCCGGAGGTGAACGTCGGCAGCGCGGTCTGGCTGCGGAGCACGGTGTCCACCAGGACCGGACGCTGGAGCAGCACGGGCTCTTCGAGGGTTCCGGTGTTGACGTTGGTCCATCCGACCAGGAACGCCGCGTCGTTGATCGACAGCGCCCGCGTGTCGCCGCAGAACGCGGACGAGCTGACGTACGGCGTCGCGAGCGCGCCGCCGGCGCCCCAGCCGCAGCCGAACAAGGTTGATTCCGAGAAGGAGCAATCGAACGTGGCGCTTCCCACGATCGTTCCGGCGTTGTTGATCGCCCGCGCCTCGGCGCCGCCGGCGGGACCGAAGCGCACCCGCCCGGCGATCGGGGTCCGAGCCTGATTGGGATTGATCAGCAGCGCCGCGTTCTGTCCGCCGCCGGCGTCGGCCGTCGCGGCGATGAAGAGATCGTTGTTGATCGCCCAGGCGCCGTGCGCCTCGCCGGGACCGAGGGTCCCGAGATCAATGATCGTGTTGCTCGGCAGGTCGTAGAGGAATCCGGAATACGACTGCGCATCCTCGATGAAGCAGCGCCCGACGATCTGGCCGCGGGCGTTCACGCCCAGCGCTTCGGCGAACTCCCCGGCAGACAGCAGCGGAATGGCCACGATCTTGAAGCCCGGCACCTGCCCCAGAGCCGACGAGGCCACCGCGGCCGCTCCCGCGGCACACGCCAACCACGAAACTGGCCCCCGACGTCCTCGCACACAGACCTCATTCACCACGATCCTCGGCACACAGGCCCGAGAACCTCACCAAGCCGCCAATACCACGTTCGACGCACGCAACGGTGCTGATGCTACGAAGATGCAACCAGACCGTACCGTCGGCCACCCCCAACATCCCATTCCAGCGACTTTCGCGGCCCAAAGACCCGAGAAATCAGCCGCCAGCCCCACCCTCGGCCCCACCCCAGCCCCACTTCCGGCGTCTCGACCACGCCCCACCCTGCCCGACGCGGCCGCGTCGGCAGCCTCACCGGGCCGCCGGTCTCCGCACCACCTGGACCCCCACGCCCGGCTCGCGCTCGAGATCGGACAGGGCCACGTCCAGCCCCAGCGACGCCAGCGCGTCGGGGATCGTCGCCGGCCCGTCGGCGGCACCCTTCGCGTTGACCACGATCACCCGGCCCGGGCGCAGCCACGCCACGACATCCTCGCGCGGCAGATCCTCGAACACGATCGCGTCGAGCGTCGCGGCACCGAGCTCCCGCGTGATCGCCGCCAGCGAACGTGGGCTCAGCCCGCCCGTCCCCACCAGCGCCGTCGCGCGCACGCCGCGGATGAGCACACAGCGTTCACGCGCCGCGCCGGTGTCGAGCCGCACGATCTCCGTCGCGACCCCGGGCGCCAGACGCTCGGACAACCGCAGTTCCAACCCCAGCCACACCAGGAGGGCGACGGCGCCGACCAGCATCGTCCCGCGTCGAAGCCGCGGCCTGCGCAGCCAGACCACGATCCACGCCGTCGCCACCACGCCCCACACAGGCGACACCCACGCCAGCCGGATGCTCGCCCCCGGCATCGCATCGGCGCCGACCACCAGCCAGCCCGCCGCGCCCGCCAGCTTCGCCGCCAGCGCGCCCACGCCCGCGGCCAGACTCGGGACCACCATCCCCAGCAGCACCGCGCCGTACCCGATCCACAGCAGCACCGAGACCAGCGGCGTCACCACAATCCCCGTCACCAGCGCCAACGGATTCACCACGCCCATCTGCACGATCAGCCACGGCGCCGACACCAGCCAGCACACCAGGGATGCCGCCAGCATCGAACGCCACCAGCGCTGCGCCCCCCGCGTTGCCGAGCGCGTCAGCGCCGCCCGCCCCAGCCGGGGCGGAAACAGGCGCGACTCCAGTCGCCCGCTCAGCCCCAGAAGCGCCGCCGTCAGCCCGAAGCTCAGCTGAAATCCGAGCGACCACAGTTCACTCGGACGCACAACCAGCACAACCACCGCCGTCCACAACAGCAGCGTCAGCCGGTCGTACCGCCGCCCGATGCAGTTGCCCGCCAGCAGCACCAGCACGATCACCGCGGCCCGCAGCGTGGGCGAACTCGGCGGCACGATCACGAGAAACAGCCCCACACACCCCGCGACGATCAGCGGCTCCCAGCGTCCCAGATCGCCGCACAGCCGCACCGCGAAGAGCACCGCCCCCGCGAACACCGCGAGGTGAAACCCGCTGATGGTCAGAATGTGGGCGAGGCCGACGCGGTAGAACGCCCGCACCTCGTCCAGCGGCGCCTGCGGATCCTCACCCAGCAGGAGCCCGCGCACGAGCTGGCCCGTCGCCTCGTCGCTGCTGCGGAGCGAGGCGTGGATCACGCCGTGGGCCCGCGACCGGATCGCGCCGAAGGCAGAACGGACACCGCGTTCGGCCCGCTCCCACCACGCCGCGGGTGATTCATCGGGCCGCACCGCGAGCATGGACGGGGCGAAGAAGCTCCCTTCAATCCCGCGGTCGCGGGCCCAGCGTTGCAGGTCGAACGCACCCGGATTCCGCGGCCCCTCCACCGCACGAAACGTTCCTCTTGCGAGCACCCGCGCCCCGGCGGACCATCCCGTCGCCGCATCCCCCGGCGCCCGCAGCCACACGATGCCGCTCGCCTTGTGCGTCGACGCGTCGGCGTCCACCACACCGCGGACGCGGGCCCGCGTCACCCACACGCCGGCCCCATCGTCGCGGAGCGTGAGCCGCGGCGCATCGAGGAGCGTCAGCCGCAGCACGACCATCCGCGATGTCCGGTCGTCTTCCGGTGCGACGCGCTCCAGCACGCGGCCCAGCGCGTGGTGAGGCGTGTGCACCAGGCGCAGCGAACTCCAACCCGCCGCCGCGAGCGCCACCGCGCCGAGCAGGCACGCTCCCGACATCCGCCGCGGCCACGGGCGCAGTCCGCGCGACAGCAGCCCGCAGGCCGCCAGCGCCGCCGCTCCGCTCAAGAGCCATGCGGGCGCGAGCGATCCCCCCGCGATCCACCCCACCCACAGCCCCAGGCACCAGGCGGCGAGCGTGGCGCCGGCGCGGCGTCGCGCCCGTGCCACCCGCGAAGATGTCCCGACCACCGCCTCGTGCACCGCCAGAGCCTAACGAAAACACCCCGGCGGGGCCGGGGTGTTGCGAACGGATGGATGGGCAGTCGCCTCAGTTCGCGACGATCACATCGTCGAAGGCGTCGAGCAGATTCCGGGACGATTCCTTGCCCGAGGTATCGGTGATGTTGCCGCCGCCGGCGCTGTTCTTGAACGTCATGCCGAAGGTGATCTTGTTGTCGTCGCTGCCGAAGAGCTTGGCGCCCTGGCGGCGGGCGAGGTAGATGTAGTCGGCCCCGGGTGCGTGGAAGACGATCTTGCCGCGGGCCGAACCGGGGATGATCTGATTGGCGTTGGCGGTCTGCAGGCTCGAGCCGCCCTGCGTCGAATCGAGCACCGGGTTGCCGGGGTTGCCGAGGATCGCGGCGAGGGTGTCCAGTTCGGCATTGCCGGGCGTCACCTGCTCGGCCAGCAGGCTCAGGTCGGGCGGGTTGCCCGGGATCGCGGTGTTGTTGACGAGGTTCGCGCCGCTCGCGGTGCTGCGGAGGATCGAGGCGTTGGTGCCCCAGTAGAAGCGCGAGCCGCCGGGATTGGCACCCACGCCCGAGGACCGGGCGGCAACGAAATCAGCCCGCTTGGAGACCGGCACGCGGGACGCGTCGTCCTGCTGCCAGGCGAGGATCGGCTGGCCGTTGTTGTCCACCAGGTCCGGCAGCGTCTTGCCGTCACCCCGGGGCGTGATGCCGCTGCCCACCTGTCCCGCGCCGATCGAGGAGCTGTAGGTCAGGTACACCAGGTTCTTTTTGGGCGGCGCGAAGTAATTGCCCTGTCCGGCGCCGATCAGATCCGGATTCACCCAGACCTGCGCCGCCGCCGGCGTGTTGTTGATGGGCGATGCGTCCTTCACCCAGTCCGAGTCGTTGCCCACGTTGGGGTTGGCCCGCCCGCCGATGCCGATCGCGTCCTTGCCGCCGAGGTCGAGCAGGATGTTCTCCATCGCCGTCATGCCCCGCCCCGGCGAGCCGGCGGAGCCGACGTTCTCGTCGCTTCCCATTTCCCGTACCGAGAAGTAGCCCGGGGCCCGACGCTTGTCGGTCTCGAACGATGCGCACGCCGCGGCCAACTGGCTCATCAGGTTCTTGGTCGCGGTCGTGTTCGCCGCCTGACGCGCCCGGCTCAACGCCGGCAGCAACAGCCCCACCAGGAGCGCGATGATCGCCACGACCACCAGCAGCTCGATCAACGTGAAGCCGCGACGCGACAATCGGGTCTGATCCATGTCCGTTCCTTCCGATGGCCGCTAGGCCGCCCGCAAACCACTCCGCCCAAGACCGACCCCGCGGCACAGCCGCCGCAAGCGGAAAAGGGACGCCGAGGCCACACCCGCCGCCCACGAGGGCACCAAGCCGCCTCACCCAACTCTATTCGAGCCCCGGGCTTGGGGGTTCCATGGGAGAAGGCACTGGGCACTGGGCACTAGGCACTAGGCACTAGGGGAGGCATCCGGTATCGGGATCTTGACTCACCCCTCACCCCTTCCCACTCTCCTCTCACAGGATCCGCCGCGCCCGGGGATAACTCCCCAGCACGATCAGTTCCTGGCAGTGCTCGCCCGCCTCGCGGATCGCCGCCGCCACCTCGGGGTCGTCGCGGTGGCCCTTGGCGTCAATGAAGAACGAGTAGCTCCAGTTCGTCCGCCCGCTGGGGCGCTTGTCGATGTGCGACAGGTTCACGCCCCGGTCGCGGAAGACGCCCAGCACATCCACCAGCGCGCCGGGCTTGTCCTCGGTGGTGAACATGATGCTGGTCTTGTCGTCGCCGCTGCGCACCGCGGTGTTGCGGGCGATCACGAAGAAGCGGGTGATGTTGCTGACGTTGTCCTCGATCTTGCTGAACAGCGACTTCAGTCCATAGATCTGTCCCGCCAGTTCGCTGCCGATCGCCGCGGTGCCGGGGACGGCGCCGATCTCCAGAGCCTTGCGGCATTCCTCCGCCGCGATCTGCGCCGCGCGCGACGAGCTTGCCGCGGGGATCAACTCGGCCTTGGGGTACTGCGTCGCCAACCAGTGGCGGCACTGGCTGAAGACCTCGGGCTTGCTGTGGATCCGCCGCACATCCTTGGGCTCGCAGTTGGCCAGCAGCGCGTGGTGCACCTCGAGCTGCACTTCCGCATAAATATGCGTGGCGGTGTGGTATTTCTTGAGCGCATCGAGGGTCTCGACGATGCCGCCGCCGGTGGAGTTCTCGATGGGAACCAGGCCGTAGTTCACGTGCCCGCGGGCCACTTCCGTGAACACGCCGGCGATCTCGTGCAGGTCTTCAAAGGCGACCGACGAGCCGAAGTGCCGCACCGCCGCCACGTGCGAGTGCGAGCCCAGCGGGCCGAGGAAGCCGATCCGCAGCGGCTGCTGCAACTGGAAGCTGCCCGACATCAGTTCGCGGTACACACCCTCGAGCGTGCGATCCTGCAGCGGACCGGTGTTGGCGTGGATCACCTTATCGAGGACTTCGGCCTCGCGGTGCGGGGCGTAGATGGGCAGGCCCGCCGCACGCTTGAACTTGCCGACGTTCACCACCAGCGCGGCACGTTCGTTGAGAAGGCTGACCAGCTTCTTGTCGATCGCGTCGATCTTGACCCGCACCTTGGAGAGCGCCTTCACCGCCGCGGGGCTGAGCTTCTTGGCCTTGGTCTCGTTGGTGGGGGCCCCCTTGCTTGGAGTCCCCTTGGAGGGAGATTTGGACTTCTTCGTGGTTGGCTTGCTGCGCTTGGCCATGGAAACGGTCGCCCTTTCGATCCGAAAGGCAGTTCACCACAGAAATCACGGAGAACACGGAGACGAAGAGAAGCACCAAACAATCCGCACCGCTCGGCACTCTTGTCTCTCTCTGAGGTCTCCGTGTTCTCCGTGGTGAACTGCCTTGTCTGTTGGGGTTCGGTTTGCATCGCGGGATGCTGCAGACGTCCTAGAACCAACGCCTGCAACAACCGCCCGGACCGGCAATTATCGGCTGAAGCCTGCGCCCACATCGGCCGATGGCGCAACTGTCGACGCCTTCTCGCGCTCCCGGACGAGAATCACGCCCCGAAATCACGCCGCCGCCCTTCCCAGAAAGAACTCGAAGCGAACGCTTCATCGCACCGTCCCGTTGTCTGGCAATCCATCCATGGACTTCACTGTTCCAACCCTTGCCCCGACCCTGGCGCTTGAATCGCCCGCCGGCCTCCGCGTCGGCGGCGAAGCGATCGGGCATGTCTCCGGTTGGACCCAAGCCGCCGCCGACCATCTCGCCCACTCGCTGCACAGCGCGATTCCGCCCCACGTCGTCGCTCCGACGCTGGTCGGGGCCGGACTCTTCGTCAGCCTTGTGCTCTGGTTCCGCGGGGCGGCACTGGCGCGCCCGTCGCTCACCTTGCTGGGCATCTGCCTCGGCGGGCTGCTCGGGGCCGCCATCTCGCTCCCCATCGCCACCACCGTCGTCGGCCTGCCCGCGCCGGTCGTCGGCGCCACCCTCGGCAGCATCATCGGCGGCTTCATCGGCTGGGCCTCGTTCCGCGTCGTGGTCGGCGGCATCGCCGGCCTCGTCGCCGGCGCGCTCGCCTTCGTCATCACCCTCGCTCAATCCTCCATCGCCGCCGACACCAACCGCAACGCGCCGGTGGAGACCCGCTACGCCCTGTCGAACGACGAGGCCGCCATCGCCCAGGACGCCGAAGAACTCTGGCGTCGCACCCTCCGAGGTCAGGTCGTTCCGACCGCCGCCGCGTCCGACGATGCAGAAGCCGCTGGCACCACGGTCGCCGCTTCGCAGCAGATCGATCCGATCGCGGTTGGGCGCACCGCAATCAGCACCCGGTTCGAGGCGCTGCAGGACAGCCAGAAGCTGTTCGTCTCGTCCGCCGCTGCCATCGCCGCCGCGGTCGCGACGCTCCTGGGTCTCATCGCTCCCCGCTTCACGACCTCGCTGGCTGCCGCGGCCATCGGCACCACCGGTCTGCTCGCCTTCGGCTTCTCCGCCGCCCAGATGATGCACTGGAGGGCGTTGGAGCGTCTCGCCTCCAACCCCACCGATCTCGCAATCGCCTGGGGCGTGCTGGCGGTCTTGAGCGTCGTGACGCAGCGGCCGCGGAAGCCCGTGGCGGTTGCGCCCGCTCCGGCGCCGGTCGCCGCCCAGCCCGCGGCGTGCTGAATCCGGCGGGCATCTCGACCAGTCCATGATCAGGAACGGCGCCCCCACTCACAGTGACGCCGCGTCGTCCGACGGGAGCTCGCAGGCAATCCCATAAACCGCGGCTTGCGGCCCGCCCTTCGTTCCGGCGTCGCTCGGGATGCTTTCCGGGTGCTTTCTGGATGCTCTCTGGGTGCCTTTGGGGATGACCGCGGGGACATCCATGCCCCGCGTCGCCCCCGCTAGCATCCCCCATGTCCGCCACTTCTTTGAGCAAAGACTTCGTTTCCAGTTGCCTGACCGGCGTCGCCGATCCCGTCCGCGGCAAGGACCTCGTCTCCTCCGGCGCGCTCCAGTGGGTCAGCGCGTGCGACACGTACGCCTCGATCCGGCTGCACCTGCCCGCGAACGCCGGCCGCGCGGTCTTTGACCAGGTCGCTCAGCTCTCGCACGCCAAGCTGTCCCAGATCGCCCAACGCAACGGCAGCAGGGTTGATTCGTTTATCGTCGAGTTTGTCGATGACGCGGGCACGGTGCTGCACACGGCCCGGTTTGGTGGGATGGTGGCTTCGGCATCGAACGAGCCGCGAGGGTCGGCGAGCGGGTCGGATTCCAGCCCGGTGTCGCGCTCCGACCGGCCGGAGGCCGGTCCCACTGGTGCTTCGGGTTCCCCTGCCGCGTCAGGTCACACGCCTATTCCCGGCTTGCAGCCGGCCAATCGGCCCGCGGGTGCGGGGTTGCCGGGGGTAAAGCACATCATCGCGGTCGGCGCCGGCAAGGGCGGCGTCGGCAAATCCTCCATCGCGCTCAACCTCGCCGTCGGTCTCGCCCGCAAGGGACACGCGGTCGGCCTGCTCGATGGCGACATCTACGGCCCGTCGATGCCCACCATGCTCGGCCTCGCCCCGCTCGAGCAGGCGGTGCTCCACGGCAAGCTCCAGCCCTTTTACATCCACGGCATCAAGGCCATCACCATCGGCAAGCTCGTCGACGCCGACCGCCCGCTCATCTGGCGCGGCCCGATGGCCCACGGCGCGTTCAAGCAGCTCACCGAGCAGACCCAGTGGGGCGAGCTCGACTATCTCATCATCGACCTGCCGCCGGGCACCGGCGATATCGCGCTCACGATGGCCCAGTCGCTCGCGCTCACCGGCGCGGTGGTGGTCTGCACGCCGCAGAAGGTCGCGCTCGACGATGCCATCCGCGCCGCCCGCATGTTCCAGCAGCTCAACATCGAGGTGCTGGGCGTGGTGGAGAACATGAGCTCCTTCGTCGGCGACGACGGCAAGGTGTACGACATCTTCGGCAAGGGCGGAGCCGAGGTCATGGCCCAGCGGCTGGGCGTGCCCTTCCTCGGCAGCGTGCCGATCACCATGAGCCTCCGCGCCAACAGCGACAACGGCGACCCGACCGCCAACTTCACCGGCGCCGACCCTGCGGGCACGCGCCTGAAGAGCGCGTTGGAGGCGCTGGTACAGAATCTGGAATCCCAGATCGCTCTGGGCGCCATGCGCAGCGGCCGCGAGAAGCCGGTGCTGACGATTTCCTGATCCAATGGCGTTCGTCGGTGCACGGCGACCGCCCGCTCGCGTCCATCGGCGTGTCGCCCCGCCGCCGATCCCCGCCGGGCGCGTCGAGCCCTGATATCGGGGGTCTTGCCACACCCCGTAGATTGACGGGGATGACGGCTTCCGGCACCATCCCGCCGCTCGCGGACGACCGCATCGTCGAGGTCTGTCTTCGGGGCGAACAGCTCTACGGCGACGACTTCACGCCCGAGCAGATCGCCCGGTGGTACGTCGACGAACAAGAGGGCTACGCCAACCTCGGCGCCAAGGACGAGAAGTCCTACCGCTACTACTACCACGCAACGAATCGGCTCCTCGGCTACCGCCATCTGCCCGACCGCCGGTTCGCGCACGCGCTGGGGATCGGCAGCGCCTACGGCGACGAGTTTGAACCCATCGCCCCGCGCGTCGATCGCTTCACCATCCTCGAACCCTCGCAGCAGCTCCGCCGCGACAGCGTCTTCGGCAGGCCGGCACAGTGGATCGCGCCCCAGCCCAGCGGCGACATGCCGTTCGCATCCAACACCTTTGATCTCATCACCTGCTTTGCCGTCCTGCACCACGTGCCCAACGTGACCCACGTCGTCGGCGAGATCGGGCGCGTGCTCGGGCCCGGTGGCTTCGCCCTGATACACGAACCGATCACCTCCATGGGCGACTGGCGCCGTCCCCGCGGCGGGCTCACCAAGCACGAACGCGGCATCCCGCCACAGGTGCTGCGCCATGCTGTCGACCGCGCCGGCCTCCGCGTCGTTCGCCACACGCTGCACACCTTCCGCCCCTGGACCGTGCTGGCCGCCCGCCTGGGGCTCGAGGTCTACAACCTCAACTGGTGCACCCGCGTGGACCTCTTTCTCTCGACGCTCTTCGCGTGGAACACGGTCTATCACCCGACCCGTCTGTGGCATCGATTCCGCCCGGTGAGCGTGTTCTACGTGCTGACGAAATAGCCGTACGATCGTGGCATGTCCGGTGAGCATCTGAATCTGTCCCGGGACGCCTTTGTGTCCCATGTCACGCAAGCGCGCTCGGCCAGCCCGGGCAAGACGCTCGCTGTCCCGCTCCGCATCCGCCTGCTCGCCGACCAATTGACGCCGGTGCTCGCCTACCGCCGCCTTGTCGCCCCCGATGAGCGCACCGCGCCGTCGTTCCTCCTCGAGTCGGTCGAGGGTGGCGAGCGCCAGGGCCGCTACTCCATCCTCTCCGCCCGCCCGATCAAGGAGATCGTCGCCACCGGCAACTTCGGGTCCGACGACCCGCTCGCCCGCATGCGGCGCGAGACCGCCGACGTCGAGCTCTCGCTGCCCGCGACCTCCGCCCGCGATGCCCTGCCCGCGTGCTTCCTCGGCGGCTGGGTCGGCTACGCCGCGTACGACGCCGTGCGCTACGCCGAGCCCGAAAAGCTCAACCACCCGCCCCGCGACGATCGCCACCTGCCCGATGTCGCCTTCGCCCTCTACGACGGCGTGGTCGTCTTCGATCACGTCGACAAGATGGTGCACGTGGTGCAGCTCGCCCTCGTCGCGCCCGATGCCGATGTCGTCGGCGTCTACAACCAGGCGGTCAGCAAGCTCGAGCGCCGCGTCGTCGAGATCCAGACCCACAGCAAGCCCCTGCCCGCCGGACGCGTCCCCTCCGATGCGCCGCCCGCCGCCCTCGCCAGCAACATGACCCGTCAAGAGCACGCGTCCATGCTCGACAAAGCGCTCGAATACATCCGCGCCGGCGACATCTTCCAGGTCGTCCTGGGCCAGCGCTTCGAACGCATCAGCAAGGCGGATCCGTTCGATGTCTACCGCGCTCTGCGGGCCGTGAACCCCAGCCCGTACATGGTCTACATGCAGACGGGTGGGTGCATCCTGGTGGCAAGCAGTCCGGAGATCCTCTGTCGCGTGCGGAGAAAGCCGGCGACGGAGCGACGAAGCGACGGAGCGACGAAGGATTCGTTCATCGTCACCAACCGTCCGCTCGCCGGCACCCGCAAACGCGGCGGCACGCCCGAGGAAGACCGTGCGCTTGAGCAGGATCTGCTCGCCGACCAGAAAGAACGCGCCGAGCACATCATGCTCGTGGACCTGGGCCGCAACGACGTCGGTCAGGTTGCCAAGCCCGGCACAGTGCAGTTGCCCGCGGTCATGGAAGTCGAGCGCTACAGCCACGTGATGCACATCAGCAGCACCGTCACCGGTGAACTGCGCGAAGGTCTCGACTGCTGGGATGCGCTGCGGGCCGCGTTGCCCGTGGGCACCATCTCCGGCGCACCCAAGATCCGCGCCATGCAGATCATCGACGAGCTCGAACCCCTCCGCCGCGGCCCCTACGGCGGCGGCATGGGATACGTCGGCCTCGACGGCCAGATGGACATCGCCCTGGCGCTCCGCACCATCGTCGTGCCCTGCGACGCGCACGGCACCGATGGCTGGACGTACCACCTCCAGGCCAGCGGCGGTATCGTCGCCGACTCCCAGCACGAGGCCGAGTATCAGGAAACCGTCAACAAGGCCGCCGCCCTCGCCCGCGCGTTGGCCCTCGCCGAAGCCGCGTTCTCCGGGTAAGAGGAAGAGAACAGGGAGAGGCGGAGCGTTCTCTCCCACCGACCATCACCGATGCCCGAACTGCCCGAAGTCGAGAGTGTCCGCCGCAGCCTGGAGCCGCATGCGCTCGGGCGCGTGATCGCTCGCGCCGAGGTACGCCGCGGCGACTTCTGCGTCTTCGGGCCCAAGCCCCGGGCCGCCTCCCCGCGCGAGTTTCTCCAATCGGCCCGCATCGTCCGCCTTGAACGCGTCGGCAAGCAGCTCGCCTTCGTCGCCGACGATCAGCGGTCCTGCGTGCTGCAGCTCGGCATGTCGGGCACCGTCTCCATCAACCCCGCCGACACCGCCAAGCACACCCACGCCGCGTGGACGCTCGACGACGCCACCCGCATCGACTTCGTTGATCCCCGCCGCTTCGGCGGCATCACCTGCTACCCGACGTTCGATGCCCTCAGCACCCACCACTGGCGCGACCTCGGACCCGATGCCCTCCTCGCCGAGCCGGGACATCTCATCGACGCCTGCAACGGCGCCAAGCGCGCCATCAAGGCCGTGCTGCTCGACCAGAGCGTGCTCGCCGGCGTCGGCAACATCTACGCCGACGAATCGCTCTTCCGCGCCGGCATCGACCCGCGCACCATCGCCCGACGCCTGAAGCCCGACCGCCTCAGTGCCCTCGCCGACGCCATCCGCACCGTGCTCGCCCAGGCCGTGGAGCTCCGCGGCAGCACGCTCCGCGATTACCGGGACCCCAGCGGCCAACCCGGGTCGGCCCAGCTCACCCACGCCGTCTACGGGCGTGCAGGGCAAGCGTGTGTCCGTTGCTCGACCACGCTCAAGGCGTGCCGCCTCGTGCAGCGGGCCACCGTGTGGTGCCCCGTGTGTCAGCGTCGCTCTTCTTCTTAGTAATAGAAGAGATCTTCAGTAGCACTCGTACAGAGCAACTGTCGGTTGTGAGCAACCCCCGCCCGAAGCGCCGGACGTGCTCGCAACTCTCGTCGGCGCCACGCGATGCGCCGCGAGCCCGGGTTCCGGAGTAGCTGTCGTTTCCCTGTCGCCGGCGCGCCGCCGCGGCGCGGCGACCCCGGCACCGACACCAACCGACAGGGGGCGCACCCGAGCGCGTGCATGTTCACTCGCCGCGCCGCCGCCCGCACCGATCGCCCGATGCCGGGTTGTCCACCACTTGTCCACACACCCTGTCAACTGCGCGGCCGCTCAACCCCCCCCCCCCCCCCCCCCCCCCCCCCCCCCCCCCCCCCCCCCCCCCCCCCCC
>ERZ1066127.860-NODE-860-length-13524-cov-11.061771_pt1 | contig 13524 bp, 8 predicted proteins | sample MGYA00382774_ERZ1066127 | MGnify/ENA primary metagenome ERZ1066127 (study PRJEB33369, sample SAMEA5778357) | biofilm metagenome | biome: Industrial cooling water; feature: Water cooling tower basin; material: Biofilm | place: United Arab Emirates | collected... | reverse complement strand
TCCGAAGGTGAATGCTTCTTATGGCATCAACAACAACTACATCATCCAAAAGGTGATCATTCCCGACGGATCGGTATTCAATCCCATGGCTCCTCCTGGCGAACCCATTGCTCTTGAATTTCAGCCTCAATATGGGGGCAATGCTGTGATTTCGGTCAACCAACTGCTTTTCGACGGCTCTTACATCGTGGGCTTGCAAGCAGCGCGTGTTTACCGGGAGCTTTCGGCCAAATCAAACGAAATGACCCAGGTTGAAGTAGCCGAAAATGTGAAAAAGGCTTATTATGGTGTGTTGGTTAACCAAGAGCGGATGGGATTATTAGATGCCACCTTGAACCGACTCGACAGCACCTTGCGTGAGATGAAAGCCATGCAAGCCAATGGTTTTGTGGAGAAAATTGATCTCGACCGTTTGCAAGTTCAACGGAACAATTTGGCAACGGAAAAAGAAAAGGTGGCCCGCTTTCAAGAAATCTCCGTGAGTTTGCTCAAGTTTCAAATGGGCTACGACATGAATCAACCCATTCAACTGCGCGATCAACTACGCGACGTACGTTTCGAAGAAAGTTTGTTAGAAGTTGGTACGTTCAATCCGCTCGATCGTCCTGAGATGAAATTGTTACAAACCCAAAAAGCTGCCACCAAACTTGAAATCAGAAACATCCGCGCGGGCTACTTGCCGTCCATTGGCTTACAATTGCAGCGTGGTGCCTTGGCTGGTGCGAACGATTTTGATAGGGTCATTGATCCTAACGGCAGTTGGTTTGCTTATGGATCTATTGGGCTGGGAGTAAACTGGAGTTTGTTCGACAGTTTCACCAAGCGCTACCGTGTTCAGCAAAAGCAATTGGAGCTTCAAAAGGTAGAAAACAACATCTATGACTTCGGCAAAGCGATCAATTTGCAAGCTAACCAAGCACAAATTTCCGTGCGCAGCAGTTATGAGACCATGAAAAACCAGGAAATGACCTTACAACTAAGCCAAGAAATCTTGGATGTAGCACGAAAAAAGTTTGCTGCTGGGGTAGGTTCGAACCTCGAAGTCATTAACGCCGAATCGGAATACCGCCAAGCCCAAGCCAACTACTACAATGCAGTATACGATCTGCTGGTAGCCAAAGTCGACCTCCAAAAAGCCAAAGGCCAACTCTTAACCAAATAATAACATCCATAACAAATGGGTCTGGTTCATCAGCCTGTACAAAAGCCCAATCAGCTTATCGCTCGGCTTCTTGAACTTTGAACCTTGAACTTTGAATTTTAAAATTGAACCCCTATATGCGCACTAATCAATTTCTTGCCGGCTTAGCCCTTTTGGGAATCATTGCCTGCGGTAAACCCAGCGCCTCCGATAAAGCCAGTCGCTTGGAGGAGCTTAAAAAACAACAAGCTGAGCTATCAAACGAAATCAAAGCCCTCGAAGAAGAACTCATGGCCAAGGGCGAAATCCCTGCATCAGGCAAATTGGTGGTAGCTACCACCCTGGAAGCTGCCCCCTTCAAAACCTACCTCGAAGTACAAGGCCGGGTAGATGCCCGCGAAAGCGTAGAAGTATCGGCCGAAGGCATGGGGGTGGTGAGAAAAATCAATGTACGGGTTGGGCAGCAGGTTGCCAAAGGTGCAGTGCTGGCAGAACTCGACAATGAGTTGATTACCAAGCCGCTCGAAGAAGTTAAAACCCAGCTCGATTTCGCGAAAACGGTTTTTAACAAGCAAAAAAGTCTGTGGGACGAAGGCATTGGCACCGAACTACAATATCTGCAGGCGAAAAACCAGAAAGAAAGCCTCGAAAAGCGACTGGCCAGTTTGCAAACCCAGCTTGAAAAAACACGGATTGTAGCCCCAGTGGCCGGTACAGTAGATGAAGTGGCCATCAAATTAGGACAACAAATTGCTCCTGGCATGCCTACTTTCAGGGTGGTTAACTACAACGACATGCGTGTGGTGGCCGATTTGGCCGAATCGAACATTGCCAAGGTGAAGCAAGGCGACGCGGTTTTGTTGTATTTCAAAGACTACAACCGGGAAGAATCAGCCAAGCTGAGTTATGTGGCCAAAAGCATCAACCTCATCAACCGCACATTCAGGGTAGAGGCTAACCTGAATGCGGGTGGTAAAACCTACAATCCAAACATGGTGGTGGTGATGCGTATCAACGACTTCAGCGCCGACTCGGCCTTGACTGTACCAGTAAATGTGATTCAAAAGTCGGAGCAGGGAAGTTTTCTCATGGTAGCTGAAAAGCAGGGCAAGCAAATGTTGGCGCGCAAACGATATGTAACCGTAGGTCGCACCTATGCCTCTCAAGCCCAAATTACCGATGGCTTGCAAGCTGGTGACAAGGTTATTACAGTTGGTTACAACGATTTGAACGACGGACAAGAGATTCGTTTCTAAGCAAAAACAGCGAAAATGAGCGATCTAAAGCCATTCAAAGAATTTAAGCCCACCAGCTGGGCCATCGACAACCGGGTGACGATTTTCATCCTGTCGATCATCGTAACGCTGGCAGGTATTTCGGTGTATAACTCCATCCCCAAGGAGCAATTTCCTGAAATTGTGATCCCTACCATTTATGTAAGCACTGTGTACCCCGGTACATCGCCTGCCGACATGGAGAACTTGGTAACCAAGCCCATTGAAAAAGAAATCAAGGGCATATCGGGTATCAAAAAGCTCACGTCTAACTCGTTGCAGGACTTCTCCAATGTAATCGTAGAGTTTGGTACCGATGTAGATGTTGCCGAGGCCAAGCAAAAAGTAAAGGATGCGGTTGACAAAGCCCGTTCTGAACTGCCGAACGATCTGCCACAAGAGCCAACGGTGCTTGAGATAGACCTGTCTGAGATACCCATCATGTACATCAACCTCAGTGGCAACATTGAACTGGCCCGGTTGAAAGACTATGCCGAAGATGTAAAAGACTTGGTAGAAGGCATTCAGTCGGTAAACCGTGTAGATGTGGTAGGTGCCCTGGAGCGCGAAGTACAGGTAGACGTGGACATGTACCAAATGCAGGTGGCCAAAATTACCATGGACGATATTGAGCGTGCCATCAAGTATGAAAACATGACCATTTCGGGTGGTAGCATCAATACCGGAGAAATGAAGCGTGCTATCCGCGTGGTGGGCGAATTCAAATCGGTAAGCGAGCTTGAAAACATCATCATCACCAGCATGCCTGGTGCAACCGTTTACCTGAAAGACATTGCCAATGTAACCGATGGCTTCAAAGAAATGGAATCGTTTGCCCGTTTGAACGGCGAAAACGTAATCACCCTCAATGTGATCAAACGTTCGGGTGAAAACCTCATTTCCACCGCCGACGAAATCAGGGAGTTGCTTGACAATCAGAAAGAAAAGCTGCCCGAAAACCTTAAAATTACCATCACGGGCGACCAGAGTACCTTCACCCGCACAACGGTGCACGACCTCACCAACACCATCATCATCGGGTTCATTTTGGTGACTTTGGTACTGATGTTCTTCATGGGCACCACCAACGCCATGTTTGTGGGCTTATCGGTTCCGCTTTCGAGTTTCCTCGCCTTCTTGTTCATGCCGAGTATCGACTTTACCATGAACATGATTGTGTTGTTCTCGCTGCTCATGGCCCTCGGCGTGGTCGTAGACGATGCCATTGTGGTAGTTGAAAACACCCACCGATTATTCGCCAATGGCCGACGTCGCGTTGACAAGGCAGCGAAAATGGCTGCTGGTGAAATATTCCTGCCTGTATTGGCTGGTACCCTCACCACCATTGCACCCTTCTTGCCTTTGGCTTTCTGGGATGGCGTGGTTGGTAAGTTCATGTTCTTCTTGCCCATTACCCTCATTCTTACGCTTTTGGCATCCTTGGTGGTGGCCTACATCATCAATCCCGTCTTTGCGGTGCAATTCATGAAGCCCGAGCACACCAATGTAAGCGAGGAACAGAAACGCCGCAAAAAGCGCAGCCTGCAACTCATTTCTTTGGGATTTGCGGCAGCTGCTGTGATGGCCTATTTGCTGGGCTCATTTGGCATCGGCAATTTCTTGTTATTCGTAATCGGACTCTTGTGGTTCAACCGGTATGTGATTACTCCAACTATTCTGAGTTTCCAAGAAAAACGCTGGCCCAAAGTGCAAGGTGCTTATGAGCGTTTGTTGCGCTGGGCCTTGACCGGTAAAAATCCGGTTTATATCATGTTGGGCACATTGGTGTTGTTCGTTGCTACCTTGGTATTAACCGTATTTGCAGCACAAGTAGGCCGATTGAAAGTTGACTTTTTCCCTTCAGGCGAACCCAATTTTGTATATGCCTACATCAGCACTCCGGTAGGATCTGACCAGCGTTATACCGATAGCATCACCCGGGTGGTCGAAGGAAAAGTAATGGACGTAATTGGAAAGGATAATCCGCTTGTTGAATCGGTGATTGCCAATGTGACCATTGGTGCAGGCGATCCCATGGCAGGTGACCGCTCAGCCGCACCCAACAAAGGAAAAGTTACCGTTGCCTTTGTGGAATTTGCCAAACGCAACGGAGCAAGTACAGAACCCATTCTCGATCAAATCCGCAATTCGGTAAAAGGACTTCCCGGCGTAGAAATCACGGTTGACAAAGAGCGAAACGGACCGCCTACCGGAAAGCCCATCAACATTGAGGTAGCTGGAGATGATTTTGAAGTATTAGGAGCCACGGCGACCAATCTGAAACGATACCTCGACTCGCTTGAAATTCCAGGTGTGGAAGAACTCAAAAGTGACTTGGAGGCCAGCAAACCAGAGTTGATAATTTCAGTAGATCGTGAACGTGCCCAGCGCGAAGGCATTAGTACCGCGCAAATAGGCAGCGAAATCCGAGCGGCTGTTTTTGGCAAAGAGGTAAGCAAATTCCGCGATGCCAACGACGAGGTACCCATTCAGCTGCGCTATGACGAGGTGAACCGCAAAGACGTTGATCGCCTCATCAATGCCCGCATCACCTTCCGCGACATGAATTCGGGCGGCGCCATCCGTCAAATTCCTTTGTCGTCGGTGGCGAAAATTGAGTACACGAACAGCTACGGTTCTATCAAACGCAAAAACCAAAAACGCGTAGTGACCATCAGCTCAAACGTGTTAACAGGCTACACAGCCAACCAAGTTGTAGCGAATATCAACAAAGCCATTGCCAGCTACCCAGTCCCCGAGGGTTACAGCGTGGTTATGACGGGTGAGCAAGAAGAGCAAGCTGAATCAGGGCGTTTCTTGTCGAATGCTCTGCTCATCAGCGTTGGCTTGATATTCATCATCCTGATGATACAATTCAACAGCATCAACAAAACCTTGATCATCCTTTCGGAGATTGCGTTGAGCATCATTGGGGTGCTGCTCGGCTTCATCATAACTGGCATGAATATGTCGGTGGTTATGTCGGGCATTGGCATTGTGGCTTTGGCTGGTATTGTGGTGAAAAACGGTATCCTCATAGTTGAATATATTGATGTGCTACTCGAAAAACCGGGTACACCGTTGAAAGAAGCCATCATTCAAGCGGGCAAGATCCGCATGACGCCGGTGATGCTTACTGCTTTCTCTACCATCTTGGGGCTCATTCCGTTGGCCGTTGGCTTGAACATCGACTTCGGTAAACTATTCACCGAGTTGAATCCGCACATATTTTTTGGAGGCGACAGTGTGGCATTCTTTGGCCCTTTGAGTTGGACCATTATCTTTGGACTCGCATTCGCAACTTTTTTGACCTTGGTACTGGTTCCGGCTATGTACTACGTGAGTTACCGCAATCAAATTCGAAGAAAATTCATTTTGCGGAAACTAAAGCGCATGGTCATGCGTTAAGAAACTCAGACATACCAACGACAAGTTGGTAGTTTTTCATAGGTTTAGTTTGGTTGACCCCTGGACTGTGAAGTCCGGGGGTTCTTTTTTATTCAAAATTGAAAATACAAGATTCAAAAGGGTGATGTTGGTAAATCCATGGTTTTTGGGTTGACCGAGCGGTTGATGTGCCCCAAAATCAAATAAACAAGCCTGCACACCACCTGCCACAGCGGGGAATAGCTGGGTAGCGCCGTCGGCGCCCAGCACCGGCGGAAATGTTCAAATTTCAAAAGATGTGACGCTTGTTTTCTGTCGCCCCTTGCCTGTTGTCTATTTGGTACAGCTGATTATTGTTGTTAGTTTCGCATAACATCTCCTTTGCCATGTCACCCAAATCAGCCATCTTCTTAGGCGCAGCACTTTTGTTAAGTAGTTTAACCGCCACTTTGATAATCTCCCATACCTGGGAAACGGTAAGCGCTTCATCACAAAATATTCAGGTTACAGGCTCGGCACGGCGTGTACTCACCTCCGATTTTGGGGTGTTGCGTGCTTACATTGATACCGAAAATCCACGTCGGCTTGATGCTTACCGCCAGCTGCAAGAAGCGCGACCACAGCTTGAAGCTTTCTTGGAGGAGCAGGGCATCAACAAAGATTCGGTTCGTTTTTTCCCAAGCACTGGTTTTCCGCTGTACCATTTCGGTCTCAATGGCGAACAACTGGGTTTACGAGCCTTTCAGTATCAGCTGCGATTCGAAATCAGCAGTTCCAACGTGCAAATGATCGAAAAATTAGCCGCATCGTTGAGCAGTTTGATTGAGAGAGGGGTTTCTTCACAAATTGAGTCGGTTGAGTATTACTATACTGGACTGGCTGAACTGAAAATTGAAATTCAGGCAGAGGCAGCCAAAGATGCGCAAGAGCGTGCTAGTCGCATTGCAGCAGCAACCGGTCGAAAACTTGGACCACTTACATCCGCTCGCATGGGAGTTCTTCAAATCACCCCACGCTATAGCAATGTCATCTCCGATTACGGAATGAACGACGCCAGTTCCATTGAAAAGGAAATAACCGCAGTGGTCTCAAGTACTTTTGCTTTGAAGTAAACAAAGTAATAGCTATTTGAAATACGCTATTTTAGCGCTGTGAATGGCAAGGTAAGACCCAAAAAACAACTCGGACAACATTTTTTAACCGACCACCGCACTGCACAGCGCATTGCCCAAACTTTAACGGGTTATGGCGATTACAAAACGGTGATTGAGGTAGGTCCGGGTACGGGCATGCTCACCCAATACCTGCAACAGCAGCCCTACCAGCTGATTTTGTCGGAAGTCGACCAAGAGTCTATCGATTTCCTTATCAACGAAAAAGGCTTCCATTCGTCTGATTTTATTGGTGATTTTCTCAAAGTAGATCCAGCCTATTTGGGTCGCGAACCCATGGCCATCACTGGCAATTTCCCCTATAACATCAGTACGCAAATTGTATTTAAGGTCATTGAGCACCGCACCCACATTCCCGAAATGACCGGCATGTTCCAGCGCGAGGTGGCACAACGCATTTGTGCTGTATCCGGTGGCAAAGACTATGGCATTTTGAGCGTGCTCACCCAGGCTTTTTATCATGCTGAGTACCTTTTTACGGTGAACGAAGGGGTGTTTAATCCCCCGCCCAAGGTGAAGTCGGGGGTCATTCGGTTGCAACGTCTTCCCAAAGCCCCTTCATGCGATACGGATGCCTTATTCAAGGTGGTGAAGACGGCATTCAACCAGCGGCGCAAAATGCTCGGCAATGCCCTCAAACCGCTGTTGCCCGACGATTACAATGACGAGTTAGGCGTTTTACAAAAGCGCGCCGAACAATTGAGTGTTGCCGATTTTATTAACCTAACCAACCATTTGTATGGCAGCTGAGGCTTTCCGCATCTTGTTCATCGACGATGTGCATCCGGCTTTGACTGAACGTTTGGCCTTGCTAGAAGCGGTGGAGATCGATTACCGGCCAAACATCAAGGCAGAAGAGGTGCCTGCTGCCCTCCGCACAGCCCATGGCTTGGTGGTGCGGTCGAAAGTGTTCCTTGATGCACAGCTGTTAGCCGCGGCACCCAAATTGCAATTCATCGCACGGGCTGGCGCCGGTATGGATAATATCGACGAAGCCGTTGCACGCAGTTTGGGCATTCGGCTTTTTAACGCCCCCGAAGGTAACCGACAAGCCGTTGCCGAACACGTGGTGGGCATGCTGCTTACGCTCTTTAACAAATTGCGTGAAGCCGATGCAGCGGTTCGTGCAGGCGTCTGGGACCGCGAGGCCCACCGGGGTTTGGAGTTGCAAGGCAAAACGGTTGGTTTGATTGGCTATGGCAACAATGGACAGGCAACCGCTCGTTTGTTGTATGCCTTTGGCTGCAAAGTACTGGCTTACGACAAATTCAAAACTGGTTTCAGCGATGCCTTTGTAAAAGAAGCTTCGTTGGAGCAATTGTTCGAAAAGGCTGAAATCCTTAGCCTGCACCTTCCGCTAACAATGGAAAGCAGGGGAATGGTAAATGCCAATTTTTTGGGCGCCTTTGAACGGCTTCAATGGCTGGTGAATGCTGCACGCGGAGAAATTGTGGTATTGGATGATTTGACCATGGCACTCGAAGCAGGCCGTTTGCAAGGGGCTTGCCTCGATGTACTTGAAATCGAAAAACCGAACCAATGGAACAGCGCGCTCATGCAACGTTTGTTTGCGCAACCCAAGGTGCTGTTAAGTCCGCACGTCGGTGGTTGGAGCGTAGAGAGTTACCGAAAAATTTCGGAAGTGCTAGCCGACAAGCTCTTGGCCGAATTTTTCGTAGATTTCAAATAAAATCAAATATGAAAAGGCAATGGTCGTATGCTTTTTGCCTGGTGCCAACTGTCCTCACGGTTGCAGGCAATTTGATGGGGGGCTATTTGGCTTCAGCCAATGTGCTGTTCATCGTGGGCGTTTTGGGAAGTCTTGAATGGTTGGCCAGCCGCATCAAAACCAATGAAACAGCACCTGCTGCTTTTTTACCCAATTTCTGGCTGTGGATGGCCTTGCCAGCTTGTAGCCTGTCCATTGGTAGTTTGCTGTGGGGTGTTCACAGCGGCATGCTAACCGGCGGATACATGGCCTGGGCGGTGGTTTCAACCGCTTTCCATACGGGCGCCATGGGCATTGTGGCTGCACACGAATTCATTCACCGCAGCCGAAAGCAAGAAGTAAATGCAGGCAAATACCTGCTGTTTTTGGCGCTCAATCCGTATTTTTTTGTGGACCATTTGCGGGTGCACCACCGCTATGTAGGCACTAGCCGTGACCACGCCACTGCCCGGTTCGGCGAAAATTTCTATGCTTTTTTGGTACGCAGCATAGGGGGACAATTCAGCGAAGCACTGGCCATCGAAGCAGCAGCAGCCCGAAAAGCTGGCCATGCTCCATTTGGTTGGAACAACTATGTGGTGCGCCAATTGGTGTATCAGGCGGTTTTACTGTTGGTGTTGTTTGTGCTTGGCGGAGTTTGGGTGCTCGCTGCCTTTTTCATCCAAGCTTGGTTGGCCAATGTGCTGCTCGAATACACCAATTACATTGAACATTACGGCATTCTGCGGCCCGATAACAGCCGCGTGGCCTATAGCACCAGCTGGCAATGCGATACCTGGATGAGCCGGTTTTTGTTGTACGACCTCAGTCGCCATGCCGACCACCATGTGCACGGCGCCCGACCTTACCACGAACTCCGTAGTTTTGAACAAGCGCCTGAGTTGCCCGGAGGTTATGCCAGTCTCATCTTGCCAGCCCTTTTGCCTCCTTTGTGGTTCAAATTGATGCATCCCCGCTTAGCACGCGAAATGCAGCGGATCGAAGCAAGTTGATTACTTTTCTACTTCCAACAATTCCACCTCGAAAACGAGGGTACTGTAGGGTGGAATCAAACCGCCCCCAGCGCCTTTCGGGCCGTAGGCCAAATACGAAGGAATGATAAAAGTGGCTTGGTCGCCCTGGCGCATCAACGAAACGCCTTCGTCCCAACCGGCAATTACTTGTCCCTGACCGAGCACAAAGCTGAATGGCTCGTTGCGGTCGCGACTGCTGTCGAAAATGGTGCCGTCGAGTAATTTGCCCGTGTAGTGCATCTTCACCGACTTGCCCGGTACAGCCGGCTTGCCTTTGCCTTCGGTAGTGCGTAAAAAAATGAGTCCCGAACCTCGTGCAGGTTCGGTAATGCCCTGGTTGCTGAGGTATTTTTCGAGATCACGCTCTTCGTTGCGGATGGCTATCACCCCGATGTGAAAGGTTAACTCACTGCCAGGCTTGATGCCAGGAGGCAAGGGTTGGTTAAAAATGCGGTTGTAAACCGAATCGGCCGAAAGGAAAAAAGTTGCCGAATCGCCGGCGCCTAACAACACCAAACCTTCTTCTATACTTCCTTTGTAAGCTGGATTGGTGACTTGTAAATAGATGGGTTTTCCAAAAGTACGCGAGTCGAATAGGGTCGAATCCTTGGTTCCATACTTCATATCGATAACCAAAATATCGCCAATCTTTGCTTTTTCTTCCGAAACGGCACGGTGCATTAAATATTCAAGCCCGTTGGGTGTTACCAAACGAATCTCTTCTTTTTCGCTGCTGCAAGCTACAGCTAACAACAAAATCAAGGCAAACAAACTGTTTTTCATTTTGCGGATGCGGGTTTTGTGAAAGCGACTGCCAAAATAGGATTTTCAGTTTTCTGCAGTGAGAATTTTAGGTGCAAATTCTGTTAAAGCTGCCAAAAATCGAGCTTCGGTGACTTCGAGACTGTCGGGACTTTGGCCGCCAGCTGCGTTAAAATGGCCACCGCCTTCAAACCAAGTGCGTGCAAATTCGTTGGCCGGAACTTGTCCTTTTGAGCGAAAACTCATCTTAACCAGCTTGGTACGGTCGATGATGAGGGCGGCAAAACGAATGCCCGTGAGGTTGAGGGCATAATTCACCAGGCCTTCGGTATCGCCTGTTTTGAGCTCGAATTGCTCCAGTTCAGCTGCGGTAACTGTGAAGTAGGCTGTTTGAAATGCGGGAAGCACCCTGAGTTTTTGACTGAAACAGTGTCCCAAAAACCGCAACACGTTTTCTCCCATTTGGTCAAATACCAATTGGTGGATGCGCGTGTGGTTGGCGCCACGCTCCATCAAATCGGCCACAATGCGGTGCACCTGCGGTGTAGTAGCTGGAAACTTAAAGCTGCCGGTATCGGTCATGATGCCGGTATACAAACAGGCAGCGACCCGATCGTCTATAAAATCTTCAAGTTCAAGGCTGTGCAAAAAGCGGTAAACAAGTTCGCACGTCGAAGAAGCGGTGGTGTCGTGGTAGCTGAAGTCCTCAAAACCGGGAGGGTCGAGGTGGTGGTCGATGAGTACTTTTCCGGCTTTTGCTTGCTTGATGAAATCGCCCAACTCGTTCACCCGCTTGAGGTCGTTAAAATCGAGGCAAAAAATCAAATCGGCTGCTTCGATAAAAGGCAGAGCCTTTTCTGGGGCCGTTTCAAACTCAATGACCGTTTCGTCACCCGGCATCCAGTGCAAAAACAAGCCGTAGTCGTTGGGGGTGATCACTTGCACATCGTGACCCAACTGCATCAAGGCATTGTACAAGCCCAGCGATGAACCTATGGCGTCGCCATCGGGCTTGTGGTGGGTGGTGATGACGATTTTTTTAACGGGCTCGCAAATCATTTCGGCCAACTCGCTCAGACGGTGCTGCTTCATGGGTTGCAAATATATTCCATAAGGCTGGGCTACCGAAAAGAAATCCTGCCTCAAAACCACCAACCCAGGTTGAGGCGGGCCGCCCAGGCATTGTTGGTGAGGTTGTAATTGATGGAGGCATCGATAGGACCAAAGGGACTCCGATATCCAACAGAAGCACTGCTGCCCAACATCAAGCGCAAAGCATCGGTGAAGGCCGGTGTACTGAGCTGTTGTAGCCCATCTAAACCTGCGTTAAACCGTCCAATGAGAAAAAGTTTATTTCCCAAACTGCGCTGCAAACCGGCTTGGAGCATGCCAAAGCCATTGCTCTGTAATTCGTACTCCCTAAACCCGGCAAAAGCCAATTGGTTGCGGAACGAAGGGACCAAGCCGCCAATATTGAAAAAATCAAGCACCGCATCGCGGTTGGTGAAGTTAATGCCCCCCGAACTGTTCAGCAACCAAGTCCAGTCGTCGTTAAGCGGAATGAAACTTTCTAACCGCCACTGAAACGAAAAATAATCGCCTGCGTTGAGTCCCGCTCTGCTGATGCTACCATCGCTGAGCAATTGGTCGGAAAAGGCACGTTGTCGAAACGAATAATTCACCCGGTAATCACTAAAAAAACCTCGGGTGGGGAAGGAGAGGGTAGGCAAACTGTGCCTGCGATAGTGGTAGAAGGCACGAGCCATGGCGTTAACGGTACGGCTTTCTGCATTCATAACACCGGCAAATTGGGGTAACCAAAGTACATTGACATAAGAAATACCTAAACCCGCCATCCTGTTACGGCCCAACAAACGGTAATAGGCCAACTGGTAAGTAGCCATGTTTTCGGTGAATTGCTGGATGCGGTTAAAATCGCTGCTTCGGGGCAATTGCACCCTGTCGAACTGCACCGATAGCATGAGTTTGTTGTTGAGCCGCTTGCCCAAATATTGGTCTTGTTTGAGCAAAATGTGGGAGTTGTTGCCCAAGGCCAAACGCACCTGACTTTCCGACTTATCGGTGAGCAAATTGGTGCCTCGGTAATTCAAGATCACCGCTATGTTTGAAAAAGTATTGTAGTGAATCCCTGCGCTAATACCCGAAGCCGGCTGCTCCTGTACTTTAAACCGGATGCTGGCACCTCCAGCTTCGTTGGGCACCAAATCATAGGTAATGTATTTGTACATGCGGGTGGCATAAACCTCTCGTACAGCTTCAGAAATTTCTGAAAAACTGTAGGGCGCATTGGCACGCAATCCCGAACGCTCCAAAAAAGCCGACCGCGTGGTTCGGTGTAAACCTTCGATGGTGATGCCTCTGATGAAGACACTTTGTTCGCTTGTCAAAGGTGTTTTCTGCGTCCGCGATGGATAAAGCGCATTTAGCGAATCGGCCAAGCGCTTAAAGTATGGATAATACCAATCGCCAGCAGCCTTGCCAATAGCGAGGATGCTATCGCTGCTGCCAAAGCTGGCTGCCGAATACGCACCCAAATCGATGTCGATGAACTGGTCGAGTAACTTTAACTCTTGCTTGAAGTCTTCTGAAGAGCCTAAAAAAGCGGTTTGATATAAAATGTTGATTGCTGAATTGAGCTGTTCGGCTGGGATCACGGCCTGCGAAACATTTACTCCAATGAGCACGTCGGCACCCAGTGCTTTGGCATCGCGGACCGGAAAATTACGGACCACCCCGCCGTCAATCAAACGCTTGCCATCGAGGTCAATGGCTGTAAAAACCGAAGGAATGGCCATGCTCGAGCGAACGGCTACCACTAGATTGCCTTTTTCATGAACCACGGCATCACCCGTGAGGATGTCGGTAGCGATGCAACGGTATCGGATTGGCAAATCATCGAAATGGTCGATGCGGTAAGCCGGACCAAGCACTTCATTGAGCAAAAGCCATAATTCCTGTGACTCGAGCACCCCTGTTGGGATTTGAATCTTTCCCTGCTTAAACCGTGCTTCCACAGCTTGTTCCT
>ERZ1066127.858-NODE-858-length-13540-cov-10.946756_pt1 | contig 13540 bp, 11 predicted proteins | sample MGYA00382774_ERZ1066127 | MGnify/ENA primary metagenome ERZ1066127 (study PRJEB33369, sample SAMEA5778357) | biofilm metagenome | biome: Industrial cooling water; feature: Water cooling tower basin; material: Biofilm | place: United Arab Emirates | collected... | reverse complement strand
CATCGATTCGACCGCTCGACGACCACACCATTGTCATCACCGGCGAGTCGGGTGACTTTGTGAACGTGAAAATCGACTGGAAAGAGTTTCTCGGATGATGCCCGCATGAACCTTGAGAGAATTCGTTGGATCTCGGCGGGTGGCGATCAGCTATCGACCCAGATGGATTTCAAGTAGGGGGCATCCGTGAAATCGGAAGGCATGGCGTTGGCCGTGAATTGGCATCGGCGCGGCAGTGCGGCGCGGAGTTGGCGCTCGAAGTCCTTGGGATGAAGTTTATGGCAATTGGTGGAACACAGCAGCCAGCCGCTGGGGGCGAGGCAGCGTGAGGCCAGTGCCGCGAGTTCACCGTAGTCGTTTTCCACGCGGAAGACTTTGCCTTTTTCATCGCGGGAGAATGTGGGTGGATCGAGAATGATGCCGTGGAATTTCCGGCCTTGTTTTTCAAAGCGTCTCAGCCAGTGAAAGGTATCACCCTTGCAAAAGTAGTGCGATGCGGGATCGAGTTGGTTGTGCTGGAAATTCCGTTTGGCCCAGTCGAGATAGGGTTGGGAGAGGTCGAGTGTGGTGGTCTGGGCACCGGCGAGGGCGGCGAATACGGAAAACACACCCGTGTAGGCAAAGGTGTTGAGCACGGTCTCTCCGGGCTGAACACGGGCGCGCACACGTTGGCGGTTGTCGCGTTGATCGAGGAAAATACCCTGCGAATAGCCGCTCTGGAATGATGCCTCGAATGAAACACCGCTTTCGCGACAGAGAAATGGTTCGTTTTCCGGCGGACCGTGGATGTGCCGCGGTGATTCTTTTTGCTGCTGGCTCAGGCATTTGTGATAGATGCTGCGGTCTTGTGCGCGCAGCCATGCAAGGAATTCCGGAGGAATGCTCGTTCCCGTGGTGGATACCAGCCAGTGATCGGCGAAGGTTTCCAGATAGATCCCCGGCAAACCATCGCCCGCCGCATCGATCAAGCGCACCGCATTGGTGGCAGCGGAGAGTATATGTTGCCGCTTGGCGAGGGCTTGGGTAAAGAGGGACATGGAGAGGTCGGAGTTGAGCCAATGGCGGCGCGACCTTGTAGCAACCCTGTCATCATTTGACAATGCGGGATCTGGAGTGAATCGCAGTGGTGCATCGATACTTGTCAGGCACGGAAAATTCATTAGGCTAACGCCAGATGTCCGCCAACCTGCCAGCAAAAAAAAGGATTCTCGCCCTGGATGGGGGAGGGATTCGCGGCGTTTTTTCCATCGAAATCCTCGCCCGGGTGGAAAGTCTGCTGCGAGAGCACTATGGTCGCCCGAATCTGGTGCTCGCGGATCACTTTGATTTGATCGCCGGCACGAGTACGGGAGGCATCATCGGATCATTTCTTTCGTGGGGTGAACCTGTTGAGCGCGTGCGCAAGCTGTATGAAGAGAATGCCGGAGCAATGTTCTGCAAGGCCCCTTGGTGGAAACTGCGCGGCGGTTTGTTCGATGCCGCGAATCTATCGGCGTTTTTGCGGGAGTTTTTTGTCGAGAAAGACGGTTCACCTTCCACGATGGGCACGGATCGTTTGCGTACCGTGCTGCTGTTGGTGATGAGAAATGCCAGCACTGGATCCGCTTGGCCTGTCACCAATCATCCTGGTGCGAAATACAATTGTCGCGTATTTCCCGATGGCACGCCGAACAACGAGTGCAATCTTGATTTCCCGCTATGGCAACTGGTGCGCGCCAGTGCGGCGGCTCCGGTGTATTTCCCTCCCGAACATGTGGAGCTGGGGGGGCGTGTCCATTCGTTTATCGATGGCGGTATCACTGCCTACAATAATCCGGCGCTGATTGCGTATCTGATGGCCACCTTGCCCTGCTATGGCATGTCATGGCCCACAGGGGAAGAGTGCCTGCAAGTGGTCTCCATCGGCACCGGCATCACGCGGGCGAAAGTCAGTGAATTTCTGCGCCGCTACGTCAGTGCCCTCAGTTACGCGGCGGTGGTTCCATCAGGACTGATGGAATCGATTTCCAAGGAACAGGACATGCTCTGTCGTGTGCTGGGCCGCTGTCTTCACGGTGGAGCCATCGATTCCGAGGTCGGTGATCTGATCGAGATGCCCGGTCCCAAGGCCTTTACCTACGTTCGCTACAATCGCGAGTTCACCCAAAAGGAAGTGAGCGCTGTGGAGAAAAAATACGGGGGCAAATTCGCCCTGGATAATCTCAACATGCGCGATTACCTCACCGAGGTGGGCCTCGACTATGCCGATCATGTGAAACTTTCCCATATCATCTAACATTATGCGCCGTTCATTGCTCAGACGTCTGTTATCCATCACATCGCTGGCAGGTTTTTTGTCGCTGATCGCTTCCTGCTCGGCACCGGGATGGTCCGGTTCCTCGTCGGATCCGTCCTGCTCACGAGTACCGTTGACCGCTGCAATTGCCCCGCTTTCGGTTAAGCCTAGTAGCTCCGAAGTCGCATCCTACAACGCCAGCGTGGATGCACTTCTCAGTTCACTGCTGAAAAAATACCCCGCCAGCGCATTGCAAGGAATCGTTGAGTGCGAAGGGCGTTCCATTGTGATCGATGCCGGCAAAAGCGAGTTGTTGCAGCTGGATCCGCGGGATTTCGATGACATTTCCATCATCCGCAAGCCAGAGGGCGGAGACCAGGTTCATCATTTGGTGCGACGTGACGGCGTGGGGATACCGGTGGTGATGAAGCAGAACTATCGTGCGGCAAAGGCCTCGACAAAAAAACTGTTCCCGCTCAATGGCCGCCATTTGCCGGCGTCGGCAGTCATCGATACCGATCGCGAGGGGCGCTTGGTGTTACGCTTTCACCATACGCGCAACGTCGAGGATGCCGTGGTGGCGGGCCATGTGCGGTCCTTGGCCTACGATCTGAGCACACCCTTGCAGCGCAGCATGGGCGGCAAGTCGCAAGAAATCGCATTGCAAGGACTGATCAATTCCGATCGCTATCTCGACGACACCGGCATCTATCTGCCCGATGTCTATGATCCGGCGAAAATTCCCGTTGTTTTTGTGCATGGCCTCAAAAGCGATCCGCACATTTGGCAGAATGCCATGAACGAAGTGCTGCGCGATCCTGTGTTGCGGAAAAAATACCAGTGCTGGTATTTCCTCTATCCCACCGGCCTGCCCGTCTATGCCTCCGCCGCGAAGTTGCGACGCATGCTTTACATCGCACGTGACCATTACGACCCGCAACACCGGAATCCGCAGATGAACCGCATGGTGCTGGTGGGACACAGCATGGGCGGATTGCTCAGTCGCATGCAGACGATTGACAGCAAGGATGAAATTTACAACGCCTTCTTCACCCGACCGCTGGATGAACTGGCGCTGAAGCCTCTTACGAAATCCTTGATCGAGGACTCCATGGTCTTCGAGCGCGTGCCTTTCGTGAAACGCACGGTCTATGTGGCCGCTCCGCATCAGGGTAGTTCTGTCGCGCAGGTGCCCGTGGTACGGGCTTTCGGCATGCTGGTGAATCCGACCAACAATCTCGATGCCGTGACCATGGACATCCGGATGCATGCTCATGACGATCTGCACCCGGAATTGCGAAAATTCCACAACATGGGATGCCGCAGTGTGCAGACCCTTTCGCCGCAGCATCCGATTTTGAAATCCATCCAAAAACGCCCGATGCAGGTGCCTTGTCATTCGATCATCGCCCGCGCGCAAAAGAACCGAGAACTCCGTGAGACCTCCGATGGAGTGGTGGCCTACTGGAGTTCCCATGTCCATCAGGCCCAGTCCGAATTGGTGGTAAACGGCACCCACAGTTGCACCCGCTTGCCCGAAGTGTCTGCGGAAATTTTGCGCATCCTGCGATTGCATTTGGGCCAATCCCACTGAAACTGCTGCAGTCATCATGAGAGTGTGTCCGGACCGTCTCGACCTGGAGAGTTATCAATCATCCATCGCAACGTTGTTGGATGCACTGGGATTTCAGCAAGACGAGATCGCCGTCACTCTTGCCGGCCCGATTGTTGCCTGGTCCCGCTTCGCCGGGCATGACAGGCCCACGGTCTATCTCTCGTCGGGCATTCACGGCGATGAACCGGCCGGTCCGCTTGCCATCGAGTCCTTTTGGCGCTCGGTCAATCCGCTGCAGTTCAATTGGTTGGTTTGTCCTTTGCTCAATCCCACGGGCTTCGCCTCGCAAACGCGCGATAACAGCGATGGCCATGACTTGAATCGCGATTACCTGCTGCAACGCAGTGCGGAAGTGCGCGGGCACATCGCCTGGCTCGAACGTCAGGCAGTGCCGGATCTTTTTCTCAGCTTGCACGAGGACTGGGAGACGGAGGGATTTTATTTTTACGAAATCAGCCTCGGCGATGATTTGCCCCAGCGCGCACATCGGTTGCTGGATGCGGTCAAGGTTGTTTGTCCGATCGAGCAAAGCCCGGTCATCGATGACCATGCGGTGCGTGAACCTGGATGGATTCATCACGAACCGAAGGCCGACTTCCCCGAATCCTGGCCCGAGGCGATCTTTCTGGCCAAACGTGGTTGTCCCTTGTCGTTTACCTTTGAAACTCCCAGTTGTGCCGCTTCTTTGGAAACGAGAATCGCCGCCCATCAAGCCGCGATCCTTGCTGCTTTGCGCATACCGCTGGGGCGCTGAGGAAGATGATAGAGCCTCGCCTTCTTGGAATACGCTTGATTTCAGCCCAAGGCCTGGTTCATGTTTCCGCCCATCCCATGAAATGGCTCACCTTGCTCTGTGGATTATTGGCTTGCTTCGCGACCTTGCATGCCGAGGAAAAAGTCTGGCGCATCATGCCGGTGGGCGACTCCCTGACAGAGGGTGGCTCGAAGTTTCCGCACTATCGCAATTCACTGTTGAAAAAGTTGCGTGATGCGGGGGCCAAGGTGGAATATGTCGGCACACGCCGCAGCGGTTCGCCGATGGGGCCGCTTGCGCACGAGGGCTATGGCGGGAAAAACAGCCGCTTCCTGGCGCAAACGGTGCCCGGTTCCTTTGCGAAACATCCTGCCGATATCGTTCTTTTGCATGCCTGCCACAATCATTTTGCGGACATAAATCCCATTCCGGGGATTGTCGCGGATCACGAGTCGATGATCGCCGCTTTTCGCAAAGTCAACCCGAACGTGATGGTGTTGGTGGCCAAGCCCATCACCAGCGCGAAGCTGCCCAAGTATTCCTATCTGCCACCACTTGGAGAAGCACTGGCGCAAATGGCCAAACGTCTGCACACGGAAAAACAGCCGGTGATCATCGTCGATCAAGCCACGGGCTTTGATCCTCAGAAGGATACCATCGCCGACCTCGTCCACCCGAATGAACAGGGTGCCGAAAAAATGGCACAGCGCTGGTTCGAGGCGCTGAAGCCGGTGGTCAAACCGTGAGCCAGTGGCCTCAATTATTTTCCAGGGAATTACATCCGTGATTGGGTTGATTTGCTCACTTGTCTCTTCTTGCTTTTGATGTGAGCACCACGGAAATTTTTCAAGTAGATCGCCCCAATCACGGCAAAAATCATTCCCATGATGGGCGTCGCGATGACGTCAATCCAACGTATCTGTTTCTCCAATGCATTCAGCTCTGGCTTGTGCGGGTCCATGAAACACGGCACAGGTTCGCCTTTTTCCATGGCGTTGAGAAGCCGATGATAAAGTCCGTCTGATTCGCTGAAGATCGAAGCTCGATTTCCAGTCATCACTTTGTTTTGCCATGAGAACTGATAACGCACCGAAATGGAGCCTCGACCATGCATTTTCACTTCGAGAATTCTTGCCTCTGTGATGAGACCTGCGTCCAGTCTGCTTTTCAGGTGAATTCGGTAGGGAACAGTCAACGTCATCCAGCATCCTAGCGAGAAAAAAAGCAACCCCAACACAAGCACGAATGGAGTCTTGTATTCCGGACTATTTGCCGGAGGCAGCTTGATCCATTTTGATAAAAACGGTAGCTTGGATTTCATGGGATGCTTGGGGCCGAGCACGTCAAATCAGCCTCTCTTCGCCTGATCATAGCAACTTTGAAAGCGGGAGATTTCATGGATGAATCAGTCTCGGGCGATTCTCACTGCGTCAACACAAACACTCCCTTTTTGCTGCCCACGGCCACGTCCGGTTTGCCGTCCTGGTTGACATCGGTGGCGATGACATCGCAGCCCACGCCGCCGTCTTGTTCGATCACTTCGCCGAGCCATTGCACTGACTTTCCGTCCGCACGATTGTAAAAAATCACGGTCAGGGCTGGATCGCGTGCGCCGGGGTCCTTGCCGCCGTGGGCCCAGTAGCGTTTGCCGGTGACGAAATCCATGCGCCCGTCTTGGTCGAAGTCACAGAGCGCCAGCGCGTGCAATTGGCTGAATTGCAGGCCGTTCACACCTTGTTTTTTCGGGTCCTCGGGCAGGATCTCGCGATAGACCATCTCACCGTTTTTTTCTTTGCCCATGTTTTCATACCAGCCGAGACCATAGCCGTGTCCATCGAGACTGGTGACGATATCGTTGTCGCCATCCTGATCAAAGTCATGCACCAGCATCTGTGAGCCGCCCTTGCATTTTTTCGAAAGCTCATGCCATTTCCACGTGCCGGGCAGTGAAGCGGGTTGCTCGAACCAGCCGTCTTTTTCGATGATGTCCGCCTTGCCATCGCCGTTGAGATCACCGGCACCGAGGCCATGTTGGTAGGGGGTGTTGGTGCGTTTTTCGGAAATGGCATTCCATGTCCAAGGCTTGGTCACATCGCTCCAGTCCGCCGTGTAGTAGCCGAAGCAGCCCTGTTTCATGCAGACGATCTCCTCCTTGCCATCGCCGCTGAGGTCGATCCAGATCGGGCTCTCGGTGGCGGCCTCGCTGATGATGACGTGGCTTTTCCAGTCGCCTTCCTCCTTGCCGGGATTGAGATAGAGGGTGATCTCCTTGCCCGGCCAACCGACCATGATGATATCCTTATTCGTATCGCCGTTCACATCCGCGGAGAAGGTGATGAACGAGTTTTTCGCGTATTCGCCGATCGGATAGATTTGCCCTGGGCGAAACGCACTGGCTTTGCTGAAATCCGGGCCGTGATAGATCAAATGTCCGGCGACGATGTCGGGAGCTTTATCGCCGTTCAGATCCTTCACGGCGATCCCCTCGGTGACGAAGTCCTTGCTGATGATCTGCTTCGACCATTTCCGTTGCATCGGATTGGCAAATACGGAGACGGCCAGCAGCGCCGCGAGCGACGCCACGGGAAAAAGAGTGCGGGTGGATTTCATGAACGTTAGAGAAAGAAGTAGGATAACAGCACGACGATGACAAGACAAATGAGGTTGAGCAAAACGCCGTTTTTCAGCATCATGCGCTGTGGAATGAGGCGCGTGCCGAAGATGATGGCATTCGGCGGTGTGCCCACGGGTAGCATGAACGAGCAGGAGCAAGCGAGGGCGATGGGCAGCACAAGGCTGGCGGCGGACATGCCGAGCTCGGCGGAGATCGAGTAAAAGATCGGCACCAACAAGGCGGCGCTGGCGGTATTGCTGGCCAGTTCGCCAATGAGGATGGCGAAGGCCACGGCGGCGAAGAGGACGAGGAGCACGGGAGCGCCTTCGACCCCCGACGAGAGTAGGCGCGCCAGAAACGTGCTCGCACCGGTGCGGCCGAGGATTTCACTCAGCGCGAGTCCGCCACCGAACAGAAGCAAGACGCCCCAGTCCGTGCCCTTGTCAATATCGCGCCAGCGCACCACGCGAAAATACAGCAATAGAAACACTGCGATCAGGGCGATGATCGTGTCGATGGCCGTGCGCACACCCAGCCACTTGCTGATCCATGAGCCGAAAATCCAGCACAGCGCGGTAGCGGAAAAGATCAGCAAGGTGGCGATACGATGCCAGTTGAACGTGAAGGATTTCTCGGTGACATCGAGCACACATTCTGGATCCGGCTGGCAGACCTTGTAGAGGATGAAGGCCATGCAAGGCAGGATCAGCAGCACGCAGGGAATGCCGAACGCCATCCACTGGGCGAAGCTGATGCCCAGCTTGGTCGCGGCGATGCCATTGGGCGGGCTGCCAATCACCGAACCGAGGCCGCCGATGCTGGCGGAGTAGGCGATGCCGAGCAGCAGGAATATCGCATTGCGGTTGTGAGCAGGTGATGCTTGCGAATGGCGCAGCAGTCCCAGCGCGATGGGCAGCATCATCGCGGTGGTGGCGGTATTGCTCATCCACATCGAAAGAAATGCCGTGCAGCCGAACAGCAGAAATGCCACCGGCAAGAAACGGCCCGAGCCGAGCCGCACGAGCTTGCGGGCGATCCATTGATCGACCTTTTGATACGATAATGCCGAAGCAAGCGCGAAGCCGCCGAAGAACATGAAGATCAGCGGATCGGCGAAGGGCAACAGCGCCGCCTTGATATCAGACAAGCCGCTGAGTGTCGCCAGCACTGGCACCAGCAAGGCGGTGGCGGCCAGGGGCAGGGCCTCGGTCAGCCAGAGAAAGGCGATGCAAGCGAGAATGCCCAGGCCCAGTGTGACCTGACGCGGATCCAGCCCGGCTTCCAGTTCGCGAATGGATGCCGTGGGCAGAAATCGCGCGATGACAAAAAGCAGCAGCAGCGCGAATGCCACCAGCCAGGTGCGCTTGCGGCGGAAAAACGGCTGGAACATGTCTGTGTGATGGACATCCTCGTGTGGGTAGTCGTCGGTGACAGCGACCATATCCTTTTCTCGTCGCTGCATGGGATCAATATCTCACACGTTGTGGCATGCTGGCATATTCGGCGGCCAGTTGCCGTGAGGCATCGCGGCACAGTTCGGTGGCAGGAATGAGACGCTCCGACGGCGGCAGCGCGAATTGGGCAAAAATGGCGGTGTCGTCGAAGCCGATGGCTGCCGCGTCCTCGATGCGGAAACCGTAGTAAATGCGCGACAAGCGGGCCCAGTGAATCGCGCCGAGACACATCGGGCAGGGCTGGCCGGTGGTGTAGATGACCGCGCCGTCGAGCGAGAAATGACCCGTCTTTGCGCAGGCATCGCGGATCGCCATGATCTCACCGTGAGCGGTGGGATCGTTGAGGGTGACCACGTGATTCGAGCCCTCGCCGATGATTTCGCCATCGCGCACCACCACCGCGCCGAAGGGTCCACCATTGCCGGCGCGCATGCTGACGCGTGCCAGCTCGATGGCGCGGTGCATGAAGTCCTCGTGAGTATGTGCCATTCTAACAGATTAGTGGTTGAAGATGAATTCCTTCGAGTTGAGAATGGCCCAGAAAATGTCATTCAACACCTCGCGGCGGTGCGCTGGTGTGTTCGTGTTCTGCAACTCTTCGAACAGAGTTTTCATCTCTCCTTCGGTCGGTGGCCGACACAAGGCGCTGAGGAAAAGATGGGTGATGATCTCCTCGTTCGATTTCTTTTGCTCCAGGAGTGGCCCCAACACCTTGCCTTGCTGGATGCGGTTGTTGGTGTTGTCGCCATTGAGCAGATGCAGTGCTTGCGAGAGGTTCGGCTCGAGTTTCACCTCGCAAGAGCAGACGGTGGCGCGACTGGCGCGACCGAAGGTGGTGAGGAAGAAGTTCGAGGTGTTGCCATCGGCGATTTGCACGGCGCGCGCTCCCAGCGGCAGACCTTTGAATTTGTTCGGCGTGGCGGTCACTTGGGAAATCGAGTCTAACAACACCTCGGCGCGGATGCGGCGGATCAGCGAGTGAGAAAAGTTTCGGTCGTCCGTGGCATTGGTGGTATTGGTCTTCGACGAAAGCTGATAGGTGCGCGAGGTGCAGATATCGCGCACGAGTTTTTTCATGTCGAAGTTGTAGCTGACGAACTTGGCGGCGAGGGCATCAAGCAACTCGGGGTTCGATGCCGGATTGGAAATGCGCATGTCATCCACCGGATTGACGATGCCGATGCCGAAAAAGTGCGACCAGGTGATGTTCGCGACGTTGCGGGCGAACCAGGGATTGTCCGGCGCGGAGAGCCAATCGGCCACGGCCTGGCGTCGTGTTTGTTTGCTGAGCTCGGGAGCGGGACCGCCGAGGAATTTCGGTGGCACCGGCTTTTTGGTAAGCAAGTGCGGAACCTCGCCATCACCATCAAACACAATGCGTTCGCGGGGATCCTCGGCATTTTTCCGTTTCACCTGGGCGAAGAACGAGGCAAAGCCGTAGTAATCCTCCATGGTCCAGCGATCGAAGGGGTGGTTGTGGCACTGCGCGCACTGGATGCGGGTGCCCATGAAGACCTGCGCGATGTTTTCCGTGAGCTTGAGCACGTCCTGCTCGATCTGGAAAAAATTCGTCGCCGGGGTGGAGAAGGTGCCGCCCTCCGATCCTAACAATTCCTTGACGATGAGATTGAACGGTGTGTTGGCGGAAATGCGATCGCGCAGCCAGTTGTAGTAGTTGAGCGCGGCCTTGTAGCTGACCTGTTTTGGGCCGTCGTTGAAAGTGCGGATTTGCAGCAGTTCGGCCCATTTCATGGTCCACATCTCGGAGAAGTCCTTGCGGGCGATGAGCTCATCCACGAGGATTTCGCGTTTGTTCGGTCGGGTGTCCGCCAGGAAAGCGGTGCGTTCTTCGATCGTGGGCAGACCGCCGACGATGTCGAGGTGGACGCGACGCAAGAACTCGACATCGGTGCAGACATCGGAGGGAATGATGCGCAATTTGTGGAGCTTGGAAAAGACCGCCTCGTCGATGTAATTGAAGCGCGGCACCTCTGGTTTCACATAGTCGGTGGTTTCGGGGATCACGATGGCCTGGGAGCCTTCGGTGAAGGTATGGAAGCGGGCTAACAGAAACGCCTCGCCGCGGTTTTTCGAGGTGGTGATGCCCTTGTGGTAGTCGATGGTGGCGGAGTTGTCGTTCGAGGTGGAGAACGAGGAAAGCGTGGTGACATCGCGGTCGGTGCCGTCGGAATATTTCGCGAGAACCGTGAACGGCACGCGGATGCCTTCGCCCTTGAGCACGAGTTCGGGTGGTTCCAGGGTCATGGAAACGGGGTGGGGGATCTTGTTGTCGTCGTCGATCTTCGCGCCCTTGCTGATCCATTCGAGCATGATCTTGTGGGCGCTGCTGCCTTTTTCAAAGAGCTTGCCCCCGGTGTGGGGCACATCGCCCACAGCCTTGGTGATGAGCAGGGATTCCTCGGGCAGGGCGAGGTTGATACGCCGTCCTGGAAGCTGGTGGGTGATGCGGAAATGATCGCCGTGGGGATCGAAGCCATACAAGGAGAGCTGGAAGCCGTCCTTGCCGCTGGCGGCACCGTGGCAGGAGCCGGCATTGCAACCGGCTGATGTGAGAACTGGCATCACGTCGAGTTGGAAGGATACTTCGCGCGTGACGTCCGCTTGTTTGACGGTGACAGGGATTTTGCACTGTTGGCCTCGGTAGTCGATGATCAGTTCGGTGGTGCCGTCTTTCAGCGGGGTGAGCGTGGTTTCCTGAATCCGGGCGAGGGAGGGATCGGCGAGCGTGAGTTTGGCCTGATGCGTGATGTCGCGGGTGGCGGCATCGTCAAAATGTGCGATGGCGATGACCTTGTGAAAGTCGTTTTTCGTTTCTAACGATATTGCCTTGGGAAATGCCTCAATGCGCTGGATAGCGGGGTCTGGCGGCGCATCGTGAGCGGGCATGGCCTTGGGGTCGGCGGGGCGCAGCACAAGACCCTCAGTCCAGGTTGCACCGGATTGGATCCAGTCGGCCAGTTGTTTGATCTCCTCAGCGGTGAGGGGTTTGCCTTTTTTCGAGGGCGGCATGATGTCGTCATCGTCGTGCGGCAGGCGCACGCGCAGAAGGATTTCCGATTGCTCGGGGCGCTCGATGTTGATGGCGGGTCCGCTGTCGCCGCCTTCCAGCAGCTTGGCACGCGTGCTCATGTCGAGCTTGCCCTTGTCCTTTTCCGGATGATGGCAGCTCAGGCACTTGGCCTCGAGCAGATCTTTCGGGATGTCCGCCGCCCATGCTGGGAGACCGGTAGCAAGCAAGATCAGCGCGCTGGAGAGAACGGGTTTCATCAAACGAACATTACGCATGTGTGGCGCGATTCTTTCTCAGAAAATGTGACACCCCGGTGACAGACCTCAGCGCTGGGTGGCCTCGGCGAGGCGCTCGGCGATTTCCTCTTTTTGCAAAGCGACGGTGAGATCAAATAAATCGCCATCCATCACGGCGGCGAGGTTGTGCGCGGTGTAGCCGATGCGGTGATCGGTGATGCGCGATTGGGGGAAATTGTAGGTGCGGATTTTTTCCGATCGATCCCCCGAACCGATAAGCGAACGGCGGTGCTCGGAGTATTGTTCGGAGGCCTCGCGCTGCTTCATTTCATACAGCTTGGTGCGCATGATTTGCAGGGCTTTTTCCTTGTTTTTCCCCTGGGAACGCCCGTCCTCGCAGCGCACGTAGAGGCCGGTGGGAAGGTGGAATACCTGCACGGCTGACTCGGTGCGATTCACGTGCTGACCACCTGCGCCGCCGGAACGGCAGACCTCGATGCGGAGGTCGTTGGGATTGAGTTGCACATCCACTTCCTCGGCTTCAGGCAAAACGGCTACGGTGACGGTAGAGGTGTGAACGCGGCCTTGGGCTTCGGTTGCCGGCACGCGCTGCACGCGGTGAACGCCGGATTCGTATTTGAGAAAGCGGAATACTTCATCGCCGCAAACACGCAGAATCACTTCCTTGAAGCCACCGACTTCGGAGGGCGATGACTCAAGGTGTTCGGTTTTCCAGCCACGGCGCTCGGCGTAGCGTTGGTAAAGGCGCAGCAACTCGGCGGCGAAAAGCGAGGCCTCGTCGCCACCGGCACCGGCGCGGATCTCGACAAGTGCGTCGCGGTCTTCGTTCGGATCGGCGGGGAGCAGGGCGTATTGCAGATCGGAACTGAGACGCGGGATTTCCGCTTCCAGGCTCGGGATTTCCGCCGCGGCCATTTCTGCGAGGTTTTCCTCCAGATTGCGTTTTGCTTGATCGAGGCGTTCGGCGATTTGCAGGGTTTCCTTCAATCGACGATGCTCACGCAGGGTCTCGGTGGCGCGCTTGGGATCGGCAAACAAATCCGGATCACCGATGGCGTGTTCCAGCTCGATGAAGCGTTGTTGGCGTTGTTCGATGAGTGAAGAGTAGTCCATGGCGTCGCCTGCGGGCGCGGAGGATAGGATAGAATGCGCTCGGTGGGGAGGATTTTTTGCATCAATATCCGAGCCACGGGCCGAGCCAGCGTTCGGCTTCCTCGATGGTCATGCCTTTGCGACGGGCGTAGTCTTCCACCTGATCACGCTGCAATTCGCTGAGGGCGAAGTAGTGGCTCTCGGGATGGGAGAAATAAATGCCACTGACAGCAGAGGCAGGGTGCATGGCGTTCGATTCCGTGAGACTTACGCCGGTCTTGGCGGTGGCATCGAGCAGGTCGAATAGGATGGGCTTCTCCGTGTGGTCGGGCTGGGCGGGGTAGCCGGGCGCGGGACGGATGCCGCGATAGAGTTCCTTGATCAGTTCGTTGTGGTTGAATTCGTTAGGTCGCTCATAGCCCCAGGCCACGCGGGCACGGTGGTGGAG
>ERZ1066127.857-NODE-857-length-13544-cov-12.959893_pt1 | contig 13544 bp, 11 predicted proteins | sample MGYA00382774_ERZ1066127 | MGnify/ENA primary metagenome ERZ1066127 (study PRJEB33369, sample SAMEA5778357) | biofilm metagenome | biome: Industrial cooling water; feature: Water cooling tower basin; material: Biofilm | place: United Arab Emirates | collected... | reverse complement strand
ATGGGCGATGGTGCGGTTCGTCAGGGTGCCCTGCACGAAACCTTCAACATGGCCATGTTGTGGAAGTTGCCGGTGGTATTTGTGGTAGAGAATAACTTCTACGCCATGGGTACCTCGCTGGAGCGTACCACCAACCTTACCGACATTTACAAAATGGGCTTGGCTTACGACATGCCTTCGCAGTGGGTGGATGGCATGAGCTGCGAAGCAGTGCATGAAGCCATGGCCGAAGCTGTGGAGCGCGCCCGCAAAGGTGAAGGGCCTACTTTCTTGGAAATCCGCACTTACCGTTACCGTGGTCACTCGATGAGCGACCCGGCGAAGTACCGCACCAAAGAAGAGGTAGAAGACTACAAGGCGAAAGACCCCATCACGGTAACCCGCGAAACCATTCTCAAGAAGAAGTACGCCACCGAGGCACAACTCAATGCCATTGACGAAAAGATTGAAGAGCAGGTGAAGGCATCGGTAGAATTTGCCGAAAACTCACCCTGGCCCGATGTTTCGGAACTCTACACCGATGTGTATGAGCAAGCCGATTATCCTTTCATCATGGACTAACAGAATAACCAAGCAGAACAAATTAACATGGCAAAGAAAGAGCAGGACTCAGAGAAGCCCCTCGATTTTGGTATCGAAAACCTCGACATACAAGAAACCATCAGCAAGTCGGAACAATTCTTGGAAAAGTACAAGAACATTGTTTACGGCGTTTTGGGTGGTGTGGTAGTGGTAGCTGGATTGATTTATTACATCAACGGCATTTACCTCCCCAACAAACAACAAGAAGCGCAAAACCTCATGTATGTGGCCGAGCGTTATTTCGAAAACGATTCGTTGAACCTGGCCATCAATGGCGATGGCAACTTCCCGGGCTTCGAAGAAATTGCCGATGACTACGGCTGGACCAAAGCTGGCAAGTTGGCCAATTATTATTTGGGCATCAGCTATTTGCGTTTGGGCAAGTACGAAGAGGCCATTGATAAACTCAAAAGCTTCAGTACCGACGAGCCCATCATTGGCAGCATTGCTTTGGGTGCAACCGGCGACGCTTATTTGGAACTCGGACAAGAAGACAAAGCCCTCGACTATTATTTGAAGGCTGCCAACAAGGAAGAGAACCAGTTTACAACGCCTGTTTACCTCATGCGTGCCGGTGAGTTGGCCGAGAGCATGGGCAATACCAAAAAAGCCCTCGAATTGTATGAGCAAATTTTTGCCGATTACAAGAACAGCGCCGAAGGACAGGCCGTAGAAAAGTACATTGCCCGCGCCAAAGCCGCCAACTAAGCATGGCCACCGCGCTGCACAACCTTTCTGATTACAAGCCCTTTTCGCTTGACAATGCTGCCCAAATAAAGGTAGGTATTGTAACGGCTGAATGGAACGAACACATAACGGGTGCCCTCCGCGAGGGTGCCCGTTCTTTGTTGTTGGCACAAGGCATTTTGCCTGAGCACCTTGTTGACCATGTTGTACCAGGAAGTTACGAGTTGCCCTTGGCAGCACAGTGGTTGTGCGATGCTGGTTGTGATGCAGTGATTGCCATTGGTTGTTTGATCAAGGGCGAAACCCCGCATTTTGAATACATCAGCGAGGCAGTTGCCCACGGTTTGATGGATGTGAACCTGCGTACTGGCAAACCTGCAGCTTTTGGCGTGATTACGGTGCTCACCGAAGAACAGGCCCTCGACCGCGCCGGAGGTAAACACGGCAACAAAGGCACAGAAGCCGCTGTAACCGTATTGCGGATGTTGCAGCTAAAGGCCAAGCTTTAAATTTGCTCATTTATATGGCCATAGAATAAGCCTTCGCGAAAGCGAGGGCTTTTTTGTGTCCTGTACTTTTTATTTGGTGGTTTCGCACATCGGTGTTATATTGCATTTGATGTTTCATTTAAAGTCCATCACATGAAGACCCGCTTTGCATCAGCTTTGCTGTTTTTGAGCTTGTTGGGGGCGTTTTTCGCTCAGGCACAGCCGCAAAAACGCCATGGTGTTTATGGCTCGGGTCAGCTGGCTACAGGCAATTATTATGGCCTCGATTTATCGGCCAATTATGTGTTAGACGAACGACATGTTTTTCAATTCACATTTGGTCTTTACCAAAGGCGGGCACAATCTATTCCAATAGATTACAGTGGATCAGGCTTTTCCATAATCCCCAATTGGTGGCCCGAAGGCCCATTCGATATCATGCGGAATTTGCAGCTTACCTACGGTCGCATGTATGTGCTGGAAGAATCGGGTAAGCTGCGGGCAATTTTGTCGGGTGGTTTGGCATTATCACGCCTCACCGAGCCGGGTAATTGGAGGGATTATGAAGGACCATCGGGTGGTTTTGGTGGACAATTTTGGCCCCAACCCAATTGGGACTACGATTATTTATCGAATAACAGGCTGAGTGTAGTCTTTAATCCGCGCATTGAGTTTGCTTTTGCGCGTTTTTATGGATTTACACTATCTTCTTTGTTTGTCATCAACACAGAGCGTACCCTCATCAATGTGGGTGTAGGCCACGTGATCGGGTTGCTCAGAAGGAAACCAGCGAATGACATAAATCCTGTATTATGAAAAAGTATTCGTTTTTCATCTTCCTTTTGTGGTTTATGCAAGCTCAATCAGCGCTTCATGCTCAGCAAAGCAGGTCTTATTGGTTATATGGTAGCGTGGAGGGGTTTATTGGAACCTACACTGGCTTTTCTTATCAATTTATATATACCAATCAGCAGCAAACTTCCTTTGCAGCAGGTATATCATCTGGTTGGCGTCCTTCACCTTTGGTTCCTGCAGGGTACATTTCGAGTTTTGACTTACCCATTACCTTGCGTTCTCTTTTACGAGGTCATGAGACCATCGATAATTTCACGCATTTACATGCCCTTGCTGGAAAGGCGTTTAACTTCACGAAAAATGGTAAAGTCAGGTTAAATATGTTGTCTGGCTTGAGCCTTGGGCTATTTAGAGAAGCCGTAAACTGGCAAGAAAAGCCTATGGGTTTTTTGGATGGCAATTATCGGTATGATTTGCAATATCATTTTAGGCCTTCCATCATGATACAACCAAAGCTTGAATTTGCGTTTGACGAGCATTATGGACTCTCCTTTTCCCCTTTGGCGCAGTTCAATACCCACCGCAGTTACTATGGGTTCACTGTTGGACTCATGGTCGGAAATTTGAGATGAACATGGCTTGCCCCGTGATTGCTTTTTGGCAAGTCCTATCAAAAACCATATGGTCTAAGTGCACCTAAAATGCAAACGTATGAAAAGGCAAACTAACCAATCGGATGCAATAAACGCGATGCGATTCACCAACTGTCAGCGGGTTCGGATGGCTACCTGGGCATTGTTTTATGGATTGGCTTCTTTGGTGCTGTCACATCAAGCCGACGCCCAAGGTGAAAAAACCCAAATGAATTACGCCAATATCGAAGTCAATTTTGGGGCTTATCGGGGTTTTTCCTTCCAATTGCACCATGTGTCCCCTAAATGGTTTTCATTCGCCGCCGGCGCTACCTTGGCCAGCCGTGGCGTGACAATGCCAGCTGATTATGAACCTGGTTTAGAATTGCCTTTTGATGTTGATAGGTTTGGCTTCAGCAACAAGCCTTTGCGTTACCATAGCCATTTTCATGCGCTTGCCGGAAAGGTGTTCACCTCTTCAAAGCACCCGTGGTCCAGGGTAAATTTGTTGTCGGGGCTGAGTATGGGGGTCTTCAGGGAGGTAGAAAACTGGCAGTTTGAAGGCCCTGGGTTTTTGTGGTCCAATTATTCGTATGATTTTACGTATCATTTCCGCCCATCGCTCATGATTCAAGTGAAGATGGAGTTTTTGGTTGATGACAAGGTTGGGCTTTCTTTTGCGCCCTTGCTTCAGCTGAATACGCACCATACTTACTACGGATTTACAGTGGGGGCAATTGCCGGGAAATTGCGGTGATGCAAGCCTTTCTTGGCGCCAAATTTGTCGGTTTTCCAGCTTTTTCTATCGAAAAGGGCTAAAAGGGCTTTTTCGGCTCATTCCTTTTCTATATTTGGAATTCGGGCCGCAAACCGGCCCTGATAACCTGTCATGAAAAATACCCTTGCCTTGCTGGCGCTGCTTTTGGTGGCAGTCGCCTGCGGAAAGACCGAAAAAGTAGATTATAAGGCCGACGAAATTACTTTAACGGCCGAAGGTCCTTTGTACGATGGCTCCAATACAGCTACAGCTAGCTGGAAAGCCAATTTAAGCGATATCCTTGGCGAAGGCAAAATGGAAGGAGCCCGCCTAACAGCTGTTACGATTACGGCTGCTGAACCTGCCGATTTGGCGTTGATCAGCGACATCACCTTGCAGTTTGCTGGTAAAAATGTGGCCATGCAAAAAGTGGCCTTTCTCAATCCTTTGCCCGATGGTGCCAACAGCGTGACCCTGCAGGTGGCCGATGACCAAAAAGGTTTGGCCGATTTTTTTGCTTTGGATGAAATCACCGTGGTAGCCGATTTGAATCTCAAGGGCGAATACGAAGGCAATATGACCCTCAAAGCCAAACTTGAATTCAGCTTTGATGTTAGTTCGAAATAAACCGTAAAATTTGATTGTTATGAAAAAATTGCTTGCTCTGGTGCTCGTTGTGGGTGCCATGTTGTTTACTGGAAGTCAGTCTTTCAAAGCCCAGGATGCCGAAGGAGATGTTTTGGTAGGTGTGTGGGAGCCTTCGCATGGCAAAGCCCGCGTGAAAGTGGAGAAGATTGCCGACAAATATTATGGCAAAATTGTGTGGTTGCGTGAGCCCAACGACCCAGAAAATGGTCAACCCAAAGTCGACAAAAACAATCCCGACGAGTCGATGCGCAAAGTGCCTTTGAAGGGTTACCGCATCCTCAAGGACTTTACCTATGCCGGCAAAAAGGAGTGGGTTGATGGCACCATTTACGATCCCGAAAACGGCAATACCTACAGCTGTGTCATAAAGGCCAAAGACGACAATACGCTCGACATCCGCGGTTACATTGGGGTGAAGACCTTCGGCCGTACCGACGTTTGGAAGCGTGTGGCTGTTAAGAAATAAGCGTTATGAAGCGTTTATTTTGCCTGCTGCTCTTCTTGCAAGGCGGTTGGGCCTGGTCGCAAGTGACTGACTCTACGAGCGAGGAAGAAGATGAGGTTGATTATGGTGCGGTAGAACTGGTTGAAGGCAAATCTAAGACCTACGCCAATTCACGCATTGTGGGTACCTCTCCCCAGCGTTTTGTGAGTGTGGGTTGGGATTTGCAAGGTCCTTACGACATGACCTTCTCGCCCATTGCTAGCTATCCTGAAGGAACGGACATCCCCGATATTGACCAGTCAACGGGCCGGGCTACCTACACCGGTGGTTTTCGCTTGAATGCCAACATCCCGGTGATTTCGCGTAACAATTTGGTATGGCAGTTGGGCGCCACTTATTGGGATACCCGCTACAACATCAACAACATTGCTGGTGCCAATTCAGGTTCCGATGTGCTCCGTGCTTTAAACGATCGGGGCATGCGTACAGGAGGTTTGAACACCACCGTGTACAAGCCTTTGAATGAGTTTCAGTTTTTGCTCTTCCAAGGTTCGGTTGACATGAGTGGTGATTTTGGCTGGGGTTTGCAGCCTTACGTACGCGGTTCGGCCGCTGTATTGTGGGGAAAACGCCCGAATGAGCGCAAACAATGGGCCGTGGGTTTGTCGCGCACCTACCGGGTGGGTGCCATGAACTACATTCCGATAGTGCTGTACAATTGGACCGCGCCCAACCGCAAATGGGGCATTGAGGCCTTGTTGCCTGCACGTGGCGCTGTGCGTTACAACATCGACCGGAACAGCATGTTGCTGGCTGGGTTTGAGTTGGAGGGACAGAGCTATCGCTTGAATGGCTTCTTGTCGCAACTCCGCGCGGACCAAGGCAGCTTAGAGATTCGCCGAGGTGAAATTCGGCCACGTTTGGAATACATGCGTCAGCTGACAGGATATTTCTGGTTGGGTGTGCAAGCAGGCTACCGCATCAATTACAGCTTTGATGCCGATGTTTTGCCGCAAGGTCAAGAGTTTTTTCGTGGCTTTTTCGGCACTCAGCCTTTTGCCATGTTGAACAGCATTGGCAATGCGCCCTATGCGCAGATTACCATCAACTTTGTAAGTCCGTAGGGGTTCAAAGTTCAAGGTTCAAAGTTCAAACGGGAGTTTTAGGTGGACCTTGGATTTGGGGTTGACCGGGAGCTTGGAGGGTTCAAAGTTCAAGGTTCAAAGTTCAAAAGGGAGTTTGGGATGGGCCTCGACTTTTGGGGTTGACCAGGAGCTTGGAGGGTTCAAAGTTCAAGGTTCAAAGTTCAAAAGGGAGTGTTGAGTAGGCCTTGATTTTTGGGGTAATCAAGATGTAACCAAGATGACAATTTAAAAGTCCGGGGAGCGAAAACTGTTCGAACTTTTTTACGCCTTTTGGTTTTGGATGAGGGCGGTGAGGGCTTGGTAGACGGTTTCGTGTTTGAAGCGGAAGCCTGCTTGCTGTATTTTTTCGTTGGAGACGAACTGGGAGCCCAGTACGGTGTCGGCCATTTCGCCTAGCGCCAAACGCAGGGCAAATGCGGGCACCCACATCCATAGGGGTCGACGCATGGCGCGGCCGAGGGCTTTCATGAAGGTATAGTGCTCAACAGGGAGCGGAGCAACCCCATTGTAAATGCCGTGGCATTGTTCGTTTTCGAGCAAGAAGAGGAACATTTCGCAGAGGTCGTCGATGTGCACCCAGCTCATCATTTGTTTGCCTGAGCCCAGCACGCCGCCCGCAAAAAAGCGAAATGGCAGCATCATTTTGGGCAAGGCACCCCCTTCGGTACTCAAAACGATGCCGATGCGTACCATACACAAGCGGGTAAAATTGGCAGCTGGTGCGGCTGCTTCTTCCCAATCGGCACAGACCGAGGCCAGAAAATCGTTGCCAACTGGACTTTCTTCGGTACAGAGTTGTTTGTCTGCATTGCCGTAAAAACCAATGGCCGAGGCAGAAAGCAGGCTTTTCGGTTTTTTAGGCAGGAAGTCGATGGCATCTACCAGCAGTTTGGTGCTTTGGGTGCGTGAGTTGCGGATTACTTGCTTGCGGGCGGTGGTCCAGGTTTTGTCGGCCACTCCGGCACCTGCCAAGTGGATGACGTGGTCGACGCCTTCGAGCACTTTCGGGTCGAGGAGCGATTGCGCTGGGTCCCAGGGGTGGGTGATCACCCCATTTTTTTCGCCTCCTTTGCGGCCGAGGTGCGCAACCTGATATCCTTTTTGTTGGAGGAGGAGGGTAAGGCGCTGGCCCAAGAGCCCACTTCCGCCGGTGATCAATACTTTTTGTTGACGCATGCTGCTAAAATAAGGATTGGCAATCAGATTTGTTTTCGCCATTAATGTTGCAACTGCAACAAAAATTTTGGCCTTTTCATGTTTTGGGTCGTTGGAATCGGTAAATTGCACCAAAAGGGCTGTAACTTTGCCCGCAAATCGCGCCAAATTACGATATGGATAAGTTTTCGTACCTCTCCAATGCCGATGTATCGGTGATAGAAGATTACTACCAGCAATACCGCAACGACCCTGAGTCGGTGGACCTCGGCTGGAAAAAATTCTTCGAAGGATTTGAGTTCGCTACCCGTCATGCCCAAGGGGGTGCACCGGTCTCTGCCGAGCACATGCACAAGGAAATCAACGTGGTGCACCTGATCCATGCCTACCGCTCGCGCGGACACCTGCTGTCGAAAACCAATCCCATTCGTCCGCGCAAGGACCGAGACCCAGGCATTGCCTTGTCGTACCACCAATTGTCGGATGCCGACCTCGACACCCGTTTTGGCGCTGGGTACATCATTGGCATGGAAAACGCCACCTTGCGTGAGATTGTGGCCAAATTGGAATCGATTTACTGCCGCAGCATCGGTTTTGAGTTCATGCATATCCGTGAAACCGAAATCCGCGAGTGGTGCAAGGTGTATTTCGAAAAACACGCGTATCACTACGATTTTGATCTAGAAAAGAAGAAGCGCATCCTCAGCAAGCTCAACGAAGCGGTGGTTTTTGAAAACTTCCTGCATAAAAAATACGTGGGTCAGAAGCGCTTTTCTCTCGAAGGGGGTGAAAACACCATCCCCGCCCTCGATGCCGTGATCAACCGGGGCTCAGAACTGGGCATTGAATCGGTGGCCATTGGCATGGCGCACCGCGGACGCTTGAATGTGTTGGCGAACATCCTCGGCAAAACCTACGAATATATTTTCAACGAATTTGAAGGCATTGCCAATCCCGATTTGAGTTTTGGCGACGGTGATGTTAAATACCACCTCGGCTTTTCGAGTCAGGTGAATACCACCGCGGGCAAAAAGGTGAACCTCGACCTGGTGCCCAACCCTTCGCACTTAGAGGCGGTAGATCCGGTGCTTGAGGGTTTTGTACGCGCCAAAGCCGACATGCTGTACAACAAGGATTACAGTAAAATCATGCCGGTACTCATTCACGGTGACGCAGCCGTGGCCGGACAAGGCGTGGTGACGGAAGTAGCCCAAATGTCGCAGTTGAAAGGCTACCATACCGGCGGCAGCTTGCACTTTGTGATCAACAACCAAATTGGCTTTACTACCGATTTTTACGACGCCCGAACCTCTGACTATTGTACTGCTGTGGCCAATGCCATTGGGGTGCCTGTATTGCACGTGAATGGCGACGATGCCGAAGCGGTGACCTTTGCGGCTGAATTTGCCGTTGCCTTCCGCCAGGAATTCAAACGCGATGTGTTTGTTGACATGCTCTGCTACCGCCGTCACGGTCACAACGAAAGCGATGAGCCCAAGTTTACCCAGCCCACCTTGTATGCTTTGATTGAAAAGCACCCCGACCCGCGGCAGGTATACTCGGCCGAGCTCATCAAAAGGGGCGATATCAATGCCGAATTGGCCAGTCAAATGGAGGAGGACTTTAAAAACCTGCTCCAAGACCGCCTCAACCTGGTGAAGCAACATGCGGTGCCTTACAAGCCCCACGCCCTCGACAAAGAGTGGGAGCAGATGCGCAGGTCGACCTATGAGGATTTTAATGCCTCACCCGCAACCGCCATCTCGCCCGAGTTGGGTGCCCAAGTGGTGAAGGCCATTACCCATGTACCCGAAGGATTCCACTTGATGCGCAAAGTGCAAAAAGTAGTGGAAGAGCGTCAGAAGCTGTTTGCCGACGGACAGGTGAACTGGTCGCTGGCTGAACTCATGGCTTATGGCAGTATGTTGAGCGAAGGCAAAAAGGTACGCATCAGCGGCCAAGACGTGGTGCGCGGTACCTTTTCGCACCGCCATGCGGCCCTGCGCGATGAAACCAACAACGAGCTCTACATCGGGCTCAACAACATTCACGACAAACAAGGCCGCTTTAGCATCTACAACTCGCTGTTGAGCGAATATGCGGTGCTCGGCTTCGAATACGGTTACAGCATTGCCTCACCCAATGTGCTCACCATTTGGGAAGCCCAATTTGGCGACTTTGCCAACGGTGCCCAAACCATCATCGACCAATTTATCAGCTCGGGCGAGTCGAAATGGCGCCGCATGAGTGGCTTGGTGATGTTGCTGCCGCACGGTTACGAAGGTCAGGGTCCGGAGCACTCCAATGCCCGTCCTGAGCGCTTCCTCCAACTGGCTGCCGAAATGAACATGGTGGTGGCTAACTGTACCAGTCCGGCCAACTTCTTCCACCTGCTCCGCCGCCAGTTGAGCTGGGATTTCCGCAAGCCGCTCATCGTGATGTCGCCCAAAGCCTTGTTGCGTCACCCGCTCTGCGTATCGCCTGTGAGCGAATTGTACGAAGGTGGTTTCCGCGAAATCATCGATGATGCGCAGGCCGATCCCAAGAAGGTGAAGCGCGTTTTGATGTGTACCGGCAAGGTGTACTACGACTTGCTGGCTCGTCAACAAGAAGAAAAGCGCAAAGACATCGCCATTGTGCGTTTCGAGCAGCTGTATCCCATGGCTGAAGCCCAGTTGGATGCCATTTACGCCCGTTACCCCAAGGCAGAGTACTACTGGGTACAGGAAGAGCCCAAGAACATGGGTGCTTGGACCTATATGCTGCGTTACGAGCAGAACCGCAACCTCAAACTCATTGCCCGTAAATCGAGCGCATCACCTGCCACAGGTTACGCCAAAGTGCACGAGCAAGAACAACAACAAATCATCAATCAGGCCTTTACCCTTTAATTGCAATTGAATTTATGGCTATAGAAGTAAAAATTCCCGCCCTCGGTGAATCTATCAGCGAGGTAGTGATTGCCAAGTGGCTCAAAAAAGACGGCGACTACGTGAAAATGGATGAAGTGCTGTGCGAGCTCGAAACCGACAAAGCCACCATGGAGCTCAATGCCGAGCAAGCCGGTGTGCTCAAAATCATTGCCGGTGAAGGGGCTACCCTGGCCATTGGTGATGTGGTTTGCAGCATCGACACCACTGCCGCTGCTCCGGCCGCCGCTGCTCCGGCTCCTGCTGCTGCCGCACCCGCAGCTGCGCCTGTAGCTGCTGCTGCACCTGGCGCTGCCACTTATGCAAGCGGACATCCATCGCCTGCTGCTGCCAAAATTTTGGCTGAAAAGGGCATCGACGCGGCGCAAGTGGCTGGCACAGGCAAAGACGGTCGCATTACCAAAGAAGACGCCCAGCAAGCGCAAGCCGCGCCGGCACCCGCTGCCAAAGCTGCTGCTCCTGCCGCTTCCGCGGCTGCGGTACCCAAAGGTGAACGCGAACAGCGCCGTGAGCGCATGAGCCAGTTGCGCAAAACGGTTGCCCGTCGTTTGGTAGCCGTGAAAAACGAAACCGCCATGCTTACTACCTTCAACGAGGTGAACATGGGGCCCGTGATGGAGTTGCGCAACCGCTACAAAGACAAGTTCAAAGACAAATATGGCGTGGGCCTTGGCTTCATGTCGTTCTTCACCCGTGCCGTATGTTTGGCGCTGCAAGAATTCCCTGCGGTGAACGCCATGATCGACGGTGACGAAATTGTTTACAACGACTATTGCGACATCTCTATTGCCGTTTCAGCCCCACGTGGTTTGGTGGTGCCAGTGATCCGCAATGCCGAAACCTTGGGCTTACACGAAATTGAAGCCGAAGTTGGTCGCTTGGCCAAACGCGCCCGCGAAAACCAGCTTACCATTGAAGAAATGACTGGCGGTACCTTTACCATCACCAATGGTGGGGTATTTGGTTCGATGTTGAGTACGCCCATCATCAACGCCCCGCAAAGTGCCATTTTGGGCATGCACAACATTGTAGAACGCCCCATTGCCTTGAATGGCGAAGTGGTGATACGTCCGGTGATGTACGTGGCCCTCAGCTACGACCACCGCATCATCGACGGACGTGAATCGGTGAGCTTTTTGGTGAAGGTGAAAGAATACTTGGAAGATCCGGCGCGGATGCTTATCGGCATTTAGGTTCAAAGTTCAAAGTTCAAAGTTCAAGGTGGGGGATTGCCCTGGCGGGCAAAGCCATTGGAGGATTTTGAATGGGAAAACGCCTTCGGTAGTCTGCAAAAGCAGCTTACTGGAGGCGTTTTTGTTTAAAGTTCAAGAGAGGATCACTCGTTTCACTAGCTCAGAGACCGCTCGCGGAGAGATTATTTGAAGTGTGCCTCATGGAAAGATAAAACAACCTCCGTGTCCTCCGTGCGCTCTGTGTTTTATCTCCAGGTCTCAGGCCATCAACAACCCACAGGGCAACCACAGTTCTGCCCTGCGGAACAACCACAGGCCAAAGGCCACCCACAGTCCCGCACGTGGGGGCCATCCCCAGCCCGCAATCCATACCCAACGTTCACCAAAATTTAATTTGGAAATTGACAAAACATTGTGTAGGTTGCATTTTAAGGTAAAGTAGGTTGAAAAACTATTGCATGTTCGTTTCGTGATAATGAAAAAGCGTTTCTGGCTATTTTATGTTTTGGTGCTACTTCCTGCCTCCTTGTTTGGGCAGGGGGAGGCAGCTAATTGGCTCACTAACGTTGGTACCTTCAGGTTTGATGCCAATGGTTTACTACAGTATTCCGCCTTACCCAAAAATGTAAAAACCGGGTTTTTAGGGATACAGCAAAACCCTTTACCTGTGGTGAACAGTTGTGATGGAAAAATACTTTTTTTTGAATCTGATTCTGCTCAAACTAGGTCCTTGATTGATAGTACTGGAAATAGATTGCTCAATGGAAACTTGAGTATTGGAAATAATAGCAAGCCTGCGGCAATTGAAAAAATTTCACTGAATGAAGATCTATATTTAATGTTCGCGGATAGTGCGATCGCACTTATTGGCGGCACTTCTTATGTTGCCGCACTTTTTTGCACAAAAATTGAAAAATCGCAAACAAATAATAAATATATGGTTACAACAAGGACTGCATTGCCAGACCAAATTACAGGAGGGTTTACTGTTGTTCCACATGCAAACGGCATGGATAAATGGCTTATTTTTGTCAACAGGCTGATTAACACTTACCATGTTTATTTAATTGATACTTCAGCTAATCTCACGCCTCATAGTACGTTCACAGATGCCCGTTGTAATCACAATCAAGCCAATGGTGAACGTTTATATGCTAGTCCAGATGGAACAAAATTGGTTACTTGTAATTTGAGAAATAGTCAAATCGAGTTTTTAAAATTTAACCCTGCCACCGGGCTGTTAGATTCTTTGGTAATTCTGCCCATGATATTGAATGGATTACAACAACTTAACAACCCTTATTTTTGCTTTTCTCCAAACGGAACAAAGCTTTATGCTTGGATGTCTGTTTCCCCTATTTTTCAATATGACATTACAACTTGGGACTCCATTGCTATTCGTTCTTCATCTCAACGCATTTTAAATGCAGTGTCTCAATTTGCAAGTTTAACTTTGGCAGTTGATGGCAAAATTTATATTTTCGGAATCACCAATGCGGCGCCATTCAGGCTAAACTTTTCACGAATTAATGAACCCGATCTTCCCTATCCATTAAATGGATTTCAGGACACGGTTGTTTTTTTGCCTGCATCTTTACCTCCCCAGGCATTTCAACAACACATGCCCCGCTTCCCCATGCGCTATTTCTACCCCGGCCGCTTTTCTGTAGTGGCCAATGATGTGTGCTTGGGCGATACGGCTCGCATTCGGTTGTATGAATACGATAACCTAAACAGCGTACGTTGGAATTTCGGGGACCCTGCTTCTCCCAACAATACCGATACAGTTTTTGCTCCTGTGCATTATTACAGCCAGCCCGGCACCTACACCATCACTGCCATAGCCGATTATTGCAATAAATTGGATACGCTTACCAAAACCATCCGCGTTTGGGGCTTTCCTGAATCGCCTGAGCTGCCAGATACCGTTTTGTGTGCGGGCAGCAGCTTGCCCGTTGCTTTGATGTCCGATTCGGTGCTCAGCATCCGCTGGAGCAACGGCGACAGCCTTTGGAGCACTAGCTTTAACACCGGTGGCTGGCATTGGGTAGAACTCAGCAACCCTTGCTTTACCACCCGCGACAGTT
>ERZ1066127.852-NODE-852-length-13557-cov-10.803659_pt1 | contig 13557 bp, 11 predicted proteins | sample MGYA00382774_ERZ1066127 | MGnify/ENA primary metagenome ERZ1066127 (study PRJEB33369, sample SAMEA5778357) | biofilm metagenome | biome: Industrial cooling water; feature: Water cooling tower basin; material: Biofilm | place: United Arab Emirates | collected... | reverse complement strand
CGTTGATTTGAGGACGTGTGGGAATGATCACAAACTTACCTGCGCCCTGCTGAATAATCTTACCCTGATCAGCCGGGGCTGACAACGAAATACCGGAAGATTCAGTTAACCCTGCAATGCTCACGGTCATTTCGTTTCCGCAATCCAGGTAAAGGGTGCTGGCGCTTTCCGATTCAAATTTAGCTACGGGCTGAGCGACTTTATATTTCACTACATCCTCATAGGGCTTGCCCTTGATGTTAATCTTCACGTTGTAGCTCTTTTCTACCACACCGTTCTTGTAATCGCCACCGGAAGCCTTGAACTTGATCTTACCTACTTTAACGCCATTGGCGTTTGTCTCAACTTTCAATGCCGAGCCATTGAAGAACATTTCAGGCTCAACACCTGAAGCCGCGGCACTGATCAACAAATCCGCTTCGTAATCCAATCCCGCAATTACAATGTTGGCGTTGGGGCGCACCATCGGGAACACCTTGTCAAACTTAATCTGAACACCTTCAGCTACCGCATTAAGTGAATCCAGCGCAGCACCTTCGTATTCCAGAATCTCAGTTTGCATCTGGCTGATGGTAGCAATGGCGCCCATCGTAGGCGTGCCCTCGAACGAGAACTGCAAAAAGGTTTTGCCTTTGTGATGCTCGGAGTTTTTGAAAGCCTCGTATTCAGTCGGCCCTTTCGTCAACTTGGCAAACTTGCCTTGCTCGGGCCCCATGATCTCATTCAGCTTCGAGACATACTCGTTAAGCTTCTTTTCGTAACCCTGCCCGATCTCAGGCTTGCGGTGATCCAGCATCAGTTCTTCAGCCCGATTGGTGTTCAAAACCAATTCCTCTGCCGGAATCGCCTTACCATCCGCTTCCACCTTCATTTTCGCCTTCAAATCATCCAAATAAGCAACTGCCTCTTTCGTGAGGTCGCGCACCTTCTGGGCTTTTTCTTTCGCTTCAAGCACCTTCGGTTCCGTGCTGGTTGACCCCAAAACGGCTTTCAACTTGTTCTCATTTTTCTCACCGCCCTCCCGGATGAGGGAAATCAGCGTCTCATCAATGATGGCGAACTTCTCCAATACCGCGTTACTTACGTTCAACGCCAGTAGCGCTGTAAGCACGAGGTACATCATGCCAATCATCTTTTGTCTCGGTGTTTCCTTACCACCTGCCATGGCTTATGTTTTTATGGTTAGTTAATTCGATCTAATTCTATTTCCCGTAACACAATTACTTGCCGCCTGAACCCTTCATAGCGGTCAGCATGCTGCCGTATACATTATTCAGTGCCGTCAGGTTATCCGTGAGTTTGCTCAGTTCGCTTGTGAACTTGGCTGTGTTATCACCCACCTTGGTGAGGCCGGTCATGGCACCGGTAATGCTCTCATAGAATTTACCCATGTTTTTCACGTGAGCATCGGCATCCTTTAACTCCATTTCATAAATCGTGTTCAGAGCGGCCAGGTTCTTGGTCACCTTCTGCACCTGGGCATGGTACTCGCCCGTATCTTTTGACGCATCCGCCATGGCGCTAACGGCCTTCATGGCATTACCGTATGATTTGTTCATTTCGGTAAGCGCAGAAGAAGCAGCCTGCACGTTTTTGGCGTAGTCATTGGTAGCCACCGCTGCATTTGACAGATTGCTCATTTGCGAAGCTGACGTAGCCAGGTTTGACAGTCCTTTACCCAAATTATCCAGCAAATTCTGATCAACTTTAGCTGTCTTGAGCATTTCATCAATCTTCAAAAGCGGAGACTCACCAGCTTTGGGGGCATTGCTGATGCGCGTGGCGGTCTTTTCAGCCGGAGCTTCAAAATCTTCAGCCAGCTCAGGGTATACTTTTGACCAATCGGGCTCGTGGTGCTTGGGTTCAAAGGCACTGAGAAAGAAGATTGCCGCTTCTGTGGTCAGACCGATAAACAACATTTCGTTGGCACCATTCAAGTGAAGAATTTTGAAGAGAGCACCGACAATTACCACCGCTGCACCAATGCCATAAATCTTGGGCATGAGGGTTGAGTACAACAGTTCTGAGAATCCGCCTTTTTTCTTTGCCATGGTTTTAGAGAATTTAGGTTTAGATCAAATTTTAGTTTTACGTATGGGAAATATAAACATTCGTTAGTTGCCACCAAACTCAGTTCCGGCTGAACGGCCGAGGTACGTCATGGCGCACCGGAAGCCGATATAGGCACGGGTGGAATCCTTGTACTCGTAGGAGCGCGTACCTGTTTCCAGGAAGTACGCGACATCTTTCCACGAACCACCACGAATCACCTTGCGTGCGTTGTAACGGTTTTTAGAGTTTCCATCACGGTCATACGCATTCGGGTCGATGAACTGAGGATTCAGATCCCATACGGTGGGAACAGAAGCCGGATTGAAGTCATCCAGGCACCACTCGCTTACGTTGCCGGCCATATCCCACAAGCCATAGTCATTGGAGAAATACTGGGCCACGGGGGCCGTATAGGCAAAGCCATCGTCAAAGAAGTTACCACGGCCGGGTTTGAAGTTGGCCAGCATACAACCCTTTGAGTTACGGATGTACGGGTTACCCCAAGGGTACTTGGCCATGTCGTGACCGCCACGGGAAGCATACTCCCACTCTGCCTCGGACGGAAGACGGAAGCTCGGCATGGGCGGCTGACCGCCATCTTGCTTACGCCACTCGTTCAGGAAGGACGATCTCCACTTGCCGAAGAAGGTGGCACCCTCCCAGCTTACGCCTACTACGGGATAATCCATGTAGCCGGGGTGCTGCCAGTAATAATCAACCATCGGATCACCCATGTGATGCGAAAAGTCCTTCATCCACACGGTAGTATCCGGATAGTATTTTTCTTTGAACTCGTCTGTACCGATGCTTGGCAAGCCAGGCATTTGGGCCTGTTCCGCCTGGCCATCCAGGAAGAACCGAACGAATTGCAAATATTCATCATTGGTAATCTCGGTGTCATCCATAAAGAATGGCCCGATGGTGATTTGCTTGTTAAAGTTGATTTGGGTCGATGCCGGATCTTCATCCGCCTGGCCCATGTGGAAGGTTCCGGCCGGAATCGGCACCATACCATATGGTACGGTCATCACCATACCCTCGCGTCTTTCCAAAATGGATTGGCCGACCAATTCGCCATTGGCATCGCCACCCCCTTTTTTGCCACCAATGCCCAGAAGACCGCAACCGGTCACCAGGGCACCCATGCCAATCATAACCGCGAACTGAAGACTTTTTGAGAATGCACTTTTACTCATATGTAGGTATCGATAATGCCTTTTGTTTCTGTTTTAAGCCAACGTACAGACCCGAAAGTTATTCTATTTGGCCGGTTTTTTAAAACAAGCGGAGAGCAAATTCTGCAAAATCCATTAAAAAGCAAAAAAAACTCAATCCTTTCTGAAACGGGGGGTGCGTTGAATCTTGCGTGCACCGGAGCTCACCGGCAGGTTATACATGAGCACAAACTCGTGACTGGTGGGTTGTTTGGCATCGCGGTCATTCACGACATAGTCAAGGGCATACCCCAGGCGCATGTTCTTGTCCTTCAGGAAGCTATACCCCACCAGCAGAATGGCCGCCTCGGATGGCCGGAACGAAAGACCGCCCCAAAGCGTGTTCTTGAAGTATGCCAGTCCCCCGGCTTCGTAGCTCGTCTTAACCAGGTCAGATTTTACTAATCCGGAGAATAACACCTTGACATCAAAATTAAGCTCGTACCAATAGCCACCCGTCACATAAAGGTGCGGGTCGAGACTGGAGAGCGAACTGGCCCCACCAAAGTCGAACTCACCTGGCAACAGATGCGTAACGGAGAGGCCGAAGTAATATTTCTCCCGATGGTAGTAGGCACCCAACGCCAGGTCGGGCAGGAACTGCGATTGTTTGCCTGACCGATTGACCAGTTTGGGGTCGTTGGCATCAATAAAGCGCCACTGATCAAAATCAATACTTTGCGAGAACATACCGGCCCGAACCCCCAGGCTCAACCGACCTTCCTTTATTCTGAGATGATGAGCTACTGTGGTCTGAATTTCCAGGTTGGTCACCGGCCCCAGCCGGTCATTCACTATGTACCCGCCAATACCTCCGCGGATCGGTGCCAACGGCATGGTGAAACTGATCAACTGGGTGGAGGGAGCTCCGCCCGCATCAAACGTTGACTCGTAACCGAGCCATTGGCTGCGGTGCAGAGCTGTGAACCGGGCCCCGTTTTCGATGCCGGCATAAGCTGGATTGAAATAGAGTTGGTTGAACATGTAATGGGTAAACTGGGGATCTTGTTGGGCATGGCAAATCACGGCCATCAGCGCCAGCAAAACAGACAACGGAACCCTGACCACACGCCTCATGCTCGTCAAATCGAAAGGCAATATAAAATATTTTGGGCAGAGCGCGCCCTCACTCCAAAACGATCGAATGGCTACGCTTATTTAATGCCGTTCGCCTTTTTTACATACAACTCGAGGGCACCCGTCATGGAGGGCGCATTGGGCAGCGGGGCTTCGATATCCAGAATCAGGTTGGCTTCACGCACAGCTTTTGCCGTTGCCGGGCCAAAGGAGGCAATGCGGGTGTTGTTTTGTTTGAAGTCAGGGAAGTTGGCGTACAGCGAGTGGATTCCGGACGGACTGAAGAAAGCTAAGACATCATAAAATACTTCCTTAAGGTCGCTCAGGTTCGCAGCCACCGTCTGGTACATCACCGCTTCGGTGAAATTGAATCCGTTGGCTGTAAGAAAGTCCGGTATATCCGCTTTGCGAATGTCCGAACAGGGGAAAAGAAACTTCTCGTTTTTGTGCTTCTTGATAATCTCCAGAAGCTCTTCCGTGTTTTTTAAGCCAGTGAAAATCTTTCGCTTGCGGATCACAATATACTTCTGCAGGTAATTGGATGTCTGGTCCGAGATACAGAAATACTTCATCTCAGGCGGCATCTCCAGCTTAAGCTCTTTGCATATGGTGAAGAAATGATCTACGGCATGGCGGCTGGTAAAGATGACTGCGGTGTGCTGGAGGATATCGACCTTTTGTTTTCGAAAATCCTTAACGGGCAGCGCAGCCACCTGAATAAATGGCCGAAAATCGATCTTCAGGTTATACTTTTCCGCCAGCTTGTAGTAGGGAGAATTAAGGTCGGTGGGGGCTTCCTGGGTGACCAAAATGCTCTTCACCTTTCGCATTCGGTCGGTTGCAATTTCCGTCATATCAGCACCAATCGGGGTTCGGGCAATCAATACAAAAACACCTTAATCAAAACAACCAACGGAATAATTTCCGAGACGCAAAGGTAGAAAAATAAATGGAATAGCGACTGCCGTGTGCGCCCCATCAGCTTGAGGAAAAGAAACACGGTGGCCACGGCCAGGGCGATGTTCACGATGGGCTGCAACCATTGGAAAAGTGACTGCCGCGACAATCCAAATCCGTAAAACACCAAACCAACAAGAGCCACGCCCGCACACGTCTGGATCAAAATGCGTACAAAGTTGAAGAACTGAAGGCTGCTGAATTCTTCCATCAAGAAGGCCACGGCCCATAACTGGGTAAGAACAAACTTAATGGCAAATGACCCGAAGAAGACGAAGGCAAAAACAAACCAACGCCAGAGAAAACCACTCAACGTCACAGCCTGAACTTGCCCGTAGTTGAGGCTGATCAACAAAACATAGGCGCACAACAGACAACAGAACACCAAAAAAAGAATATTGATGCTGGACGTAATACGGGTGGCCTGCAAATTCTCGTCCCGTTCACGAATGGCGAACACACGCGATACATCGACATAATCCTGCATCAACTTCGGGCTGGCCCTGAGCAGCACCAGGAAAAAAGCAAACAACAGCAAAGCCGCGAGGATGGTGAACTGGTAAAATCCATCGGACGAACGGGGAAGCCGTAATAACTCACGCCCGACTGATGCAGCCAGCCGGTGTGTTGTCAGTCGGCTTACGCCCGCCTCGCTATACACGCCCAGGGTGAGGGGTAGGCCTGCGCTTTCGCCCAGCGAATCAAGCGGCAGGCAAACTGTGCCTCGCAGGTCTGCCCGGCACAACCGGCCATTGATCAAAAGTGAAAAGCGTGTGGGTTGCGAGACGCAGATTCGGGCTCCGGTTTCGTTAGTCCGTGTGATCGGGAAATAAATTGCCTGGGCATCTCCCGCCAGAGGTTGGTACCGATCACCCTCATAAACCTGCCAGTCGGGCCGGTAATCGTATACTATGGCGGTGTCCGGATAGGGAAGATCTTGGGCTGCCAGCGCATGAGCGCACCAAAATGCCAGCAGACCCAGAACAACGCGCATTAAGTTCTTTACTTTGCGATGCAAGTACGCAAAAAACCGACAGAGGCGTGGCAGGAATTTACATTCATATCCCCTTTTGCAAACAAGCGTGCCATTATTGCGACTTTCATTTTTCCACGCAAACCGATTTACGTGAGGAGATGACTCAAAGTCTGCTGCACGAAATGGAATTGCAGCGCCTTTACCTGAGCGGCCACACGGTGGATACGCTGTACTTCGGTGGCGGAACACCCTCCCTGCTACCCGTTGACCAGTTGGAGAGCCTCATGGCTAAAGCAAAAGAGTTATTTGGCATCCATCCGGATGGCGAAACTACACTGGAAGCCAATCCGGATGACTTAACTCCAGAAACCTTGCATAAGCTGAAGGAGGCCGGGATCAACCGGTTGAGCATCGGGGTGCAGAGTTTCGATGACGGGGTGTTGCGCTGGATGAACCGCGGACACACGTCCAGTCAAATCTTCACTTCGTACCAGGCCGCACGCGCCATCGGCTTTTCTGCCATCAGCATCGACCTGATCTACGGCATTCCGAATCAGGCAGATGGATACTGGGCCAACACGGTACGGCAGGCAATCGCACTGGAACCTGAACACATTTCGGCCTACCACCTTACCATTGAAGACCGAACTGCTTTTGGCAGCTGGAAAAAAAGGGGGAAACTGGTTGAGGCTACCGATGAGCAAGCCGCACGGGAGTTCGAGCATTTGATGGATCAACTCGAAAAGGCGGGATACGAACACTACGAGATCAGCAACTTTGCCCGAGCCGGCAGGTACGGGCTACACAACAGTAATTATTGGAAAGGCGAACATTACCTGGGCATTGGTCCAAGCGCCCACTCCTTCAACGGGGTGAGTCGGCAATTCAACGTGGCGAATAATCACTTATATATAAAGGCCATCGGCCGGCACGAAGTGCCAGCCGAAAAAGAAATATTAACCCGCGAAAATCAGGTGAACGAGTATCTCTTCACCGGCTTGCGCACGCGGTGGGGTTGCAGTGTTCAGAAATTGAAAGAAACGTGGGGCTACGATTTACTGGCCGTGCCGTATACGCAGCAGTTATTGGAACAGAAGTTTCTGGTGCTGGAAGACGACCGCCTGTTGCTCACCCGGCAGGGAAAATTTCAGGCGGATAAAATCGCAGCCGACTTGTTTGTCTGAAGGCGGTCAAAAAAAATCATAATTTCGTGGCAATTGTATGACGGCAGAAGAAAAACGGGTGTACTTTTTGCTGAAAGTGGTGATTTACAATTACCACGGCATCGACCAGCGCGAGCAGCACGACCTGGAGGAATCCTCGCGGCAGATGGATGCGCAGGCCGAGCTGGATTGGGCTACCCAGTTTGTGGCGAAGGATTACATTACGGCATTTGACCGGGCACGCGAGTACCTGAGTGTGCCGGTTGGCGACTACCCCAAACCAAAACGGCTGGAACTCATTGACATGATTTGGAAGGCCAACAACCTGAAGGGGTATGTAACCGAGATGGAGGCCACGGCCATGATGCGGCTGGCGAAGGACTGGAGTGTGGAAAAGGAAATGATGGAGTTGGTGCTCCGGTAGAAAAAACAAGAAAGCCGCCCCGACTTTGTCGGGGCGGCTGAAACAACGGTCTACCTCCTGCTCACCAACAAACCCTGCGACTTCACCAAATTGATAAACTCAATGCGGTAGCCCTGTTCATCGCGGCCACGGGCGCCCCCGGCCAGTTGCGCAACCTCCTCCCACGTGTACCCCTTCACATACTCCGAGTCGCGCAACAACATGCCGAAGGCAGCCACGGCAGCCGACCAGCGAAAGTTGTCGCTGGATTTCATCAAGGACACCTGCTCATCTACCAATGCATGCACCATAAGCTTGCTGGTGTTACCGTCCGGCTTCTTGTACCGAAACTTGATCGTCATGATTTCATTTGACTCATGGATTACCACCGGCTCTTTCTTCTTGTTCGTTTGATACTTCAGCGGATCAACACCGGAAAAGTTGCTTTTCACGCCAACGGGTATCACCTCGTACAGAGCCGTCACGGTATGACCGCTACCCAACTCACCTGCATCTTTCTTGTCATTGTTGAAGTCCTCATCTTTTAACAACCGGTTTTCGTACCCAATCAACCGGTAGGCCTGCACACGGGCGGGGTTAAACTCAATCTGCAGTTTTACATCTTTGGCGATGGTGAAGAGTGTGCCGCCAAATTCATTGACCAGTACTTTTTGGGCCTCCAGAATATTGTCGATGTACGCATAATTGCCATTGCCCTTATCGGCCAGCACTTCCATCTTGGAATCCTTGTAGTTACCCATGCCAAAACCCAACACGGTCAGAAACACACCTTCTTCACGTTTTTCTTCGATCAGCCGCTCCATGGCTTCGTTGCTGGATTCGCCCACATTGAAGTCACCATCCGTAGCCAGAATCACCCGGTTGTTACCGCCTTCGACAAAGTTTTGTCTTGCAATTTTGTAGGCCAGCTTGATGCCCGCACCACCGGCCGTAGAGCCCCCGGCCTCCAATTGCTCCAGGCTCTCCAGAATTTTTCGTTTGTCGTCTCCGCTGGTCGAAGGCAACACGACCCCGGCCGCCCCCGCATACACGACAATCGCCACGCGATCCTGGTCGCGCAGTTGTTCTACCAACATCTTAAAGGACGACTTCAACAGCGGCAGTTTGTTAGGATCGGCCATAGAGCCCGAAACATCAATAAGAAATACAAGGTTGGACGGTGGCAGTTTATCGGTTGCTATCTTTTTGCCCTGCAACCCGATGTGTACCAGTTTGTGCTGCCGGTTCCAGGGCGCCTCCGAAATTTCGGTATAGATCGAAAACGGATCTTCGCCTTTGGGCTGCGCGTAGTCGTAATCAAAATAGTTGATCATTTCCTCAACCCGCACGGCATCAACGGGAGGACGCTGACCCTGACTAATGAAACGTCTGACATTGGCATAACTCGCGGCATCGACATCAATTGAAAATGTTGAAAGCGGTTTGGTTGAGGGGTCATGAAAAATATTCTCTTCAATGCCTTCGTATTCCTCGGTATTTTCCTGATCGGGTTGGTTATACAAGGGTGGACCCGACATGTCTCCTTTACTGCGTTTCCCTCTTATACTTATTTTTCTGTGCTCGCGAGTTACACCTTGGGCGGTTACAATGACCTCCTGCAACTCACTGACGTCCAGGCTGAGTGAAACATCAATAATCGATCTCGTTCCGATTTCCACTTCCTGGGTAACATAGCCAAGGAACGAAAAAATGAGCTTGCCACCGGTTGCCGGCACGGTGAGCTGGTATCTTCCATCAGCGTCCGTTACGGTGCCAACGGTTGATCCTTTCAATAAAACATTCACCCCGGGTATGGGGTGGCCGGCTTCGGTAACCCTACCGGTAATACTGCGGGATGATGTGCCGGCCATCAGCGCCAGGCTGAGCAGCAGCACGAGAAGGGAAAGCGCTTTCATTTTCATATCATTTTTTGCCGGTGAGATGCTGCCGCGTGTTCAATTCCATAAAAGCAATCAAAAAAAATTATCTTACCGGATGATGCGCCCGCAACAAATGACCGATGAGGAGTTGGCGACCCGTTACCGGCAAGGTGGTGATCTGGCGTTGCTGGGCGAGTTGTTTCTGCGCTACCGCTCGTTGTTGTACGGTACCTGCCTGAAGTACCTGAAAGACCGGGATGAAGCGCAGGATATGGTGATGCAGCTCTTTGAGAAGCTGACCCAAACCTTGCGCGAGCATGCCGTGGAGCATCCGCGCAGTTGGCTGTACGTTGCGGCCCGCAACCAATGCCTGATGTCGCTGCGGGCTCAAAAAGGCCGCTTTTCAGAAAATATTGATCACGTACCTGTGGAAAACGAGCTGCTGCTGCATCCGGCAGGCGAGGACAATCAAGAGGAAAATCTTACTAAATTGGAAAGGTGTATCGAACGGCTGGTGGCCGAACAGCAGGTGTGTGTGCGGCAGTTCTATCTGCAGGAACAGTGCTACCGCGACATTGCCGTAGCTACCGGTTACACCTTGAACCAGGTCAAAAGTTACATTCAAAATGGCAAGCGAAACCTGAAGATCTGCATGGATCAACATGAATGACCTGAACCGTGATATTGACCGATACCTGAAGGATGAGATGACGCCTGCCGAACGACATGCGTTTGAAAAAAAGGCGTTGAACGATCCCTTTCTGGCCGATGCACTGGAAGGGCACGAGCCACTCAGCGCGGAGCAACGCGAGCAGGATTTGGCTTCACTGGAAAGAAAAATTCAAGCGGCCTCCGCAGGGAACCGGTCTGGCTGGTTCTTTTCGCTGCGGATTGCTGCGGGTATTGCTGTTATTTTGGGGGTTTCGTGGTGGCTTTTCGTGCGCGAGGTAGAGCCGACACCCGATCGGGCACAACAGGTAGAGTCGGATCAGAAAAATGCGGCCATCACAGAAGAAACGGCCGAGCCATCCGAATCGCCCGCCATGGCCGAACGCATTGAGCAGCCAAACGTGGTTGACACAAAACCGGCACCAGCCGGCAAAGTATCCCCAGCTACCGGTGGACCAGACCTGGCCACAAATACGGAGCCCCAGAAAGAGGATGAGACACGGGCTGGTGACGGAGCTGTCGCTATCCCGCAAACCCTGAAAATTGAATCGGAGGCGGTGAATGAGGAATTGGCGAAGCGCGAAGTCGAAGCAGAAACGCGATCGAAGAAAGCTAACGCAGACGTGCAGCGCACCGCCAGTCCGGCAGCCATGCAGTTGGTGTCGGGGCAAGTGCGTTCAGCCGAGGACAGCTCCCCAATTCCCGGTGTAAACGTCATCATCAAGGGAACAAGCCTGGGCACCGTAACCGATGCCAATGGCAACTATCAGTTAGAGGTTCCCGTGACGCAAAATCAATTGGTGTACTCGTTCATTGGCTTCACCAGCAAAGAGGAAGCAATCAAAAACCCGACCCAAAACGATGTCACACTCGATGCCGATATCTCCCAACTTTCTGAAGTTGTGGTAACCGGGTACGGATTTGATGACATGGGAATGCCCAAACCATCGGAGTATGTTACCACATTACCCGAGCCGGAAGGCGGCCGCAAGGCCTATCAAAAATATCTCGAAACGAATCTGCAATATCCGCAGCAAGCGTTGGATCAAAAGATTGAGGGCCGTGTTACAATCCAATTCACCGTTACATTCGATGGGCGCCTGCAGGACTTCAATGTCATCCGTAGTCTGGGTTATGGCTGCGATGAAGAAGTCATTCGTCTGATTCGCCAGGGGCCGGCCTGGTCGCCTTCGAAGCGCAACGAAGTCACCCGCGACAGCAAGGTGCGTGTGCGTATGCGTTTCAAATTGCCAGACAAAAAGGGGTAGTTCTGCCAGCGGTTCTTGGTCAACTGATTATTCTTTTTACTTTTAGGCACCTAACTACAACCCTGTCAGTCTTTACATGAGTCTGTTTATTAAAAAGCCCCTGGAACAGTTGATGGCACAAGCTGCCGGAGATTCTTCCAAAAGTTTAAAGCGTACACTCGGCCCCGGTAACCTGATTGCCCTGGGCATCGGGGCCATTATTGGTGCCGGTTTATTTGTGCGCACCGCTGAAGCCGCAGCCGAAGCAGCCGGCCCTGCCGTGGTGCTGTCGTTTGTGGTGGCCGCCATTGGTTGCGCCTTTGCCGGCTTATGTTATGCCGAGTTTGCCTCCATGATTCCCATCGCGGGCAGTGCCTACACCTACGCCTACGCCACGATGGGTGAATTTCTCGCCTGGATCATCGGGTGGGCACTGGTACTTGAATATGCGTTGGCCTCGGCAACGGTTTCCATTGCCTGGAGTGAATATCTCAACAACCTCTTGCGGGGGGCGATACCGTATCAATGGTGTCACTCCCCGTTTGAAGTTTCTGCTGAGGGGGTGAACGGCATCATCAATTTGCCGGCACTCGGCATTTTGTTTTTCCTGACGCTTCTGCTCATCAAGGGCACCCAGGAGTCGGCCATTGTGAATGCAGTCATTGTGTTCATTAAAGTGGCCATTGTGCTGATCTTTATTGTGATCGGCTGGCAATTCATCAACCCGGTTAATCATACTCCGTTCTTCATTCCGGAGGGAACACCCGGCCACGATTCATTCCGCGAGTGGGGTATTGGAGGCGTGTTTGGCGGAGCTGCCATCGTTTTCTTTGCCTTCATTGGTTTTGATGCCGTTTCCACAGCCGCTCAGGAAGCCAAAAACCCCAAGCGCGATATGCCGATTGGTATTCTGGGCTCCTTGTTTTTCTGCACGATCTTATACGTTTTATTCTCCTACGTGCTTACCGGGGTAGCCCCGTGGCAGGAGTTTGGCGTTGCCGGAAAGGAAGCATCGGTAGCTTACGCGATCCAGAACTATATGCCCGGCTATGAGTGGCTGGCCACGCTCATTACCGTGGCCATTTTGGCGGGCTTTAGTTCGGTCATTCTGGTCATGCTCATGGGGCAGTCGCGCGTGTTTTATTCCATGTCCAATGACGGGTTGATTCCCAAAGTTTTTTCGGAGCTACATCCGAAATTCCGCACGCCTTACAAGTCGAATATGATTTTGTTTGTCTTCGTTGGCTTGTTTTCCGGATTCGTTCCCGGCAGCCTCGCGGGCGATCTCACCAGCTTCGGCACCCTGTTTGCGTTTGTACTGGTGTGCGCTGGTGTGTGGGTGATGCGTGTGAAAAACCCTGAGGCGAAACGCCCCTTCGCTACGCCATTAGTACCGCTGGTGCCCATTTTGGGGATGTTGGTTTGCGGAGCCCTGATCCTTTCACTGGACCCCTTCACGCAACTGGTGGCCATGGGCTGGATGTTGGCCGGCCTGGTGATCTACTTCGCTTACAGCAAGGGACACAGCTACCTGCGCAACGCCAAGTAGTTCTAATCCGCAATTTTGATCGAAATGCCTCCTCCGGGAGGCATTTCTGTTTATTGTCATTTGGAGGTCTGGCATATTTTTCTAATTTGAACGCATCCGGGTAGGACCTTGCCCATCTCGACAACTTCCCGTGCCCGTCAGTTTTCACTTTACTATTTAACCATATGAAAGTATATGACGAAAAACATCTGAAGAACGTTGTGTTGCTAGGAGCCCCGAAAAGCGGCAAGACGTTGCTGGCCGAAGACATGTTGTTTGAAGCCGGCATTACGCACCGCAGGGGCACCATCGAAGCAAAAAACACGGTATCCGACTTCCACGAAATTGAGCAGGAACGCGGTAACTCCATTTTCGCCACGGTGTTGCACAC
>ERZ1066127.851-NODE-851-length-13561-cov-8.794980_pt1 | contig 13561 bp, 10 predicted proteins | sample MGYA00382774_ERZ1066127 | MGnify/ENA primary metagenome ERZ1066127 (study PRJEB33369, sample SAMEA5778357) | biofilm metagenome | biome: Industrial cooling water; feature: Water cooling tower basin; material: Biofilm | place: United Arab Emirates | collected... | reverse complement strand
CTACCTGGCCCTCGGCGAGGACGCGGCCACGGTGCGCGGCGTGACCTTCTACAAGCACGGCGAGACGCCTGGTCTCGGCGGCGAGTGCGAGAACCCGCAGTGGTGCGCCAAGTGGCAGGGCAAGTCGATCCTGACCGAGGCCGGGGCGCTCTACGGCATCGAGGTCAAGAAGGGCAACGTCGACCCGTCGGTCGCCGTGGAAAAGCGGCACAAGGTCGACGGCCTGTCGGGTGCCACCATCACCAGCAACGGCATCACCAAGTTCGTCAAGGACGACCTGAAGGCCTTCGGTTCCTACCTCGCCTCGGTCCGCAAGTAGTTCCCACACGGTCCAAGCCTCCACCCAGCACCTACCATGACGGCTACCGCAACTCCTCCTGCCAAAGCCAAAGGCGGCCTGTTCGGCCCCGACGAGATCAAGGCGATCAAGGACCCGCTGTGGGACAACAACCCGATCGCGCTGCAGATCCTCGGCATCTGCAGTGCGCTCGCGGTGACCACGCGACTCGACAAGGCCTTGGTCATGGGGCTCGGCGTGACGTTCGTCACGGCGCTCGCCAACCTGATCATCTCGTCGATCCGCAACTTCATCCCCAACAAGATCCGCATCATCGTGCAGCTGGTCGTGGTCTCGGGGGTCGTGATCGTCTTCGACCAGATCCTGAAGGCCTACATGTTCGACCTCAGCAAGCAGCTGTCGGTCTTCGTCGGCCTGATCATCACCAACTGCATCGTCATGGGTCGCCTCGAGGCCTACGCAATGGGCAACAAGCCCTGGCGCAGCTTCCTCGACGGCATCGGCAACGGCCTCGGATACATGTGGATCCTGGCGATCGTCGGCGCGGTCCGCGAGGTGTTCGGCAGCGGCAAGCTGCTCGGTGCGCAGGTGATCCCGGCTTCGCTCTACGAGGCCGGCTACGTGAACAACGGGTTGATGGTGCTCGCCCCCGGCGCCTTCATCCTGCTCGGCATCATCGTCTGGGTGCAGCGCTCGATCTCGGGCTACTCGGAGAAGTGACCCATGACTGCCATGCTCGCATTCTTCAACGACGAAGGCCTCGTCAGCGTGCTGCTGAAGTCGATCTTCGTCGAGAACATCCTGCTGTCGTTCTTCCTCGGGATGTGCAGCTACCTCGCGGTCAGCAAGCGCGTCGACTCGGCGATCGGCCTCGGCATCGCCGTCATCTTCGTGCAGGTGCTGACCGTGCCGATGAATTGGGCGCTGCAGACCTACGTGCTCGGTGAAGGAGCGCTCGCCTGGGCCGGCTTCCCCGACAGCGATCTCAGTTACCTGCAGTTCCTGACCTTCATCGCCTCGATCGCCGCCGTCGTGCAGGTGGTCGAGATGGCGGTCGACAAGTTCAGCCCGAAGCTCTACGCGGCGCTGGGCATCTTCCTGCCGCTGATCGCCGTCAACTGCGCGATCCTCGGCGGCTCGCTGTTCATGGTCGAGCGCAAGTACGACTTCGTCCAGGCCGTGACCTACGGCTTCGGCTCCGGCATCGGTTGGGCGCTCGCCATCGTCAGCATGGCGACCATCCGCTGGCGCATGCGCACCGCCCACATCCCGGCTCCGCTCAGGGGCCTCGGCATCACCTTCATCACCACGGGCCTCGTGGCGATGGCGTTCATGACCTTCAGCGGCATCTGACCGCAGGATCCATCCCGATGTTCACCACGATCCTCACCGGCGTCGTCGCCCTGACCGCAGTCATCGTGCTGCTGGTCGCGGTGCTGATGTTCTGCGAGCAGAAGCTCGTCAAGAAGGGCAAGGTCAAGCTGCTGATCAACGACGACCCGTCGAAGTCGCCCGAGGTCGCGATCGGCAGCAACCTGCTGATGGCGCTCAGCAACCAGAAGATCTTCCTGCCGTCGGCATGTGGCGGCAAAGGCTCCTGCGCGATGTGCAAGTGCCAGGTGTTCGAGGGCGGTGGCGACATCCTCCCGAGCGAGCTGACGCACATCAAACGCCAGGAGGCCAAGGAAGGCTGGCGCCTGTCGTGCCAGGTCAAGGTGCGCGGGCCGATGAAGGTGAAGGTCCCCGACGCGGTGTTCGGCATCCGCAAGTGGGAGTGCACCGTCACCAGCAACGACAACGTCGCCACCTTCATCAAGGAGCTGAAGGTCAGCCTGCCGCCGGGCGAGATCATCCACTTCGAATCGGGTGGCTACATCCAGATCGACGTGCCGGCCTACCAGAACCTGAAGTTCAAGGACTTCGACGTCGCCGAGCGCTTCCGCGGCGACTGGGACAAGTTCAAGCTGTGGGACCTCGTCGCCAACAACCCGACGCCGGTCTTCCGCGCCTACTCGATGGCGAACCACCCGGCCGAGGGCAACATGGTGATGCTGAACATCCGCATCGCCACGCCGCCGCCGAAGCAGATGCACCTGAACCCGGGCATCTGCAGCTCGTACGTCTTCTCGCTGAAGAAGGGCGACAAGATCACGATCTCGGGCCCTTACGGCGAGTTCCACATCAAGAAGACCAACCGCGAGATGATCTACATCGGCGGTGGTGCCGGCATGGCGCCGTTGCGCAGCCACATCTTCCACCTGTTCCACACCGAGAAGACCAACCGCAAGGTCTCCTACTGGTACGGCGCGCGCAGCAAGCGCGAGATGTTCTACACCGAGGAGTTCGAGGCGATCGAGAAGCAGTTCCCGAACTTCAAGTACCACGTCGCCCTCTCGGAGCCGCAGCCGGAGGACAACTGGACCGGGTTCAAGGGCTTCATCCACCAGGTCGTGTTCGACAACTACCTGAAGAACCACCCGAACGTGGACGACATCGAGTTCTACCTCTGCGGCCCGCCGATGATGAACTCGGCCGTGCAGAAGATGCTCGGCGACCTCGGCGTGGAGAAGGACATGATCGCGTTCGACGACTTCGGCGGCTGAGCCGCCGAAGGCGCCGAACGGGCATTCCCGCGCAGGCTGCGGGACACCAACGGGCGAAGGGGGCAACGGGCCGCTACGCCTGCGCGAGTGCGGCGATAGCCTGCTGACGATGGTGGTCCTGCACCGTTCGACCTCGCTCCCCTTGCTCCTCCTGCTCGTTGCTTGCGAGCCGGCGGAACGTTCCGCCAGCCAGCCAGCGGGGCCAGCCGTCGCGGTCGGTGAGCCGGTGGTCCACCGCTTCGGCGGCCCGACGATGGGCTCGACCTACGAGGTCAAGTTCGTCGGTGGCGCGGCGATCGCCGACGTGCAGAAGCTCGTCGCGGACGAACTGGCGGCGTTCGACGCGGCGTTCAGCCAGTGGCGGAACGACAGCGAGATCGCGCGCGTCAACGCCCACGCCAGCAGCGAGCCGCTGCCGTTGTCGCCGCGCTTCGCGGCGGTGCTGCAGGATGCGCTGGCCGTCGCTGCTGCCACCGACGGCGCCTTCGACCCGACCGTGAAGCCGCTGAGCGAGCTCTACCGCGCGGCGAAGACGTCGGGGCAGCCGATGGAGCCAGCGGCGTCGGCCGCAGCGAAGGCGCGCGTCGGCTATCGCCACGTGCAGGTGCGCGACGGGGCCTTGGTGAAGTTGCGACCCGACGTGCAGCTCGACCTCGACGGCCTCGTCGCCGGCGCCGCCTGCGATGCGATCGCCACGAAGCTGCCGCAGAGCGGCGTCGTTTCGTTCTACCTCGAGGTCACCGGCGAGGTGCTGTGCCGCGGCGAGAAGGCGCCGGGCCAGCCGTGGCGCATCGGCGTCGTCGATCCGCGCGCCGACGTCGTCGGCGACGACGAACCGCTCCGCGTGCTGGCGTTGCGCGACGCGTCGCTGTGCACCAGCGGCGACTACCGCAACCGGGCGCTGGTCGGCGGCAAGCTGCTGCACCACGTGTTCGATCCGCGCACCGGCAGCAACCCCGAGCATCGCATCGTCAGCGCCTCGGTGCTGGCCGAACGTGCGGCGATCGCCGACGCGTTCGGCACGGCGTTCCTGGTGCTCGGAACCGACGGCGTGCAGGCGATCTGGCCGCGGCTCGCGGCGTTCGGGGTGCGCGGGGCGCTGCTGCTCGGCGTCGACGGCAAGGGCGAACTGGAGGCGAAGGAGTTCACGTGGCCGCAGGAGGAACGATGAAGACGATCTCGCCTGGGCGCCTCGGCGCGTTCGCAGCGCTGCTGCTGGTCGCCGCCGGCTGCCACGCGCTCCCGCACGGCGCCGAGTGCTTCGCCCTCGACGGCCGCGCCTTGGTCGCCCCGGTGCCCGCCGGGGAGGCCGGCGATCGCTTGCGCGCCGACCTCGCCGCCGCCGAAGCGGCGCTGGCCGCGAATCCGACCGACCGCGACGCGTTCGTCTGGGTCGGTCGCCGGCTCGGCTACCTCGGCCGCTACCGCGAGGCGATCGACGCGTTCTCGCGCGGGCTCGACGAACATCCCGACGATCCGGTGCTGCTGCGCCACCGCGGCCATCGCTGGATCACGCTGCGCGAGTTCGGCAAGGCGGCGTGGGACCTCGAGCGCGCCGCCGAACGGCTGCGCACGGTGCCCGACGAGGTCGAGCCCGACGGCCGGCCGACCGCAGGCCGCGCGCCGCACAGCACGCTGCACTACAACGTGCACTACCACCTCGGCCTCGCCCTGTTCCTGGCCCGCGACTACGAGCTGGCCGAGCGCGCGTGGCTGCGCTGCCTCGCCGTCGTCGGCAACGACGAGTCGCGCGTCGCGGTGACGCACTGGCTGTGGAGCGTGCGCATGCGCCTTGGCGACGTCGCCGGGGCAGCGGCGGTGGTGGCGCCGATCCACGCCGGCATGGACGTCGTCGAGAACCAGAGCTACCTGCAGGCGTGCCTGCTGTACGCCGGCAAGCTGCGGCGCGCCGACGTGCAGCCGCTCGCCGGCAGCGCTGGCAGCGCGCTGGCGTTCGCCGTCGCACACCACGACCTCGTGCGCGGCGACCGCAGCGCGGCGCGGGTGGCGATGGAACGGCTGGCGAAGGAGCCGATGTGGTCGGCGTTCGGCGTGATCGCCGCCGAGGTCGAACTGGCGCGCCGCACGTCGTGGTGACGCACGCCACGGTGACGCACCCAGCGGCGCCGAGGCCAGCTCACTTCGCGGTGATGCGCCACAGCGGCCAGTCGGCGAACGCGTGCTCGCTGACGGCGAAGCGTTCGCGCAGTCGCTGCTCGAGGCGCACCGTCGCGTCGCGCACGCGCTCCGGCAGGTCGCTGCGCAACCGGTAGCTGACGTCGAGCACCACCGGGCCCGTGGCGACGAAGCCGTGCAGCAGGGGCTCGAGGCCGGCGATCCAGACGTCGAGCGGGGCGTCGTTGGCGAGCGTCGGCAGCAGCGGCGTCTCCTGCACCGTCGGCAACCACAGCGTGATGGTGGGGGCGTTGTCGTTGCACGACAGCACGAGGCCGCGTTCGCCGAGCACGCTCGCGATGCGTTCGGCGCGCGCTGCGAGCGGGGCACCGGCCTGGTCGAAGCCGCGCACGAACGGCCACGCCAGCGCTGCCTGTGCCAGCACGACCAGCAGCATCGCGAGCCGCCACGTGGTGGCCCGCCGTTCGTTCGCCGCTGGCAGCGCCGCCGCCAGCAGCATCGCCAGCAGGCACGCCGGCCCGAGCAGGTAGCCGCCGCGTTCGGCGACGCCCCACCACAGCACCGATGCCGTCAACGGTGCGTAGCAGGCCAGCACGCTGGCGCGCAGCCAGCCGTCGGCGCGGCGTTGCCCCAGCGCCCACGCGGCGGTCGGCAGCCAAAGCGCGAGCGGTGCGACCACCGCCTCGACCACGACCGTCGGCGTCAGTTCGCGTCGCCACGCGACGACGGTGTCGGCGACACCGCCGACGCCGAACGCGAAGCCGAGCCCGCGTTGCCACTGCACCAGCAGGTGGCCGAGGCCGAGTGCGGCGAGAAGCGCCATGCCGATGCCGAGCAGCGCTGCCCACGAGAACGCCGGCGCCACGCGCCGCCGCGCACTCTGCAGCAGCAGGAGCCACGCCGGCCCGAGCGTCGGCGCACTCTGGTGCGACAGGTAGGGCAGCACGAACAGCGCGCAGGCCAGCGGAAGCGCCAGCCAGGGCAGCCGCCACGGCAGCCACAGCGTCAGCAGCGCGGTCGCGGCGACGACGGCGAAGTGCTGGGTGTGCACCTCGATCGCAGCGCCGAAGAACCACAGGCCCGGCGTCACCGCCAGCAGCACGACGGCGAACACGCTGCTGCCCCGCGCGCTGCCGAGCGCGCGGCAAGCGCCGTAGCAGCAGGCGAGGCCGAGGCCGCCGGCGATGGCGCTCAGCGACTTCGCCAGCCACAGCGGGTCGTCGGCAGCGACCACGCCGCCCGTCGGCAGCACACAGCGCAGCAGGTCGGCGCACGGCAGGTAGAGCGTGTTGTGGTACTGGCGGTAGGCGCGTTCGGGCAGCGCCGTCCAGTCGCCGAGCATGGCGCCGTCGTTGCCGTAGATGCAGTGCAGGCTGGTGGCGGCGTAGAGCCACGTCGCGAGCGCTGCGAGCAGCACGGCGATGCCGACGTCGATGCCGGCTTCGACGCCGCGCGAGCGCCCCGCGTTCATGCCGCCTCGTTCACGCCTTCGCGCGCTCGGCGAACAGGCGGAAGCGGATGCCGAGGCGGCTCAGCGTGAACAGCCACGCCGCCTTCAGGTTGACGAAGCCGTAGCGCACCGACGGCATGAAGCCGATCGACGACGCCTCCTTGAAGTACTTCACCGGCATCGGCGCGTCGGCGACCACGAAGCCGTGGCGGATCGCCTGCGCCAGGAACTCGGCGTCGAAGCCGAACGCGTCGCTGTTCTGTTCGAACGCGACCTTCTCCAGCACCTCGCGGCGGTAGGCGCGGAAGCCGCTGTGGAACTCGCCGAGGTTGGTGCCGTAGGCGAGGTTCAACAGGATCGTCAGGCAGCGGTTGAACAGGTACTTCCACGCCGGCATGCCGCCCTTCAGCGCCTCGCGGCGCGAGCGGATGCGGTTGCCGAGGATGACGTCGCAGACGCCGTGCTTCAGGAACCCGACGAAGTGCGGCACCAGGCTCGGCTCGTACTGGTAGTCGGGGTGCAGCATCACCACGATGTCGGCGCCGCGGGCCAGCGCCTCGCGGTAGAGCATCTTCTGGTTGCCGCCGTAGCCGAGGTTCTGCGGCGTCTTCAGCACCGGCAGGCCAAGGCGCTGCGCCAGCGCGATGGTGCCGTCCTGGCTGCAGTCGTCGCCGACGATCACCTCGTCGCAGCTGCCCTTCGGGATGCCGGCGAGCGTCGCTTCGAGCGTCTTCTCGGCGTTGTAGGCCGGCATGACGACGATCACGCGGCACGGCTTCGCCGGCGTGGTGGCCACGGCGCCGAGGGCCGCGCTGGTTGGATGCGGGGAACTCATTTGAACGGGTCGAGTCGGCGCTCGCGGGCGACGGCGGCGGCCACCCGTTCGCGCATCGGCGCCCAGGCCGGCTGCCACGGGGAATCCGTCGGCGGCACGGGGGCCGCGTCCAGCAGCGCCTGGGCTCGCTCGGGGTCGGGTGGGTAGCGCTTGCCGCCGTCGACGAGGCTCAGCACCAGCAACACTACCTCCTCGGCCGTGCGCGAGCCGTCGGCAGTTTTCCTTTCGAGAACGTCGATCGCCTCGGGCACACGGCCGAGCTGCGTCAGCAGCCAGAACTCGCGCACCGCGTTCTGGCGCTTCTCGCGATCGAGCCGTGCCAGCGCCAGTTCGAACTGGCCCGCCTGCGTCGCCAGCTCGGCCGTCGCGTCGTTGGCCGCGCGGTCGTCGCCGGCGGCGGCGATCGCCGCGACCAGGGCCCGCGTGCGCGCGAGGGCGGGATCGTCGCTCGATCCGAGGGGCTGCAGCGCGGCTGCCGCCTTCGCCGCATCGCCGCGCAGCAGCCACGCGATCGCGAGATCCTCGGCGGCGCGGGCGTCGCCCGCAGCGAGCGCCCGTTCGAAGTCCGCCGCACGCACGTCGTAGACGAGCCACGCCGCCCCGTCGTGGTCGATCGGCGCGAACCGGCCGAGCCAGTGGTAGCAGCGGCTCGCATCGCGCGGATCGACGGCCAGCAGGTCCTCGGTGTAGATCGCGACCTTCCCGAAGCGTGGGCCGAGGCCTTGGTGCAGCAGCTCGACGTCCGGGTGGCGCGCGCGCACCGCCGCCGCCCCGGTGGTGTAGCGCTGGTCCCAGTCGCAGTTGCCGTCGGCGCACCAGCGCCAGCCACCGATGCTGCCGCCGAACAGCCGGTTGAAGTGGCCGAGCGGGTGCTGCCAGTGCTGCACGAGGTTGGCGAGCGAAGCCAGCAGCACCAGCGCGCCGACGACGAGGCCGCGGCGCCCGGCGAGCCACGGCGACGCGAACGCCGCCGCGGCGAGCGCCAGCAGTGCCGGCACCAGCGGCAGCACGTAGCGCACGCCCATCTGCAGCGCGCGCGTGCCGCTGCAGTAGGCGAGCAGCAGCAGCCCCGGTGCGAACAGCAGCGCCCAGAACGTGGCGCCGGCGCGCGCGCGCCGCGCCGCCAGCGCGCCGACGGCGGCCAGCAGCAGTGTGGGCAGCGGCGTCTTCGCCAGCAGCGTCACCGGGTAGTAGGCGGCGTGGTTGCCGCGTTGGCCCGCGAACGTGCCGTTCGTCGTCGCGCCCGTGACGACCGCCTGGTAGTCGAGGCCGAGCAGCAGCGGTTCGGGCAGCAGCGACAGCAGCGCACCGCCGAGCGGCAGTGCGGCTGTGGCGCGCAAGGCGCCCGACTGCAGGCCGGCGATCGCCGCGGCCGGGCTCGGCGGCGACGCGAACAGGTAGGCCGCGTAGAGCACGCCCAACGCCAAGAGGCCGAGGCCGGCGAGCGTGCCGCTCGTCGCCAGCAGGCGTGCGGCGGCGTTCCTCGCCCGGCCGTCGCGCCGAGGCCACGGATCGAAGCCACGCAGCGCCGCGACCAGCACGACCAGCACGAGGCCCGCACCGGTGATCGCACTCGTGTACTTGGTCGCGCCGTGCGCACCGAGCAGCAGCGCGAACACGACGGCGCGCCAGGCTCCCGGCTGCAGCAGCCAGCGATGCGCGGCGTAGGCCGCCGCGAGCCCGGTCGCGGTGAACGCGACGTCCGACGACAGCAGCGGGCCGTAGGCGAGCAGCGAAGGATGCGTGGCGGTGAGGCACGCCACCGCAGCGCCAGCGCGTTCGCCGAGCGCCTGCCGCGTCCAGGCCACCAGCACCAGCAGCAGCAACGCCGGGAACACCAGCATGCCGAGGCGCGCACGCCGCAAGGCGCCGTCGTCGCTGACCGACCGCGAGCGGTCGTCGCCGAGCTGCGTGCCGAGCAGGATCAGCGGCCCCTGGAAGCGTTGCTCGACCGTGTGCAGACCGCGGCGTTCGAGCAGCGCGCGCCCGGCGAGCTGGTAGTTGCGTTCGTCCGGCGTGCGCTCGGCGCGCTGCGACTGCACCCCCAGCAGCACGAGGCCGAGCAGCACCCACGCCCACGTCCACACGCTGAGCGCGCGGGAGAGACGTTCGGGGGTCATGCGGGGCGGCGGGACGAGGAACGCACGGCGCAGAGGCTAGCGCGGGTTCCCGGGACCGTCGATGCACCGCAGTCCGCGACCGCTGCGCCGCCGCGAACCCTTCACGGAATGCGGATCGCGAGCCCGCCGCTGAACGCGAGCCCCAGCGCGTTGGCACCCGGCGCCGCGATCGCCCCCTGCGCGAACAGCGTGACCAACCGCAGGCTCGGCACGTTCGGGATCGGCAGCGGCAGCAAGAGCGCGCCGTTGGCGTCGGCGATGCCGGCGCCGAACGCGGCCGGATCGGTCCACAGCGTGCAGCCGCTGGCGCCGAGCGGGGCGAGGTCGAGCGGCAACACGCGCAGGCCGTTCCAGTGGGCGCGGCTGGTGCCGAGCCACAAGAGGCACAGGTCGCCGGGCCCAGCACCCTGCACCTGCACGCCGAAGCCTGGATTGCCGAGCGTCGGTTGGCCGAGGCCGACGACGTCCGGAGCCGGGGCGAGCAGGCCGGTGCAGCGCGCCCCGAACGGCGACAGCCCGCCGCCGAGGTTCTGGTAGGCCGCGACACCGAGGCTGAAGAAGGCGACGCCGAGGTCCGGCCAGGTGTCGCCGTTCCAGTCGCCGACGGCGAGCTCGTGCACGAAGCTGCTGGTCGTCGCCGGCAGCCCGGTGTTCGTCGCCTGCGCGAACTGCAGGCCGCCGAGGTTGCGCCACAGCTGGAAGCCGTTGGTCGTGTCCTGGAAGCCGAACACCAGGTCGAGCAACCCGTCGCGGTCGTGGTCGAGCAGCGCGATCGACTGCGCGGTGCGGCCCGGCGGCTGCAGGTTGCCGACCAGCGCCCAGCTGTTGCCGCCGAGGTGGCGATGGACCACGAAGCCCTGGTTGGCGTTCGCGTGCACGATCTCCATCGCCCCGTCGGCGTCGAGGTCGCCGGCGGCGACGCCGAAGCCGAGGCCGCTGTTGCCACCGACCCCCGTGTCGAGGCTCCAGTTGCCGAGCCCATCGCCGGCGTAGACTCGGTCCCAGACGATGTCGAGGTGGCCGTCGCCGGTGACGTCCGCCAGCAGCACGTCGTGGCCGCCGATCGTCGGCCCGTTCGGCAGGCCGGTGTCGGCCGAGGTGAACGTGCGGTTCGCGTTGCCGCGGAACGCGCGCAGCCGGTTCTGGTAGTAGCCGCCGAGCACCAGGTCGCAGCGGCCGTCGCCGTCGAAGTCGCCGGCGGCGACGCCCAGCGTCTGCTGCGATGCGCCCAGTTGCGGCCCCGGCGTCCACGCGGTGCCGCCGTTGCCGAAGAACACCCGCCCGTCGCCGTAGGCGAGGTCGGCGAAGCCGTCGCCGTCGAAGTCGCCGGCGGCGATGCGCGCGAGGTGGCCGCCGCCGACCAGGCCCTGGCTCGACTCGAACCACTGGTCGAAATGGCGGAGGAACACGCGCCCCGGCACCGCCAGATCGTCGAAGCCGTCCCCGTCCAGGTCGTGCACGACGACGCCGAAGTGCGGCGCTTGCAGCGTGCCGAACGGCAGACCCAGGGCGTCGATCCCGAAGCGGGTGTCCGGGGCGGCGACGACCTGCACGGTCACCACGTGCGCCGCGGCGGTGATCTGCGCGAACTGGGTGATGCCCGCCGGCGCGTTGGCCTGCCAGGCCTGCGTGGTCGCGCGACCGGCCAGCGCCACCTTGAACGTCAGCGTCGTCGCGGTGGCCGGGGCGCGCACCATCAGCTGATGCTGGCTGTTGCCCGTCAGCTGCGTCGAACTGGCGGTCCAGCTGGCCAGGTAGTGGCCGGGCTCGGGCGTGTACATCGCCAGCAGGGCCGGCTCGTCGCGGACGAACGTCGGCGAAGGCTCGCCGACGATGGCGACGCCGAGCGGCAGCTGCAGGACGGCGCCCGCGTTGCCGGGAACGCTGGCGGCGTTCACCGTCAGCGACAGCGTGAACAGCTGGTTGACTGCGGCCGTCCCCGGCCCGCTGAACGCCACCAGCGTCAACTGGCAACCCGTCAACAGCAGCAGCAACAGCAACGCGGTGGCGAGGTGGGTTCGGCGCATGGGGCGACTCGTGGGTGCGCAGCCTACGGCGCGCGGGAAAAAAAGCGGGCTCCGGCGAGGCACCACCCCACACCGGAGCCCATCCCTGCCCCCGAGCTCACAACTCGGGCGTCTCTTTCCACTGCCCAGTGGTTGCACGTGCCGTGCCACGTGCTGTGGCTGGCTTCGGCGTGGCGATCGCTTGGGGGCGTGGCCCCGCCGGTCGGGCGGATCGGCCCGCATCGTCGGAAACCCGCGTCGGCCGGTCGACGATGGCGACGGCGCTCGGACGACCGGTCGACGAGACTTGGGCAAGGTGGTTGCCGAACGCAGTCCTGTCGCCCTAAGCATGGGCCGAACAGGACGCGACCACGCCGCATCGCTGCCGAGTGGGTGGCGTCCGCGGCCAGGACTCACCCCGGGCAGAGGCCGCCAGCTCTGCTGCGCGCCAAAGCACCCATGATCGACGTCACCCAACTCTCCACCCTGCTGGCGTCCCTGCTGCTGGCCGTTGCGATCGCGGCCCTGGTCGGCGGTGCCAAGTGGTTCACCGGCGCTGCCGAACGCACCGGGCTCGCGCTCGGCTTGTCGCCGTTCGCCGTCGGCATCTTCATCGTCGCCATCGGCACCTCGCTGCCGGAGCTGGTGGCTTCGGTCGTCGCCGCGGCGCAAGGCACCACCGAGGTGGTCAGCGGCAACGTGCTCGGCGCGAACACCGCGCTGCTGCTGCTGGTGCTGGGCATCGTCAGCGCCGTGTCGCGGCGCGGCATCCAGCTCGGCGAACGCTACATCGCGATCGACCTGAACTTCCTGGTCGGCTCGGCGGCCCTGCTGGCGCTGGCGATGTGGGACGGCAGCGTCGGCCGGCTGGAGGGCGCGTTCCTGCTGCTGTGCTACGCCGCCTACACCGGCTACCTGCTGACCGATGGCCGCACCGCCAGCGCCGACGCGTCGTTCGACGCGGCTCTCCCGGACGCGCCGAAGCAGGGCGTGCGGGTTCTCGACGTCGCGATCCTGCTGGCGGCGGCCGGGGTGATCTTCGTCGGTGCCAACCTGACCCTGGACGTGCTGGTCGAACTGGCGACGCGCCTCGGCATCTCGCCGGCCATCGCCTCGATGACGATCCTGTCGCTCGGCACGACGTTGCCCGAACTCGCCGTCAGCGTCACGGCCGCCATGCGCGGCCGCGCCGAGATGGCGGTCGGCAACATCCTCGGCTCGTGCATCTTCAACTCGTTCTGCGTGGTCGGGGTCGCCAGCATGATCGGCCGCGTCGCGGTGCCGGCCGAACTGCTGCGCTTGCCGCTGCCGTGCTTCCTCGGCGCGGCGCTGTTGTTCTACCTGCTGACGCACGACCGGCGTGTGTCGCGGTGGGAAGGGGTGCTGTTCGCCGCCGGCTACGGGCTGCTGGTGGCGGAGCTCGCTGGTCTCGCCTGAGGTTGGCCGTGGCGAGGCCGGCGCGACCTCAGGCCGGCGGCGGTGCCGAGCGCTCGCGGGCCTTGGCGCGATTCCACGCGGCGTCCATCTCGGCGAGCGAACGGCCGGCCAGCTGGTAGCCGAGTTCGTGTTCGACCGCCTGGAAGCGCCGCTGGAACTTGTCGGTGGTGCCGCCGAGCGCCATCTCCGGGTTGACGCCGACGTGGCGCGCCAGGTTGCACAGGCTGAAGAGCACGTCGCCGAGTTCGTCGGCGATCGCCGCGGTGTCGCCGCGCGCGATCGCTTCGTCGAGTTCGCGCAGCTCTTCGTCGACCTTCTGCCGCGGGCCGGAGCGGTCGGGCCAGTCGAAGCCGGCCTTCGCCGCCTTCTCGCCGATGCGGAACGAACGCAGCAGCGCCGGCAGCGCCTTCGGCACGCCGGCCAGCACGCTGCGGGCGCGGTCGTCGCCGCCAGCGGCCGCCGCCGCCGCCTTCTCGGCGCGCTTCTGTTCCTCCCAGCGGCCGAACGCGAGCTCGGCGCTCGCCGCCTGCTGGTCGCCGAACACGTGCGGGTGGCGACGCACCAGCTTGCCGGCGGCGGCGGCGGCGACGTCGTCGAAGCAAGCACCGCCGCGTTCGTTCTCGATCTGGCGGATCATCGCCACGTTGACCAGCACGTCGCCGAGTTCTTCGCGCGC
>ERZ1066127.848-NODE-848-length-13610-cov-10.239985_pt1 | contig 13610 bp, 9 predicted proteins | sample MGYA00382774_ERZ1066127 | MGnify/ENA primary metagenome ERZ1066127 (study PRJEB33369, sample SAMEA5778357) | biofilm metagenome | biome: Industrial cooling water; feature: Water cooling tower basin; material: Biofilm | place: United Arab Emirates | collected... | reverse complement strand
GGACAAGGATCAACGCATTATACTTTTAAAACACCCAATTCAATTCAAAACATATCGACTACCAAGAAAACAGTTGATAATGCATTATGCAACATTTGCCCTTCTTATGCCCCCCAAACTGAAATGGATCACTTTAGAGGATTGCTTGAACAGGTAGAGGTAAAAGATTCACAAGGCAAAAATCTTCAAAAGACTATTTTTAATTATACACTCAATCCTCAGGGATTCACACCATCAGTAACTTTTGGTATGAAACCCTTTGTCAGGTTTCAATTAAATAACCTGGTTAATCCAATAGAAAGTCGATTGCAATTTGGAGAATTTTATGGGTATAGGCACGACTGGGTATCCCTTACAAGTAAAACTGAAGAGATATATGACCAAAGTGACCCAGGGAATGATCAGAAAAAGTTGATAACAGTATCGGAGTATCATTACTTGCCTGCCGGCCAAGTATCTGTGGCATCTGATCTCTTGCCACGGAAGATTTATCAGACTCTTCCTGGCGGGGATAAGCAAGTTCAGGAATTCAAATACCCCATGGATTATACAGTGTCTTCTGGCGCGACAGACGTTGCGGCACGCGGCATCTTTTACCTAAAAGATAAGAAAATTGAAAATGCGGTAGTCGAGAATATCTCATACCTAGAAAAAACGGACGGCTCGAAGAATATCTTGTCAGGTAACTTGCTTCAGTTTCGCGAATTTCCAGCTTCAAGTGGTAAAATTTATCCGTGGCAGGTATTTAGATTGAAACCAGGAACGGGCAGTTTACTCACTAGTTTTCCATGGTCAACAATCAACTCAGATATTTTTACGTTCAACTCGGCCGGTTATAAATTGATCCGATCTTTTACAAGCTATGACGCCTCTGGCAACGCATTAAACCAGATATCTGAAGATGGAGTAAAGTCTGACTATGTCTGGGGACACAACTCTTCTTTGCTTACTCAGGCTACCACCAACGCAGGTATGCATGAGCATCGAATGGGATATACACATACGCCATTAGTCGGGGTGATCAAAATAACCGATCCTAATTTACGTGATACTAAATTTAACTATGACGGATTCAGCAGACTAAACCTGATACGAGACCATAATGACCAAATCGAAACCCGTTACCGGTATAATTATAAAGACGAAGCTCTGAAACGACCTGACTTCACTTATACCCAAATTAATAATCAGATGTTTCGCTTTGATTGTATCCGGGGAGTAGAACCTGGCTCAAAATTATCATGGGATTTGGGCAATGGAAATGTTGTGGAGGATGCTCCTGCTTCGTTGATGTATTCTTACCCTTCAGTCGGTCAGTTTACGGTAACGTTGTGCATTACGTATCCGGATAATCCTACAGCTACTGTTTCAAAACAACTTGTTATTTTACCACCCGTAAATATTCAGTTTGCAACACCTGTGACAGGAGTGAATTATACTGTATGTGGAACAGCAAATGTAACTGTGGTGGCAATTGCTACTGGTAGTGGGCCATATACTTTTCAATGGGAGCATAATTATTCTGCGTGGGGTACTGTGGCGTATGAGCCAATCGGTAACGGCTCAACTACATTAACTTATAATAACCAAATTGGCGTACAAAGTTCATCCAGAATCATTCGTTGTAAGATTACGGATACGCAAGGTTTTTCCCGGTACTCTAACAATGTGAACATCTCCTACTATTGTTCTGGTCAACCCGGGCCAACGGATTGTGGCCCCGGATGCTATTGGGATCCTATTGCCGGGAATTGCAACTGCCAAAGTACATGTGGTGATGGGTGTTTTTGGAGTGGTTTTGAATGTGTGTGCTATTAATCGGATGAAGCCATGAAGTACTTATTTTCCATCGCAACAAAAGTTTTGTTCTTACTTGGATTAGCTAGTTCAAGTTTTGTAAGCCACGCTCAAAGTAAGATTGTATCAAATGCGTTGATACAAACGAATGATGGCACACGCACCTATATAATTGCTAATAGTTTAGTAATTAAGCCGCCTGCACTAGCTTCAGTGATATTTACAGCCAATTCAGGAACCTCGTATGTTTTCAAGATGGCAAACCCTGATCCGCAGGGGCTTATACCGCCCAGTTGCGATCAGAATTTTGTACGAACAGAAACCATTCTGATTCCTGGCATTACTACTGAATCACAAATACCCCCGCTTTCAGCAAACCAGAAAACAACCAACTACGAGTATGTTGATGGACTAGGAAGGAACCTACAGTCAGTTATTGTAAAGGCTACTCCTTCCCAGCAGGATGCTGTTGTCCCTTTTGAATACGATGCCAATGGCCGGATGCTTAAAGACTTTAACGCTTACTCGGCCAATAGTGCAAATGGATCGTTTAAGAGTAATGGTGTTGCTGATCAGCTAAGCTTTTTCACTAATCCCTTGTCTGGCGTTTCGGTTGACACTCGCCCCTTCAAAGAAAATGTTTTTGAAGCCTCACCGCTAAATCGCATTACCGATACCTATGGCCCTGGTATTGAATGGAAAAATGGTACCGTGAGTAAAGGCGTTAAATCATTGACCAAGGTTAACCAGGCTTCTGAAAATATTACACGTTGGAAATACTACCTGAGTGGGCTGCCCGAAAAGGACGGTACGTACCCCGACAATCATTTGTTGGTGCAGGAAACCACTGATGAAGATGGCCAGATGACAAAAGAGTACAAAGACAGTCGCGGCTTACTTGTATTAAAGCGAGTAGGCAATAGTGCGAATTGGTTTGATACGCAGTATATCTACAGCCCGGCTGGTTTACTTATGATCGTTATCCAGCCGGAAGGTGTGGCGAGACTGGCAACTGAGTTTGATGCTGGTGGTGCTGACAAGCAAAGTTTTTTAGATCGCTGGTGTTTTCTGTATCAATATGACGATGAGCAAAGGTTGATCGCCAAACGCACGCCCGGTTGGCAACAAGGGCACTGGGCCTATACTGTCTATGACCAATGGGGGCGTGTCGTGCTTACTCAAACCCCTTCCCAAAGTGCCAGAAATGAATGGTCGTTCAATAAATACGATCGGTTTAATCGAGTAATCCTTACAGGCCTTTGGATAACCCCGGCCGTTACCCCTGCGGAACTTGCCATACTCAGATCAAATGTTGCGGCTGCTTCTGTCAGGTTTGAGACAGAAGCTTCAACTGAAATAGGATATAGTTATACGACCACCTTTCCAACATTGGTTACACTCACTAATCTGCTTACTATTTCTTATTACGATTATTACACCTTTTTAACGTACCCTAATTGGGAAACCGACATCCCGGTAAGCTCCTATAATTTTCAGAATATAGCCGGTTACGAGAGTTATAATGGAAACCCGGAAGTTTCAGGGATCTTTCACATAGTTAAGGGGCATCCCACCGGTAGCAAAGTTCGCATTGGTACTAACCGGTGGCTTAACTCGGTAACGTGGTACGACAAGAAGTATCGGCCCATTCAGGTTATTTCAGAAAACTATGTGGGCGGATTTGAGCGCAGCACTTCGCTTGTCGATTTTACTGGTAAAACGCTTAAAAGCTTACTAAATCATACATCATCTTTTGGGTCCGTTGCTATCCTAAATGAATTTGAGTTTGATCATGCCGGGCGCTTAAAGAAAACCTATCAAACAACCGATGGAGGTATTCGTACCCTTCTTGCTGCCAACACCTATAACGAAATAGGCCAGTTAATAGAACGAAATATCCATAGCACCGATGAAGTTAACTTTCTTCAGTCGGTAGATATGCGTTATAACATCCGAGGTTGGCTTTCCAGCATCAACAACAGTTCACTTTCAAACGATGGCGTTTATAACAACGATGCCAATGATTTATTTGGAATGGAATTACTCTACAACCCAACAATTGCCCCGGTTGTAAATGGCTATACCACCCCGAAACTTTACAATGGTAACATCAGTGCCATTAAGTGGAAGGCCAACACCCAGCAGGGGTTACCCGAAGAACGCATTTTTGGTTTTGAGTATGATGTACTTAACCGCTTTAAAAAATCCTACTATGCCACCAATAATGGCGGTGTATGGACGGGTAATGCCGGGTTGTTTGATGAACAGATTACGAATTATGATAAGAACGGAAATATCAAAGGCATTGTACGCAACGGTAAGGTAAACGGTGCAAGTGTTCCGGTTGATAATCTTACCCACCACTACCTTTTAAACGGGAAGGAGAGTAACCGACTGGTGGGTGTAAGCGATGCCGGAAACACCCACGGGTTTAAAGATGCCGCAGCGCAACTCAGTGAAGAGTTTACGTACGACCGCAGCGGTAACCTGATTTACGATCATAACAAGCAAATCAGTAGTATTACCTATAATCACCTCAATCTGCCCACCGTCATTGAGTTTACCCGGCCAACTATACCGGTTACCGTGGATAGAATTGAATACACCTATGATGCCACGGGAGTCAAACTCCGTACGGTAGTTAAAGTGAAAGGCACCCAGGTTTGGAAAACCGATTATGTAGGCGGACTACAATACGATAACGATCAGCTTTCTTTTGCAGCCACACCCGAAGGGCGGGTTGTTAAAAATACCACCGGATGGGATTACGAATATTTTTATAAAGACCATCAGGGCAATGTGCGCCTTACATACGGGTACCTGAAAGAAACACTTTCCTATCGCGCTACTATGGAAAACCCGCCCGCGCCATCCACATTGGGTGCTGATGAAAACGCAACTTTTAAAAATATTGCGACCACACGAACACAAAATGCAATATTCAATTTTACAAAGCCTTCGGATCAAACCCTGGCACCGGATAAATCTTCCTTGACCAACGGCCATTCGAGTGTGAACAAACCGATCGGCCCGGCTAAGAGCTTACTGCTCGGTGCCGGAGATAAAGTAAAGATGGAAGTTTTTGCTCGTTACAGCCAGACAACTGGCAGTACAGCCATCATTGCCGCATCAGCGCTCGTTACCGCATTAGCGACTACTACCTTTGGATTTAATCCAGGTGAAACAGGCTACACTAGTTTTAATACCAATGCCCCCGCCATACCGGGCATACCGGGTTCTGGTAGCGCCACGGTACCTAAAGCCTATCTGGCGTATATTTTCTTTAACACCAGTTTCCAGTTTGTTCCAGCGAGTTCCGGTGCTATCTCCATTACATCAAGCGCCTTCAATGCATTTGAAAAACTGGAGCGCACGTTTACAGCACCTCAAGCGGGCTACTTGTATGTGTATGTAGCCAACGAAAGCAATACCAGCACGGCCAATGTATATTTTGACGAAATGCTGATTGTGCACCAGAAAGCAACCAATACGTTACAAGTAACACAAGCCAGCGATTACTATCCCTTCGGTTTAACTTTTAACTCTTACAGTAGAGAGAACAGTACACCAAATCAGAATCTTTATAATGGAAAAGAATTACAGGATGAACTCGCACTGAATACATATGATTTCGGATGGCGACAATATGATCCTGCAATAGCGCGATGGAGTGTTGTGGATCCGTTAGCAGAGAAAAGATACTGGATGAATCCTTACAACTACGTGCAAAACAATCCGATGAACAGATTTGATCCGAATGGTCTGACTGATTACACCTTAGATAAAAAGACTGGGGAAGTTAAGAAAGTAGCTGACACAAAAGATGCAACCGATAGAATTGTAAAGACACGAAGTGACGGAAGTATAAAGAGGAAAGGCGAGGGATTTTTAGGTGGTTTAGTTAGAGAGTCGAAAAGAGGCGAGGCAAAGACTGCTGTGGGTGGTATTGAAAAGGGAATTCTGAAGAATGGACAAAACTTTAGAAATAAAGACGAAGTTATAAGTGTTGGAGGAGAAGGTCAGGCGTCCGTTGACGGAGTTAAATCTTTTACGTTAAAACTTTCAGAGTATATCGGAAAGGAAATCAAGGGCTTCTCCTATTCATCTGATGGTTCTGGAAATGCCACAGATATGTTATTAGGAAAATATAAGGACAATACAAACACGGAATCCTCTGGCACACTTGGTGCATTACAAACGAAGTATGGAGGTAATTTTTCCTTTGGTAATGTTCTACAAGAATTCCATACTCATCCTGATGGCAAATTAGGTGCAACAGAATCTTCACCCGGGCTATCACAAGATGTAAAAACTCTTCAAAATGATAAGCCGTTTATACCTAACGCAAGTTTTATAATACTGTACAGAATTGCCGGTCAGGAGCAGCCAGGAGAATACGATTACACTCATCAATATACCCCCAAGAAATGATGAAGAAGTTACTAATTACCTTAATCGTATTCTGTGGTTCAGTATGTAGTGTTTATTCTCAGAATAAAACTATCAAGGGAAGGGTAATCTCTAATCAATTTGATGTGTTGATAGGAGTGCCAATTATGATTAATGACACAGTTGAAGTAGGCAAAACAGATATAAATGGTTTTTTTCAAATAGAGATACCCGTTTTCGAGAAAAAAGTATCATTTAAGTTTGTGGGAGTAGATCCAGCAACTATAGAACTTGTAGATAAATGTGATAATGTTGAGGTTGTAATGATGTTAAGCAGCACGTATGATTTTAAGTCGCTCAAGAAAGTCGATAAGCTTCGAATGAAAAAATTTAAGACGCTACCTGAATTACATAAAGAAGCTTTTGAGAAAGGTCTATTCAAAACAGATAAGCCCTGCTATACACAAGAGTTTATATCTTACTGTAAGAAAAAATAATTATTAAAAAGGCTTTAATGCACATCACTGAGGACGTTCGAGAGGACGTCCTTTTTTATTGCTTGCGTTTGATAGTCTTTTGGTTCAGGCGCATTAGGGAATCAGCACGCTGATAACTTTTTTTGAAGGCCTTGTGAGAGCTGGTCAGTTCCTGAAATAAGTCGTCATCAATAACAATCGGTCTGTTCTTATCAGTCCACACATAAGGGCACTGGCGGCTTTGCATCCACTCACTGAATTTTTTGGCAAGCTCGGGGTCAGTGTAACGAGAAGGGCCATCGAAACCACTGGAGCGAAAAATCTCATCCCATGTGATGTCCATATCGAGCGAATCAATCCGGTCGATGTATTTAACAGGCTTGTCCTTTTGTTGCGAGAATGCAGCAGCACTGATCAGGAGTAAGAAGGGTAACAGCTTCATGATTAGAGAATCGGTTTTTCTTCGGGCTTCTTCCAGTTGGGGTTTTTAATCCAGATCGGAACTTCAATGTAAGAGCCGTCATTGCGCTTGAGCGTGTCTTTGTATTGAGGCTTGAGGTCGTAGATCTTCTCCAACTGACCAGTGCCCCACACATCTTCTTCGCGCCACTCCCATAGAGTGGAATCGTTCAGCCACTTTGCATTGGGGTGATTATCGGGAACACGTTGCCCAGGCTTGAGCGGACACTGGCATCGATCAGGCTCGTACAATTTATTGTTACGTTCTTCCCACTTCTGCATGAGCTGCTTGAAATCTTCGAACGAAACTTTGGTCGTATCCTTTTGCTGGGCAAAAGCAGAAACGCTGATCAGGAGCAAGAGCGGAACGAGCTTCATTATTTTACCGTGAGATTTTTTTGAATGTTGGACTTGAGCAGAAAAGCATCGAGCATCGCATAGACGTGCGCCTTTTCTTCATCCGATAATTTTTGTACGTCCTGCAAACGCTTCACGGTAGCTTTATCGAATGCAGCGTTGGAACCTTCACCTACCAAATAGTCGAGAGATACTTCAAACGCATCGGCAATTTTTTTAGCAGCATCAATAGAGGGTGCGGCTTCACCACGTTCGTACTTGCCGATCATCTCACGCGACACACCGCTTTTGTTGGCCAAGTCGGTTTGAGACCAGTCCCGTTCCTTGCGTATATCGGCTATTCTTTTGCTAATGTTCATGGCTGAAAAGTGCTTTTTGAGTCTGAAAATCGTGGTATGAGCCAAAAGTAAGGGATTAAAGGACACAAAAGAAGCTGATAGTTCTTTGCCTAAGTGGAACTATCGGTTAGTTTTGTGTCTGATAGTTCCAGAACAGAAATATTTTATGGAAGCCACACCCAAACGGACTTTAGATACCAGCAACCCCGACCACATCCGCTACCAGCATGGAGCATTGGACATTACCATCCTGGGCGGGATACGGCTGGAAGGTCTGGACAGAATGCGGGTGACGCTGAAAATCCAAGTCGAGCATTTAAGCATCCGTCATAACCTTGACCTGTACAACGACACGCAGGTGGAGAAGCTGGTAAGAAAAGTTGCTGATAAGCTGGAGATCGGAACGAGTGTGACGACCGCAGCACTCAATGACATGACTGATCTTCTGGAACAGTACAGGCTTGCCGAGATCGAGAAACAAACTTCACGGGAAGACAAGCGCAAAGTTCTGAGTGAAGCAGAAACCCGAGAAGCGCAAAGCTACCTGAGCGCACCGAACTTGATGGAGCGGACACGGGAAGACATAGGGAGAGCCGGAGTGATCGGAGAAGAAAACCACCGCTTGCTTATGTACCTGATCTTCACGAGTCGCAAGCGAGAAGCACCGTTGCACATTGTAAGCCTCGGAAGTTCAGGTATGGGCAAAACACACTTGCAGGAAAAAGTTGGCGCACTGATACCGGAAGAAGACAGAATCGAAATCACCACACTGTCAGAGAATGCCTTTTACTACTTCGGCAAACGACAACTGCAAAACAAGCTGATACTGATTGAAGACTTGGACGGAGCGGAAGACGTGCTCTATCCGTTGCGCGAACTACAGAGCAAGAAGCGCATCAGCAAAACAGTTGTGCATAAGAACACGAAGGGAGAAACCCGCACGGTACACCTGACAGTGGAAGGCCCCGTAAGCGTAGCGGGTTGTACCACCAAAGAAAGTTTATACGAAGACAATGCAAACCGTTCGTTCCTGATCTACATCAACGAGAGCAAAGAGCAGGATGAGAAAGTAATGCAGTACCAGCGCAAGCATAGTGCAGGAAAGATCGACACGACAGAGCAGCAGAAGATCGTAAAGCAGTTCCAGAACATGCAGCGCATACTGCACGCTGTTCAGATCAGGAACCCGTATGCAGAGCTTCTGAAAATACCCGATGAAGTGTTTAAGCCACGCAGGACGAATGCACATTACTTGGCCTTCATTGAACTGGTAACTTTTTACCATCAGTACCAGCGCGAAAAGAAGTACGATACGGAGACGGGCGAAGAATACATCGAGACCACTACGGAAGACATTGCAGAAGCCAACAAGCTGTTAAAAGAAATCCTGCTCAGGAAATCCGATCAGCTTACCGGAGCCTGCCGGAGTTACTTCGAGCAGTTGAAAGAATGGTTGCAGACAGAGAACAGGAACACGTTCAGCAATCGAGAAGTAAGACAGGCTCTACGCATCAATGCAAGCAATCAGAAACGCTACATGCTTGAACTGGCTGCGAACTATCACATCCGTGTAGCGAATGGTAAACGCGCCAGAGGCTACGAATACGAGATCGTGAGCTATGAGGAATACAACGCACTCAAGCGCGGCATCGAAACCGTGCTGGATGAAATCCTTGCAAACCTGAAAGAGCGGTTCAACGGTTCACCAGTGGTTCAAAACAGAAATGAACCACTCAAGCGAAAGAAGACCAGCAAGTTAGCGGAGTAGTTCACTCCGTTCAGGAAACATCAACCGAGCAAAAATTACGACTATGAAACAGTTACAGCTTAGTAACGTGTCATTCCGTTACCTCGAACAGAGTTTTAAAGAATGGCTGGACATTATGGGCTATGCACCTACGAGCGTGTACTACATGCCGCTGCACGTGCGTGAGTTGTTGTACTACCTCGAAGGCAAAGGCATGAAGAACATCAAAGAACTTGAAGGCAAACACATCCAGCAGTATTACAGCAAGCTGAAAGAGCGAAGCAACCAGAGACGCGAAGGCGGACTGAGCAACAACCACCTGAATAAACACGTGCAAGCCCTTCGGAAATTTACGGACTACTTACGGCAAGTGGGACGACTTGAAATCCCCGCACTGAGTTTAAAGAATGAAGAAGCCGACCCGAAATCCATTGCCGTACTGAGCGAAGAAGAAATACAACTGCTTTTTAAAACCACCTATAAGAAACCTGAACGAAAGGCAAGTTGCCTGAACGATGAACAGCTACTCGCACTACAGGCCCGAGACCGCGCCATGCTGGCCGTGTATTACGGTTGTGGCCTGAGACGAAATGAAGGCGTGTGTTTGAATGTAGGCGATATAAACTTTGATCGTGCGCTGGTGCATGTACGCAAAGGGAAGAACTACAAAGAACGTTTTGTTCCCATCAGTAAGTCATCGCTGAAATACTTACAGGATTACATCTACGATCACAGGCCGGAGCTTACGCATGGGATGAAGTCAGAAGCATTGTTCCTTGGCTATTACGGCAAGCGTGTGACCGGACAGAGTTTGCTGCTACGACTAAAGTATCTGCAACACCAGACCGAAGACTTTAACCTGACTGAAAAAGAAATCGGACTGCACACGTTACGTCATAGTATTGCTACGCACTTGCTGCAAGCAGGCATGAAGCTCGAATACATTGCACGGTTCTTAGGTCACGGCTCACTGGAATCAACACAGATATACACGCACCTGGCCGGAGTGGAATCAGACACGCCACAGGAATTTAAAAATGTTCGGTTCTCAAAAGTACAACTGCATGAAGACGAGCTTTACTGATTATCTGAAAACAAGAGGGCATACACCGCGCACGATCACAAGCTTCAACCGTGTGGCCACGATCTTTTTGAACTGGCAGAAGAAACAACAGATCAGTGTTGAGCAGATACGCTATCAGGATATTTTACTGTTCATGAAGCATTGCCAGAAGCAAGTGAGCCAGCGGACCGTACAGCTTTACCTGAATGTGATCAGACACTTTTACGATCATCAGATCGAGCAAGGGAAAACGGAAGTCAATCCGGTAACAGGAATCAAAGTGCAGGGAGTAAAACGGAAAGCCTTGTATCACATCTTCCGACCTGAAGAACTTCACGCGATCTACAACAGCTATCAGGATGAATCATTGAAAGGAAAGCGAAACAAGATCATGCTGAGCTTACTTGTGTATCAGGGAGTGAAGACAGAGGAACTGATCAAGATGGAAGTGCAGGACGTGAAACTGAGGGACGGAAAAATCGAAATCCCCGGAGGCAACAAAAGTGAGCGAAGATTACTCCAACTGGAATCACATCAGGTGCTGGAGTTTTACGATTACGTGAACAACACACGAAAGGAGATCCTTACCCAGTCAGGCCAGAAGACGGATAAACTTTTTGTTGGCATGGAAGGCGGCAATAGTCTCGATGGTTGCGTGTTCAGGTTAATGTTCTGGCTGAAGAAAAAGAATAAGCTGATCGTGAATGCAAAACAATTAAGAGCAAGTGTGATTGTGAAGTGGTTGAAAATGTACAACCTGAGAAAAGTGCAATACATGGCCGGCCATCGTTACATCAGTTCAACGGAGAGTTACCAGCAAAGTGAAATGGAAGGACTGACCGAAGAAGTGAACAAGTTCCATCCGTTGGGGTGAACGAAATACAGCCGACCCTTCTGCACGTTTTACTGATCATGCTTTTTGCTCCCACGCACTCAAGGCACATGGCTATTGCCGCACATGCCATCGCTGAAACCAAAGCAAAAGCCAAGAGCCTTGCCAACGCACCAGCAAAAAATCACGCCAGTAAAACATGCCCAAAGCTAAGTTACATAATGTGATCTTATGCAACTCCTCGAATGCAGCGGTGTGCTTCGCACTTAGTAAACCTGCGGGATTGCATAAGCACATTATGTAAAATAGCCGCGCATGGTGCTGACGCGATTGTGCGCTACTCGCTCCGCTCAGACAAGGCGCTGGGCCACAGGCGTATGGAGGCTTCGCCATTTTGAAATCGTATATAATCGAAGAAAATCATTCATAATCGTTTACAACCTTTTACAATCGTTAAGGTAGGGTTAAGTGTGGTGATACATTAGCAGAAATATAAATCACATGAGGCGTTTAGGAAACTTATCGGAGATCGAGTACATCAATGCAGCCGACCTGATCGGATTGGACGATGAACAAACAAGTAATGAACTAATCGGAGAACTGAGAAAGATGAATCCGGTTAAGCGGCAAGAGACGGTTAAAAAACTGATCACAACAAAAATACCTTCGCAGGGTTCGCGTGCAGAGTTCGAGAAACATTTTATTGAGTTGCCACAACACATCAAAGAGCAACTGCACCAACACAAGCTCAGGTTGGCTGATATGCTAATCTACGCGATCAAGCCGATCACCGGCCACGTAACGAAAATGTTCAAGGAACAGGACATTGTAAGGTTAGGCATTACCAACATCAGCAAGAGCCGACTGCCTAAGAACATGACCTTGCTCGTGTCAGGAATTTACTTGCTTCAGGGACAAGCTGAATCGCTGGAAGAAGAAGCACTCATGCAAACCAAGTTTACCAGCATCGAATCTATTGGAGCGATTGTGAACGGAGAGATCAGCTTCAAGGTGAACAAGAAAGACTTGCTCGCACCTGGACAAAGCAATCACAGCTTTATCGGAGGAACCGAGAAAGGCCCGATCGGTTATCACAAGCTGGACAATCCGCGATTGATACCCGATGATACAGAGATCGAGCTGAACATCGAGCTTGGAACGATCAAAGGCATACCGCCTAATACGGTGCTTTATGCAGGACTGCACGGCACCGCTACAATACCATGATCAAGTCTCATGTGTTCATGTTGTAGTAGTACCACTACGGGGAAACCTGTAGTGGTTTTTTGTTTTATAACAAGGCGTGTTTTGGTTAGCGAAAACCTGAAGTAAGCAAGGTATACTATCGCGCTGCGATAATGTAGAAGCAAGGTATATTGTCGGGGGCCGAAACTCCCTTTGGTCGGGTTGCATTTACTTAGCGCGGCAAGGCACGTGCAGCTCTCTGATCGAAGTGCAGCAGTTGCCTTGCATCATTTTTTTGAAGCCTGTACGCCACACATGCCAGCGCACAAACCAAAGCGCACAGCCTTCAAAAAAACGTCTTACCTTTTTCTTCTATGCACTAAATCTTGGTACCGTATTGGTGACCACAGAAATGGAATGCGTTGTGATGAATTGATACACGCAGCACAATCAATATGCTCACAGTCGTGAAGTCTGATACGTTTTGTTCGACTTTAGTTCGTGCGTATGCAGAGATCGTTCGAGTCGAACTGTAAATCGTTCAAAATCCTTTACTACTTCCACCCACTTCCACTCTCACAAATAAAATTTTGGTCGCATAGGTTCGAGTTCGATTACCCTTCGGTATACCCAAGGCGACTGATCGAACCCTTGACACTTGATGGCCTGTAAGAAGCACGTAAGATGAGAGTTAAAATTAGGTTGGCTACGCAGGAAAAAAGTTGGCTTTAGGTCGGCTTGACGTTTTATCCGGTGAAGAAATAGGGTTATTTTGCCGTATCAATGGGCTGCCTGAAGCTGACATATAACCCTGAATTTTTACACCTCGTAAAGGAGACCGCCATAGAAAAAAGCGATCATGGAAAAAATTTGCCTATAGGTGAAAAAAATGCAGGGAAGGAAAATTGCATAGATTACTATCCCTTCGGTTTAACTTTTAACTCTTACAGTAGAGAGAACAGTACAC
>ERZ1066127.841-NODE-841-length-13701-cov-13.043016_pt1 | contig 13701 bp, 15 predicted proteins | sample MGYA00382774_ERZ1066127 | MGnify/ENA primary metagenome ERZ1066127 (study PRJEB33369, sample SAMEA5778357) | biofilm metagenome | biome: Industrial cooling water; feature: Water cooling tower basin; material: Biofilm | place: United Arab Emirates | collected... | reverse complement strand
CACGGTTGCCGGGGACTTCAAGCACCAGGCTTCTGTAGCTGCCGTCGGGCAATTGCACTTTTACTTGGCTGCTGTAAATGCTTGTAGGTTCGCAATCCGATTCATCGTATGATAAGCGGTAGCCGCCTTCATCTTCGCGCAAAAGCCTCCAGCTAACACAACTGCTGTCGGGCAAAAGTAATTTACTGCCTAACAAATGGCGGTCACCGGCCAACACCACCACATCGGCCGAATTGGGGGTAATGTTTACGGCCTGCAAACGCACTTTGTGCAATATGCTGCTGTATTGGGCCAAAAGGCAATCGGCCTTGGCTCGGCGGTAATCAAGCATGCGAGAGGGAAGGCCACTTAATCGTGCCATTTGAAAGGCTATCAAGTCGAAATCAGCTGGATTGTCAACATAATAAGTAGCCGTTTCAATCACATCGCTCAAGGTACGATCGTAAGCATAAAAATGATCGCTCAAGGCTTGGGTAAGGCTGTCGTGCCAATGCATTTGCAGGGCCACAAATAAATAATTACGTCCCTCATTGTTGCTTCTGCGATACTCGAAGTATCGATTCCTAATCAAATGACTGTCAATAGCTAATCCCAATAGTTGGATGCCACGCCATCCGGCCACTTCGGCGGTATCGAGCAGGTATTGTCGGAAATGGGCTTGCAGTTCGGCATCGGAGAGCAGGCTGTCGTTCATGCGCAATTTGTGCATTTTCAATACGCGCTCAATCACTTGCGCCCGGGTATGGTAATAGGCTTCGCGCAAGGCTTCGGCGGTATCACTGCCCGTACCGTAAGCGGTGAGGGTGTGGGGCAGCACGGTGCGCAAATAATAGGGACGAATGCCCGAAGTGCGCAGTACCTGATCGGTTTGTGGGGCACAGGAAATACCCAGCAACAAGCCAATGCAGCCCAAAACAATCCAACGGAAGTGCACGCGCGCCATTGGGCGACGAAACTAAGGGAAATGCACATTTCAAACTTGACTTAATATCCACATTGCATCTACCAACACTGATTTTTCCATCTCTCCACCATTTCAGCCCCAATTCCCGTAATTTTGCGCCATGATTTACCAAAACGACCTCATCCTGCGGGCCGCTCGTGGCGAAAAAACCGAAAGAACACCCGTTTGGATGATGCGCCAGGCAGGACGTATCCTCCAAGAATACCGCGAAGTGCGGGCACAAGCTGGCAGTTTTAAAAACTTGGTCGAAAATCCCGAATTAGCCGCCGAGGTAACCATACAGCCCGTTGATTTGCTGGGGGTTGATGCCGCCATCATCTTCTCCGACATCTTGGTGGTACCTGATGCTATGGGCTGCCGTTATGAGATGGAAGAAGCACGTGGACCGGTATTTCCGCAAACCATTCGCAGTGTGGCCGATTTGAGCAGGGTGCATATAGCCGATCCGTCCGAATTGAAATACGTAACCGACGCCATCAGCCTTACCGCAAAACAATTGGCTGGTCGCGTTCCTGTGATTGGATTTGCGGGCGCTCCTTTTACCATCTTCGCTTACATGACCGAAGGCAAAGGCAGCAAAACTTTTAGTATTGCCAAGAAACTTTTGTATACAGATCCTGCATTCAGCCATCAGCTGCTCAACTTGATCACCGAAAGTACCATTGCTTACCTCAAGGCACAAATAGCTGCCGGAGCGGCCATGCTGCAGCTTTTCGACAGCTGGGCAGGCATTTTGAGTCCCGAGCAGTACCGCGAATTCAGCGGCCGCTACATCCACCGCATTTGCGAAGCCATTACCGAAGTGCCCGTGACTGTTTTTGCCAAGGGCGCTTGGTTTGCCATCGAAGATTTTGCCGATTATCCTTGTCGTACCATTGGGCTCGACTGGAATACCGATCCTATATGGGCGCGCAAGGTGGTTGGACCGAACAAAACCCTGCAAGGAAACCTCGATCCTTGCCAACTGTACGCCTCCCCTGAGCAGGTGGCCGAAGCTACCCGTCGGATGTTGCAATCGTTTGCCGGCGGTCCGCACATTGCCAACCTCGGCCACGGGGTGTACCCCGATACGCCGGTCGACAGTGTGAAGGCCTTTATCAATACCATAAAACAGTCGTAAGCGCAGCTTTGTAGCAGATGGAATGGCAGTGGAAACAGCTCGACGAGGCCGCAGAACTGGCGCAGCATTTATTGGCAGCGGCCGGCGACCAAAAGGTTTGGTGCTTCGAAGGCAGTATGGGCGCTGGCAAAACCACCCTCATTGCTGCGCTATGTAAGGCTTTGGGTGTAGCCAACGGCATCAGCTCGCCTACCTACGGATTGGTGAATGAATACCAGGGGCGGGATGGACAGCGCATTTGTCATTTCGATTTTTACCGCATACAATCGCAACAAGAGGCATTCGACATGGGGGCCGAAGATTTTTTCTTCAGTGGTGATTACTGCTTCATCGAATGGCCCGAGCGTATTGCCGATTTACTGCCCGATCAGGTTTTCAGGCTTAAAATTGATATATTCGAACAATCAACCCGCATCATCCGCATTTTGCCATGAGTACGCAACCCTTGGCTGGCTTCAGCTCGAAGTACAGTCCCACCACGCTCGAAGCTCCCATCCGCATTTCGCGTAAGACCACTCAATTGGTCATTGGCGTTCCACGTGAGCGTGGATACCAGGAAAACAGGGTGTCATTAACGCCTCAGGCGGTGACCCAATTGGTGGGTTTGGGCCATGAAGTGATTGTAGAAAGCAAGGCAGGCGTGGCCAGCTTCTTTAGCGACCAAGCTTATTCGGAGGCAGGCGCACGCATTGTGTACGAAATTGAAGAATTGTACAAAGCCCATGTGATTGTCAAGGTGGGACCCATTCCGGCCGAAGAAATCAAGTTTTTGAGTCCGGGCAAAATTATTTTTAGCGCCATCCACCTGCCCACCATGCAGGAAGATTACCTAAAGGCGCTGCTCGACAAAAAAATCATCGGCATTGCTTATGAATACCTGCGCGACAAAAGCGACAGTTTGCCCATTGTGCGTTCGATGAGTGAAATTGCCGGTAGTTCGGCCATCCTGATTGCTGCTGAATACATGAGTAACCAGTTTCAGGGCAATGGCAAGCTGCTTGGAGGTGTTTCGGGCATTCCGCCAAGCAAAGTGGTGATTTTGGGAGCGGGTACTGTAGGCGAATTTGCTGCCCGTACTGCGCTTGGTTTGGGAAGCGATGTACGCATATTCGACAACAGTATTTCGCGCCTCAAGCGGTTGCAGAACAATTTGGGACAAAGGGTATTTACCTCGGTTATCCAGCCCGAGATTTTGGGAGAAGAGTTGCGATCTGCCGATGTGGCGGTAGGTGCCATGCATGCCGAAAAGGGAAGGGCGCCCATGGTGGTGAGCGAAGAAATGGTGCAGCGCATGAAACCGGGCTCGGTGATCATCGATGTGAGCATCGACCAAGGGGGCTGTTTCGAAACATCGGAGGTAACCAACCACACCAAGCCGGTATTCAAGAAATACGACGTAATCCACTATTGCGTGCCCAATATTCCGTCGCGGGTGTCGCAAACAGCCTCGGTATCTTTGAGTAACGTTTTAGGAAATTTGCTGATTGATGCAGGCGAGCATGGGGGTATAGAGAGCTATTTGTGGCTCGAAAAAGGATTGCGGGCGGGCATTTATTGCTACAACGGACAGCTTACCAACAAATACCTGAGCGAGAAATTCAACATCCCATTCACCAACCTCGAACTCATTGCTTCGGCGCGTATGTGAGCAATTTGCTATTGGGCTTCTCCTAAAATTGCCCTATCATTACGCCTTCATTAAGGCATTGTAAAGCATGACACCGAGGGGAAAACTCATTGTGATAGGAGGCGCCGTTGATACCGGCAGTTTCACCGAGAAGAACTATAAAAAAGACGCAAGTAACCTCAATTTTTTTGAGGAGGGCATCTTAAAGCGCATCCTCATTGAATCGGCAAAAGGCAAGGAATCGCGGATAGAAATCATTCCCACGGCCTCACAAATGCCTGTAGAAGTGGGCGAAGAGTATGTAAAGGCCTTTTCCTATCTCGATGCATGCAACACAGGAGTGCTGTTTATTAGCACCCGCGATGAGGCCAACGACCCAGACATCATTGCGCGTTTGGCAAATGCCGATGTGGTGGTTTTTACTGGGGGCGACCAATTGCGTTTGACCTCGATTTTAGGAGGAACGGAATTCCACCACTTATTGCTCAAAAAATACCGCGAAACCGACTTTCTATTGGCTGGTACCTCGGCTGGTGCAGCTGCTTGCTCTAATAACATGATTTACCAGGGCTCTGCTTCTGAAGCCTTGTTAAAAGGGGAGGTGAAAATCACCAGTGGATTGGGGTTGATCAATGACGTAATCATCGATACACACTTTGTGCAACGCGGGCGCATTGGTCGCTTATTCCAGGCGGTAGTAAGTAATCCGATGGCTTTAGGCATTGGTTTAGGGGAGGATACAGGATTGCTCATCAAAAATGGTGGCGAAATGATTGCCGTGGGCTCAGGCCTGGTTATTTTAGTCGACGGTCGCCACGTGCGCGATACCAACATAACCAATGTGCCATTAGGAGCACCTATTTCGATCAGTAATTTAGTGGTACACGTGATGAGTAAAGACGACTATTTTGATGTGACCAGCCGGCAGTTAACCATCCACAAAGAGCAGCAGTTGCTCGAAAAAGAATAAAGCGGAGGACCCAGGTGGTCCTCCTTTCATTTATCCGCCGCTTAGCTCAAGATGCTCTTGCAGTGAAGATCGAACAGCTTCTAATACCAATTTGTAAAATGGCAGTTTGCTGTTTTCGGTACGTACTGCTTCTAAGGCTTGGTAGTAAGCCATGCGGCTGTTTACATCGCCTTTGAGGTTGGCAATGGTATAACCGTTTTGAAGCAAAACCAGGTTCATGACCAAACGCGAGGTGCGACCGTTGCCATCTATGAAAGGATGGATGCTTACCAGCCGCTCATGCATTTCGGCCGCCAAAAGCACCGGATGAAGTTGTTTGCGCAGTTGGGTGTACTGCTCAAAATAGGTATCCATCAGGGAATCGAGTTGCCAGGGCTCTGGCGGCATGTGGCTACTTCCACTTATGCGTACAGGGACTCTACGGTAAACACCTGCATTGTCACGGTCGATGTTGCGGAGGATAAGCCCATGTAGCTGAAGCAAAACAAAGCGGTTTAATGGTGTTTTTTGTTGCACCAATTCTTCGAGCAATACAATGGCTTCGGCATGGTTAATTGCCTCAAGGTGCTCACGCATGCTTTTGCCACCAATGGTTATGCCCTGACTCACCACCAAAAATGTTTCTTGTAGGGTAAGGGTATTTCCTTCGATGCGGTTGCTTTCGTAGGTGTACGAGGTGTAGAAATGTTCTTTCATACGTTGCAGCTGCACTGCATGAAGAGGCTTGGTAGCTTGCCAACGTTTTTGAAGTGCGCTTACTTCCTCAACCAAAGCTGAAAGCTGTGAACTATCGGTTAAACCATGGTTGTATCCTTTGCTAGCAGATTGATAAATCATTTCCACATCGGAAACGATGCTGCTGAAATTATCTTCCTCTGAAAGCAATTCATACACCTTTTCAGCAAGCCATTTATTACGGAAGGTTCTGTAATCATGGGAGAGGGCTTTGGCAAGGTCTCCCAGATGTTTTTCAGATGGCAAACGCAAGCCATGCTCATATTTGCTAAGCAACGAAACATCTATAGATGTAAGTTCTGACAGCGCTTTCAAACTTAATCCTTGCTTGATTCTGGCTTCTTTTAAAAGCTTTGGCAACATATACCCTCCTTTATTGACAAAATAAGTCAACAAATATACATATTAAGTCCAAAAAGTTTTTACACTACCGGTCACTTTATTCATGAACTTCGCATCAAATTTTACCAATGATAAAGCCCAAGGTTATAATTCACGGAGGATTTTTCAGCGAATCGCATACCGATGCTGCCACCAAATTGGCTAAGCAAGAAAGTATGAAGCGAATTGTCAGCTTGGCATACGCTTATTTGCTCGAGCATACAGCTCTTGAAACCGTAGCTTTTGCTTGTGAGTTATTGGAGGATGATCCTTTGTTCAATGCAGGCATAGGTTCTCAAATTCAGAGCGACGGACAAGTGCGGATGAGTGCAAGTATCATGGATGGTATTTCACGTAAGTTCAGTGGTGTAATCAATATCCAAGATGTCAAAAATCCGATTCGTGTTGCCGAAAAATTGTTGGCTTACGACGATCGGGTGTTAGGCGGAGAAGGTGCCACAGCTTTTGCCCGAAGCCAGGGTATAGAGCCATTCGATGTGCGGATACCGCAGCGCATTAAAGAATGGGAGGACAAGGTTGCCGCTAGGGGAATCGGAACGGTAGGATGTGTGGCTTTAGATTCCAAGGGACACATTGCAGCCGCTACCAGTACAGGTGGTAAGGGTTTCGAAATGGTAGGACGCATCAGTGATTCAGCCACCGTGGCAGGAAATTTTGCTAATTACGCGGTGGGTATCAGCTGTACGGGTGTAGGAGAGGATATCGTAAGTGTTGCATTGGCTGCTGCCATTGGTACAAGGGTGACCGATGGCGCGAGCTTAGAAGCTGCATTCAAAAAGAGCTTCGAAGAATTGGCAGCATTCGATGGCTTTGCTGGTGCAATTGGCTTAACGGCACAGGGTGAAGTGTACCATGCCGACAGTCATCCGAGCATGGTTTACGCGCTCACAGATGGCGCAGTTGTCGAGGTATTTTAGAAATACGGGCTATATATTGCATATATGATTCAAAAGCGCATTTGTTTTGTCATATAAATAGATATATATATCTTTATATCCGAAACTAATCACAAACGCCATGGGATATCCACATAAAATTGCATTTACCCTACTATTGCTCATGGTAGGAAGTCTTTTTACCTCTTGGATGGGAGTAGTTCGCTTTTCAAACCGTTCACACCAAATGACCATTGCTGGTACTTCCAACCTACACGACTGGACCACCAATGTGGAAGATATCAGCTTAGTTGCCGAGATGGAATTGGTAAATGGCTATGTAAGCACAGTTGGAACAGTAACCATGTCTGCCAAGGTCAACAGCATCAAAAGCGATAAGGGTAGCGTAATGGACAACAAAACCAAAGAAGCTCTCAAGGGTGAAAAGCATCCGAACATCATTTACAAACTACGTCAGGTTGAAATTGCTCAACTCAAAGACAAGATTTCCAAACTAAGCACCGAAGGCACCCTGAGCATAGCTGGAGTTACCAAACCCGTGAAAATGGACGTTTATGCACGTCAATTACCTAGCGGTGAAGTCGAAGTTTGGGGGGCAAATGCCATAAGCATGAAAGACTACGGCATGCAAGCACCAACAGCCTTGATGGGCTCAATCAAAACTGGAGATAAAGTGACCGTGAAATACAGTGTCATTCTCAAAAAATAGCCACAAACCACCCTTAAAACACAACTCATGAAAAAGCACTTCACTTGGATGGGTCTCGCCCTCCTCGCTTTGGCTGCACAACCAGCAGCAGCGCAACAAGCTGAAATTCAATATTTCAGACATTATGATCAACGTGGTCTTCACATGTTTGAAACACCCAAACAAGATTCGGTTGAGTACAAAGGTTTAGCGGTACGCGTTGGCGGTCATTTCAGTCAAACTTTTCAGGCCATAGGGCATGAGAACAACGCGAACATGATTTTAAATACTGCAACACCGCCGCAAAACATCAATGAATTAAAGCGTTTAACTTCAGGTTTTAACCTTGCAACTGCTAACCTGAATATCGATGCGCAATTGGCTGACGGTATTCGCTTGAACTTGGTAACTTACCTATCATCGCGCCACCACTCTGAAACTTGGGTAAAGGCTGGTTTCATTCAGTTCGATAAGCTGACTTTCTTGAAATCAGCTGCCATTGATAATGCAATGCAATATTTAACCATTCGTGCTGGTCAAATGCAAATCAACTACGGTGATGCGCAGTTCCGTCGCTCCGACAACGGTAACGGCATGTACCAGCCATTCGTAGGCAACGTCATTCTCGACGCCTTCGATACCCAAATCGGTACTGAGATCATCTTCCAGAACAAAGGCTGGTTGGGTGTAGTGGGCATCACTTCAGGTGAAAACAAAGGCGTAATTACTCCAGGTCCACAAATCCCTACCGACCCTAATAAGAACTTATCTCCAGCCTACCTTTTGAAAGCCGGATATGACAAGCAACTGAACGAAGATTTACGTGTTCGCTTAACTGGTTCGATGTACTACACTGCGAGTTCAGGCCGAAACTACCTTTACGATGGCGACAGAGCAGGATCACGCTACTACCTGGTCATGGAAAACGTTATTGCAACCACTGCAAGCCCACACTACTCTGGTCATTTCATTCCTGGCTTCAACGACAACGTGACTGCCATCATGATCAACCCCTTTGTAAAGTGGAAAGGTCTTGAGTTCTTTGGTATCTACGAAACTGCCAGTGGCCGTTCGCATGCTGAACTTGCTAACCGTGGTGTTCAACAAATTTCTGGTGAAGTAATTTACCGCTTCGGTCGCAATGAAAGCATATTCGTAGGTGGTCGTTATAACCAAGTATCTGGTCAGTTGGCCGGTGCTGGAGCTCCTGAAGTAAGCATGGACCGTGTACAATTGGGTGCAGGTTGGTTCTTGACTGAAAATATCTTGCTGAAAGGTGAGTTCATCAACCAGAACTACAACAACTATCCTGCAGCAAACCGTTATGCAGGTGGTAAATTCAATGGATTTATGCTCGAAGCCGCAGTAGGTTTTTGAGAAATTTCATAGCAATAGGTTGGAGGCCGCGTCGAGAGATGCGGCCTTTTTTCGTTTATTTGCGCATGCCTTTCAGCTATTTTCTTGTTTACAAACCCTTTGGGGTGCTGAGCCAATTTACCACACCGCTCGAGGGTAAAGTGGGCTTGGGCAGCTTGTATGACTTTCCTAAAGATGTGTATCCGGTAGGCAGATTGGATGAAGACAGCGAAGGCTTGCTTTTACTTACAAACGATGGAAGTGCCAACCGCAGGCTATTGGGACAAGGCATTGAAAAAACCTATTGGGTTCAGGTAGAAGGCAGCATTTCGGATGCCAACCTCGATCCGCTTCGAAAGGGTCTGACCATCAAAGTGAATAAGGTGCTTTACCACACCCTGCCTGCGCGTGCCAAGGTTTTGGAGGGAGCGCCTGCTCTCCCCGAACGTAATCCACCCGTTCGTTTTAGAGCAAACATTCCAACCAGCTGGATTGAAGTGGTGCTTCGCGAAGGAAAGAACCGGCAAGTGCGCAAGATGACGGCAGCCATTGGGTTTCCAACCTTAAGGTTGGTTAGGGTTCGTTTTGGTAAGCTTGACTTAGGTAAGCTGCAACCTGGAGAAGTTCGGCCCATTCAAGTATTCTGAAAAAAAAGCGACCCTTTTGGATCGCTATATTCATCATGCCCAGTTAGACCTATTTCTTCACAGGTCCTGACCAACCCATGAATCCGCCCTTCAGGTTATAAACCTGCTTAAACCCGTTGGTAATCATGAAATTACCAGCATTGGTGGAGCGCGCACCTGAGCGGCAATAAACCAAATAGGTCTTGTTTTTATCGAGTTTTTTCACGCGGTCCTGGAAGTCTGCCGCATAGATGTCGATGTTCACTGCACCCGGAATGTAGCCGCCCTTTACTTCATCGGCCGTACGTACGTCGAGAATCACCACGTCTTTGCCTTTCATTTGCTTTTCGAAAGCCGCTTGATCAATTTGTTGCAGTTTGGCAGGAACCTGCGCTCGGGCCAAGTCACCGCTTACCATCAACCCCAACAGTGCTCCAAGGAACATGCTGGCAAATTTGTTTGAAGTGATACCGCAACTACCGTTGCTGCATCCGATAAATTTCCAGTATAGAAAGCCAATTCCTGTGCCTCCTGCAACTGCTGCTAAGGTGTTGATCATACCAATTGAGGGATTTGTTGTTGAATGATTTGCTTGAGTTGATGAGCCGGTACTACACCCGATTGACGCCAGAGTTGTTTGCCTGCATGGAATAAAATAAGGGTAGGTACGCCCGTAATGCGGAATGCTTGGCTGGCTTCGGGATTGAGGTCTACATCAATTTTAATGATGCGTACCTTACCTTCCATCAGCTGGTTAAGTTCCGATAAGATAGGAGCCATCATTTTACACGGCCCACACCACTCTGCTGAAAAATCGACCAGTAGAGGTGTATCACTATTTACGAGGTCTTGAAAACTTTGCTTGCTCATGGTTTTAGTTTTTATATGGCCAACGCATGATACCACCCGATAAATTTACCACCTGTAAGCCGGCAGCTGCCATGCTACTGCAAGCCATGGCACTGCGGGCGCCTGAACGACAATAAACAAAGTAGATTTTTGACTTGTCAAGTGCATCAATTTTTTTACTGAAATCGGCTGAGCTTACGTTGATGTTTTTAGCACCTTTGATTTTTTCACCGGCAAATTCACCCGGAGAACGTACATCAATCAAAACAGCATTTTTATCAGCTTGCATCCGCTCGCGGAAATCGGCTGCCGACAAACTCTCATAGTTTTTGGCGAAGAGGCTTTTGAGAAATTTGAACATATTTTTTTGTTTGACACAAATTTCGTCGGTTTTTTCAGCATGCTTGGTGACAGAAGTTACAAGACCTAAAAAGCCAGCAATTTCAGCTTCAAAATTTCTATTTGGTTGCGGTGAAGTTTTACTTGTCCTTTGTTTTCAAGGGCCTTAAGCAAACGCGAAATCACTACCCGCGAACTCCCTAAATCGCGCGCAATTTCTTCGTGCGTGCGGTTGATAAGGTTGCTGCCGATGCTCTCTTGTTGTTTTTTGATGTAAAATACCAATCTTTCGTCCATGCTCTTGAATGCCACTTGATCAAGGGCTTCGAGTATTTCTTCAAAGCGCTGACGGTAGGTTTTCAGTACAAATTGGTACCACGAGCGGTGGTGCTGCATCAAGTCGTCCATTACCGCTAAAGGGATGACCAAGGCGGTGGTGTCTTCGTCGGCAATAGCCATTAAGCCACTGGTTTCTTGACGGATGGCGCAAATCATGCTCATGGCACAGGCTTGTCCGGGCTCGAGGAAATACAAAAAGTAATCTTGACCTTCCTCGTCTTGTCGATAAATTTTTACCCGCCCTTCAAGAATGATCATGGTGTTTTTGATGTACTGTCCGCTATCCATGAGAATGCTTCCCGCTTTGAAGCGCTTTTCCTGGGCATTGGCGGCTATTTTGTCAACCACCACTTTTTCGAGCTGGGGGAAGAGGTGTTGTAGGTTTTCCATTTGAAAAGATGACTCTTTTTTCGGGGTTTTAGTTCAAAAGCTACCTGCCAAATGAATGCTGATGGTTGCCTTTACATTTTGGGTCCTATTGCTGCTAATTTACTCAATGGAATTATCAAATCCTGTAATTCTTGTTCTTATGTTGCTGTTCAATTGAAAATACTTCATTTTCGCAACATGCTTTATTACATAGTGTATTTTCTTTTGGTGCTGGCTAGTCCGCTCTATTTCAGGCGATTTACCATCAACAAAAAAAGGAGTAAATGGGATCGAAAGCCGGTTGCCCGGCTTTTTGCCGTAAACCACAGCAATTCGTTTGTTGACCCCATTTTGATTGCCAGTAACCTGCCTTTTCCAACTTGGTTTTTGGCGAGAGGCGATGCTTTAGCAGGACCTATTGGCCGTTTTGTTGCCCGCAACTTTTACATCATGCCTGTATGGCGACAAAGAGAAGGTACTGGCAACTTGAAAGGTAACTACGATACTTTTGCGCGCTGCATGGAAATATGGAAAACCAAAGGTTCGGTGATGATTTTTGCTGAAGGACTGTGCGAAAATGATTGGCGCCTTAAACCGTTGCCAAAGGGTACGGCACGTTTGGTTTGGCAGGCTTGGGAGCAGGGGATTGAGCTCGAAATCATTCCAACAGGCGTAAATTACGAGCATTTCCATGGACCAGGAAAACAGTGCGAAATCCGCTACGGCTCACCCATGGATTATGCCGATTTGTTGGTAAACACCACAGAAGCCCGCTTCTACAAGCAATTTAATGACCGATTATTCGCTCATTTGCAACCTTTGGTGATAGAAGCTGCCGATGAAAACGCAGCTTTAACAGGTTTTAGCGAGCCTAATCCGCGAAACAGTTTGGGCAAATGCTTCAGGGGCATTGCCAAAGTGTTTCATGCACCCCTTTACTGGCCAATTCGCAGCTTTTTTGAAAGTAAAACTGCTGGTACGGTGCATTTCGACGCAGCATTATTTGGCAGCCTTTTGCTTGTTTACCCGCTTTTTATCTTGCTCTTGGCAGGAATCATCGGCTTGCTTGGCGGACCATGGTGGTTGGCAGCAATTTGGCCGCTTTTGGCTTACCTTGGTCGCTGATTAGTCTTTGATTTTGTTCATGCCCAGCAATCCCACCATCCAATCAGGCAGAGTTTTATAGGTACCACGCTTTTTGAGGTTGAAATAAATGCCCAGTTTTTTGAATACAGGCACTTTGTGGGTTTCTACCAGCTCAATGAGGGTACCATCTGGGTCTTCCATGTAGGCAAATCTGCCACCCGCTTCGCCCATATCAAAGATATTTCCGCTGTCGACTGTAAATTCAACGCCCAAGCCAGCCGCCTTTTGTTGTAGTCCTTCCATATCGAGGGTATCAAAACAGAGGTGAATGTAGCCGCGGTCGCCCCAGCAGCGGTTTTCGAAAATCTTGCGGCCAGTGCCGTCTATCCTTTGGATGAGCTCTATGCGCACATTGCCCAGCAATTTGCTGAACGCACCATAGGGCTCAAACTGCTTGCGCAGCACCACGCGGCGTACTTCCGTAGCTTCGGGCAAATCGGCAAAAACGCCAGTTTTATCAAGCACTATTTCTCTTATGCCCAATACCTGGGTGTAAAACTTGATGGCAGCGTCCATATTGCTCACCCCAATGACTGCGCCGCAAACACCCCCGGTGAGTTCTTCAGTCGGTTTGAACCAGCTTTGGCCCTGTATGACTTGAAACGGGTTGCCCCAAGGGTCGGTGATCCAAAAGGTACGTTCGCCGGCAGGGTCGGTGAGGAGTGGACTAACAGGCAAGCCTTGCTTCTTGAGCTGTTCATGCAGCGCAGGTACATTGCGGCTTTTCATTTTGGCAGCATATATGCCAAAATCGCCGATTCTGATATTGAAACTAGCCTCTACGGGAATTTTACTGGTGTATTGCCATATTTCAAAGCCACCACCACCAGCCATGTTCAGGGCCAGTGCCGCACGTCGCTTTTCAACGATACCGTTGGTGTAACGGGTCATCAAGGCAGCTTCAGCAGCATCGTCGAAAACCGATACGTTCATGCCAAAAGCGGCACGGTACCACTTCCAGGCTTCGTCTACATCGGGGATGCCAATGCCAATTTGTTGGATACCGGTGAGGTAGGGACGCGTATTCATAAAGGACTAACTTTTCTGCTGATTTTGCGGTAGAGTGGGGGGATGAACTTGCTGAACCAATACAATAGCTTTTCGCCTCTGGCAACCAGCACCAAATTCTTCTTGTTTTGGAAGGCTTTCCAGATTTTTTGGGCACAAACATCGGCTGGAATGCCATGGGCCTGGCCTTGGTCCATTTGCCCGTGCGCTTGCCCGCTGTCGGTAATGGCGCTGTAGCTGATGGGGGTGTTGATGCGGCCCGGACAA
>ERZ1066127.840-NODE-840-length-13704-cov-8.244633_pt1 | contig 13704 bp, 11 predicted proteins | sample MGYA00382774_ERZ1066127 | MGnify/ENA primary metagenome ERZ1066127 (study PRJEB33369, sample SAMEA5778357) | biofilm metagenome | biome: Industrial cooling water; feature: Water cooling tower basin; material: Biofilm | place: United Arab Emirates | collected... | reverse complement strand
TTTAGTACTTGTCTTACTTCCGGGTAGCCGCCAAGGTGAGATCAAGCGACTTTTACCTACCTTTTGTCAAACCGCCCAAAATTTAGCACAACACTATCCTTCCTTACATGTTGTCGCCCCCACCTTACCCACACTTTCCACACAGATAGATCAAGCGTTGGCAGCCACAAGCTTACCTTATACAATCGTTACAAGCCCAATTGATAAGTATAGCGCCTTTTACACTTCTGATGTTGCCTTAGCAGCCAGTGGCACAGTCTGTTTAGAACTTGCTTTAGCAGGTCTACCTATGGTTATTGCCTATAAAGTAGCGCCTGTCACTTATACCTTAGCAAAATACCTGGTTAGTATTGATACGATAGGCCTGGTTAATATTTTATTGCAGAAAAAAGCCATCCCTGAATATATACAGCATGCCTGTACAGCTGATAATTTAACAGCAGAATTGAGAAATATCTTAGAAAACACCGCCACCGACCAAAAAGAATCCTTACAACAAGCTATCCATCTTTTAAAGAATCCTGAGGGCAAAAATCCCAGCCAAAAAGCAGCGGAAGTCATTCTAAGTTTATTTAACCTAAGAAACGACGATACGAACGAACAGCAGCAAACGGTTTAGGAGTGTTTTTTAGAAACTGTCCGTGTAGCTTGTTAGGAAAAATACTTGGGTTTAAAGGTTTGGTTTCATAGCTTATAAACTGGACCATACTGTTTTGGCGATCGTTTGCAAAACCCGTAGAAAGCGCGCGCCACATCTTATTAATGTGTTGCACATACTTTTGATAGTGATGAGGGGTTGCAGAATGGTAATAAGCCACTGCCTTATCCCAGCTTTTATGATGATAATATAATTTTTTTAAATAGACAGCGGCATACGCAATATTCGTTTCTGGTTCAAAAGCATCATCAAGAGTAGCAAAAGCCGCAGGATGATACTTAAGGTTAATTTGCATACAGCCCACATCAATATTATGAATCCCTTTTTGACGTAACTGGTGCACTAAGGCCATCGCTTGGGTCTTTGTCGAACAGTAAAATCCCTTACCTTGGGCATGAACAGTCCAGGGCCACGCTATAAAACCTGATTGCAGCCTCTGCCCAGATTCCACATAAGCAATAGAACGCAGAAGATTGGCAGGGATGTTATAGTGCTGCTCGTAAAATGCTATTAAGGTATCATCAACGGCGCCTATAGAACGGCCAACCATTAACAGCCCTGTTAACCCCAAAAAGAAGTGCCTTATCACTGTCATCCCCTTACACTTATAAGACTAAGGGGAAAAAGTTACTGTTTGGTAAAATGTGTTAGAATTTTTGCTATTGTTAAATAGTTTATTCTTACCAACGAATCAGGGCCGATCCCCACGTAAGGCCACCCCCCATAGCCTCAATAAGAACCAATTGACCTTTTTGAATACGTCCATCACGGACAGCGGTATCCATGGCTAGAGGAATAGAGGCAGCAGAAGTATTTGAATGGCGATCAATCGTTAAGACCATCTTTTCGGGTGGGATAGAAAAGCGTTCACAAACACCCATAATAATGCGTTGATTAGCTTGATGAGGGACAAACCAGTCAATATCGCTTGCCGTTAGGTGATGTTGATCTAAAGCAACTTGCACAGCCTGGCCAATTTTATCAACGGCACTTTTGAAAATTTCCCGCCCCTGCATACGCACAACACCACGTCCAACCTTATCGGCCGCTGTATCATCAACATATAAGGCGTTATAATGTCGCCCATCAGAAAATAGATGCGTAGAAAGAACACCACTTTGCTTCTTTGCCCCAGACATAGCCGCGGGCGTTGCTTTTAACACGACTGCTCCTGCGCCATCTCCAAAAAGGACACAGGTTGTGCGATCTTGCCAATCTAATAAGCGTGACATGGTTTCAGCCCCGATCACTAGGGCTGTCTTAGCCTGGTTCAGGCGTAGAAAATTATCAGCCACTGCCAAACCGTAAACAAAACCGGAACATACCGCCTGCACATCAAAAGCAAAAGCATGAACAGCACCCAATTTCGCCTGGACCCGCGCTGCCGTTGCCGGAAAAAGATGATCAGGAGTGGTAGTTGCCACAAGTACACAGTCAATTTGATCAGCTTTTAACCCAGCTTGATCAAGAGCGCGCTTTGCAGCCTCTACCGCTAGGTCAGAAGTAAGCTGCCCAACTTCAGCGATGTGACGTTGATGGATACCTGTTCGTTCTACAATCCAACTGTCACTTGTGTCAATTCGCTGGGCTAATTCTTGGTTGGTTAAAATACGGGATGGCAAATAGCCGCCACAGCCGATAACTTCGGAGATATAGTTCATCAAGCTCGCCTTGATTCTAAAGCAATACGCGCATTCATTAAATTAAGACGTTGTTCAATCTTATGAACTAAATTTTTGTGAACCATTTGAATAGCAACGTCTATAGAATTAGCAAATCCTATAGCGTCCACGCCACCATGACTTTTCACCGCAATGTGTCGTAGGCCTAAAAAGACAGCGCCATTATACAATCGGGGATCAAGCTGCGCTTGCAATTTTTTAAACTGGGAACGACCGATTAGGTAGCCTAATCGACCTAACCACGAACTGGATAAGGAATGTGTTATAATAGATTTAATTAAACGGGCGGCACCTTCAATCGCCTTCAAAGCCACATTGCCAGAGAACCCATCTGTCACAATAACATCGGTTTTACCGGCCGTAATATCATCCCCTTCCACAAAACCAGAAAAGCGAAAATCAGATAGAGTTCGCAAAAATTGGTACGCTTCTTGTATGGTTGCGTTTCCTTTTAGCTCCTCTGATCCTACATTTAATAAGCCAACGCTAGGACTTTCAAGATTAAGAATTTGACAGGCCAGAGCTTCCCCCATCAGCGCAAATTGAATAAGGTTATCTGTATTACACTCAATATTTGCCCCTACATCCAAAACAACAGCTTTGCCTTTCATGGTAGGCATTAAAGCTGGAATAGCGGGTCTGTCAATACCAGGAAGGGTTTTCAAAATTATTTTAGATAAAGCCATATAGGCGCCCGTATTTCCTGCTGAAATTACCGCATCCGCTTGCCCCATGGCCACCGCGTTAATAGCCATCCCCATGTTTGACTTGCGGCCTGCCCGAACAGCAACGGCAGGCTTCATATCATTGGTTACAATGATGTCAGAATGAACAACGGAGGAGCAAGCAGCAAGATTAGGAAACTTTTGTAATTCTTCTAGAATTTTTGGTTGATGGCCAAAGAAAATAAAAGCTAGCTTATGATTAACAGACTTTTCTAAAGCAAGAGAGGCGCCTTTTACAACTACTGCTGCCCCACCATCGCCACCCATAACATCAATAGCTAAGGTAGTTATCATTGATTAATCGTGAACAACTTCTTTGTTAGCTTTTAAAACTTGGCGCCCATTATAGTGCCCACATGACTGACAAATATGATGTGGCAGTTTAGGTAGACCACAATTTGAGCATTCAGCCGTATTAATAGAGGCTAAATGATCATGAGAACGGCGCATGTTACGACGTGATTTAGAAGTTTTTTTCTTTGGAACTGCCATTTAAAAACTCAACTTTGCTAAACTGGACAAGAATATCTTGCTAGATTAAATATAAAACTTTCGTTTTTGTATCGCAAAACAGCCGTGAAATCAAGGGAATTGTTTAAGGGCACCCTATAAACACCCTACGGCTGAATTTTTAGGGCCGCTTAGGAAAATTGCCTTTCGTAACCCTTTGCACAAAGAATCTGACAAGCTTAAGGAAGGGATATCTGGCTTAAAATATCATTGGCCCGCTTGACAACCACGGCGTTATGACTTTTTTTAGCTTTTTCAGCTTGGGCTTTTGCCAAAGGCAAGTTTTTTACTAAGAAAGCTTCTTCTGCTAAGCATAAAGCCATAAAATCCATTTGATTATCCTTACCATAGGCACGTGCCAACAGCCGCCAAGCAAAAATATTATCAGGGGACCGAACAACCGCTTGCTTTAGCAAATGAATAGGTTCTGTCAAGTTTTGAGTATTGGATTTTTCTAAGCCTTCCAATAAGGCCTGAGCCAATAAAATAGGGATGTTTTTCGCGTTAGGATAGTGAGTTAAAGCTTGTCGGAAATAGGCTGCCGCTTCAGAAACTTTGCCCGTTTCAAACAAAAGTTGGCCTTTTAATTCTAAGAAAAAGGGGTCATGGGGATAATCCTGCAGCAGCTTATCCAGTATCGATAAAGCTTCTAAGGTCTTACCCGCACGATAAAGCCCAATGGTGCGCCCATAACGAGCGGCAATACTGGTATTACTGGCAGGGTATTCCCGCAATACATTATTGGGCTTATCCATAAAGCCCTTAATCTTAGCTTTTATCCTTTGAAATTTTTGTTCTTGTTCCGGTAAAGTTTGAACAGATGTTTTGTTTTCTTTTTGGAACAAACGAACTTTTTCTTTACGTTCTTTTGACAGGGGATGAGTAGACGTATAGGGGTCAATATTGCCCACATAATTATTATCTAAAAGGTTTAAAAATTCATATAAACCATTGGTGGGCCATTTAAGAGCGGTTAAATATTTTAAAGCCGCGCTATCAGCTGTTTCTTCTTGATCCCGACTATGCTTTAAAATCCCTCGCTCAAAGACTTGCGCGCCTCCCATAAGGCCAGCTATCAAAGGCCCACTTGAACCGGCTGCTAGTGCTGCAGCGCCACTTAACAGCATAGTTGCTACAGCAGGAACCATAGCTTGTCGTTGCGCCTCTGCCGCACGCGCACTGTGGGCACCAGCAATATGACCAGCCTCATGGGCCAGAACCCCTAACAGCTGATTAACATTCTGACACTTTAAAATTAAGCCTGTATAGACAATAATCAGCTCTCCTAAAGTGGCACCTGCATTGACATCAGGATCGGCTAAGATTAATACCTTAGGCTCCATACTAATATGAGCAGCTTTAAAAATTTGGTCTAACCAATTTACTAATGTCTGTTCAATTTCGTCGTCACTAATAAATTGGCCTGTCTGAATATCAGTACTGTGCGCTGAACCCCAGGCAAAGAATAATGAGAAACAGACAAAGAATTTAAACCATTTTAAGAATCTAAAAGGCGTCTTAACCACCCCCGACTCCTTCTACGTGATGGGGAACTAGGCTTATTCTCAATCTCTGGCATAATCGTCTCAGATTCTGCTGTCGTAGGCTTAGGGCTAGGGATTTCCCCTGGCGCATTGTCTTGTCCTTCCTTCTCAATAAATTGGCTTTTTAAAGCAGAAGCCGACCGCTTCCTTGGATAACGGCGCCTTCTATTAATTTTTGATTCAGGCTTTTTCTCTAGCTCACCATTTTCTTGATTTATTAAATTATTGGGTTCAAGACGTTCCTCAGAATTGCTAGGTTTCACAGCCTGAACTAACGATTCAAGGGGTTGTTCAGGTTGACTTTCTTGGGAAACGCTAGGGGGCGGCACCACATGAGCCGAACTACGCCGGCGCCGTTGACGACGACGATTGCGTGCTTTTGTTGCGCCAGTTGTTTGATTGTCATCCTGGTTGTCAGGGCCATTTTCTGGCTTTTTAGAAGGCCTAGCCTTTTCTTTCTCAGCTCCTGCTTCTAAGCTTTCTTCCCTAGCAAGGGCAAGCCCAGAATTTCCTTTAACAGACAACACATCTAAACGAAAATCCGGTGAATTTAAGGAGGGGTCTCTGGTGACATGTACAGATAAAGAGAACCGATTTTCAATTGAAACTAAGTTTTGACGTTTTTGGTTTAATAAATACAGTTCAATCCCGCTAGGCACATTGATTAAAATTTCCCGAGCGGGTTGTTGTAAAGCACACGTTTCAATAGCCCGCAAAACATGTAAAGCGGTGGATTCAACAGACCGCACCACCCCTGTTCCATGGCAATGACTACACGCGGTGGTATAGGTTTCAATTAAGCTAGGCCGCAAACGCTGACGGGAAAGTTCCATAAGACCAAATTGGCTTATTTTGCCTAGCTGAATCCGAGCACGATCCGCCTTAACAGCGTCACGCATACGCTTTTCAATTTGTTGAATATGTTGGGGATCGCTCATATCGATAAAATCAACAACCACCAATCCCGCTAAATCACGCAAACGCATTTGACGCGCCACTTCCTCTGCCGCTTCTAAATTTGTTTTAAGGGCAGTTTCATCAATATGCCGTTCGCGGGTTGATCTTCCCGAGTTTACATCAATCGCTACTAACGCCTCGGTAGTATTAATAACGATTGACCCCCCGGAAGGCAAACGTACAACAGGACTCATCATTAGATCAATTTGTTCTTCCACCCGGAACCGATGAAAAAGGGGGCAATTGGCGTCTTTGTACAGCTTAACCTTACGCGCATGGCTTGGAATTAATTGACGCATAAAAGCTTTGGATTGCTTGTAAGCCTCTTCCCCTTCAACTAAGACTTCATCGATGTCCCGGTTATAAATGTCCCGAATGGCACGTTTAACCAGGTCACCTTCTGCGTAAACTAAGCAAGGTGCTATGGATTTAAGGGTTAACTCGCGAATATCGTTCCATAATCTCAATAAATACTCATAATCACGACGAATTTCAGTTTTGTTGCGTTCTTGTCCAGCGGTCCGTACAATAAGCGCCATACCTTCTGGTACGCTTAGTTCCTTGACCACATCCCGCAAACGACGACGATCCTCACCATCATTAATTTTGCGGGAAACACCCCCTGCCCGATAGCCAGCATTGGGCATTAATACACAATAACGCCCAGGCAAACTTAGATATGTTGTTAAAGAAGCACCTTTGGTACCTCGCTCTTCTTTAACAACTTGGACCAACATAATATGACGACGCTTAATAACCTCTTGAATTTTATAGCGGTAGTTGGAAGTACGTGAACGAAGCTCTGCCTTTTGGCTTTTTTCAAAGCTCTCTTCGTTGTCCTCTATAAGAGGTTCCAGGTCTTCTGATACTTCTAGTTCTTCCCTTAAATCTGTGTCATTTTGTTGTTCGTCAACAAGGTTGTTCACACTTTCAGTTTGACCATTAGAAAGGTCAGTTTCGGTTTCAAGGATCGGTCTGTCAGCAACAGGAACACGGTAATAGTCAGGGTGAATTTCGCTAAAAGGTAAAAAGCCATGCCGATTACCGCCAAACTCCACAAAAGCAGCTTGCAAAGAAGGCTCGACCCTAACCACCTTCGCCAGGTAAATATTGCTTTTTATTTGTTTTTTTGTTGATGTTTCAGAATCAAAGTCTTCTAGGGTATGGCCGCTGACAACAGCCACCCGTATTTCTTCGGGATGGTTCGCATCAATAAGTAATTTTTTAGCCATTTGGCAATGATCTCCATACTTGCTTTACCTATCCACCAACGACATTCTTCATTACAAAGCGAAGCAAACTGCAGGTTTTGGGGTATAGTCAAAGCATTATTATTAAAATATTTTTTATAAATTAAGTTTGCTAAAAAGCCACAAAGACACTGAATCATCAACAGAAACCCTTTAAAAGGTAAAATCAATAGAAACTTCTGTGAGCGCATCTTTACTTAAACTGGCAGACAAAAACTTTAATTGTCTGGATTTAAGCATATTTTAATGCCAATCACCAGTAAAAAACACAGCCTTGGAAACTAGGATACTCCTTAAAAATACAAGCGCAAGACCTGGGCAATAAAATAAAATTCTGCTAAGCTAACACTAAGAAAACGACTATCATGACCACGATGAAACATATAAATCCAAACCGTATCGTTTTATGTATTCTGGATGGGTGGGGTTTAGCCCCTGACAGTCCTGGCAATGCTATTCATCACACAGCCAAAAATTGGCAGCAATTCTTGGAAAAATACCCTTGGACCAGTTTAAAAGCATCTGAGGAAGCTGTAGGATTACCTAAAGGCCAGATGGGAAATTCTGAGGTAGGGCATATGTCAATGGGTCTGGGTCGAAGCGTGACGCAGAATTTGCCGCGCATTGATCAAGCCATCGCAGAGGATACTTTAAAAGATAAAGCCGCTGTACAAGGCTTGCTTTCTAAGCTCTCTCAAACAAAAGGTACTTGCCACCTTATGGGCTTGCTGTCTGAAGGTGGCGTACACGCCCATCAAGATCATTTCTTTGCCACGATAAAAATTTTAAAAGATGCTGGTATACCCACTAAAATCCACGCTTTTCTGGATGGACGGGATACGCCCCCCCAAAGCGCCCTGACTGCCCTTAAAAGCTTAAAACCATTCTTAGAAGATACCATTCAGTTGACAAGCCTAAGTGGGCGTTATTATGCTATGGACCGGGATGAACGTTGGGAAAGAACCCGCAAGGCTTACGAGTGCTTGACAACAGGCCAAGCAGAGCATCACTTTGCCACACCCGCACAAGCCGTCAACTTCTTTTATGAAAAAGGTATAAAGGATGAATTTATACCACCTTGTATCATTGGGATACAACCAACCCCCATGCAAGATGAAGATGGACTGTGGATGATTAATTTTCGTGCTGACCGTGTCCGTCAATTGCTAAGGGCTTTCCTTAGGCCTGATTTTTCTTTTTTTCAGCGCCGGCACTTCATAAAATGGGCAGCAGCTATCAGCATGACAGAATATGCATCTGACTTAACCCCTTTGCTTACTCCTATTTTCCCGACAATTCCCTTAAATAATAGCTTGGGCGAAATCATTGCTCATGCTAAACAAGCCCAACTAAGAATTGCCGAAACTGAAAAGTATGCTCATGTTACTTTCTTTTTTAATGGGGGACGTGAACAACCTTTTGATCAAGAAGACCGTATCCTTATCGCCTCTCCGTCAGTTGCCACCTATGACTTACAACCTGCTATGTCAGCGCAGGCTATCACCGATGCTGCTATCCATGCTATGCAAGAAAAAAAGCACCAATTGATTGTGATGAATTATGCTAACACTGACATGGTGGGACACAGTGGTTGCTTGCCTGCCACCGAACAAGCTGTGGAAGCCGTCGATGATTGTCTTCTACAATTAGAACAAGCAGCGCTAAAAAATAATTGGTTGTTAGCGATTACGGCCGATCATGGCAATGCAGAACACATGTTGGATCAAGAAAATCAACCCCATACCGCCCATACCTGTAATCCTGTTCCCTTTTTACTGATAGGATCAAAGGTTACAGCTTTAAGGTCGAATGGCAGTTTATGTGACATTGCCCCCACTGTTTTAGAGTTATTGCAGTATCCCCGTCCCCCTGAAATAACGGGGCAATCTTTACTTATGCCGCTATGAAAAGGGTAATTTTCATTCTGTCCTTGCTTATCCTAGCCCAAGGGTCTTCCCCACTTGCAGGAGACGGGATATTAGATCATCTTAAGCATCAAGAAAACGTATTATTAAAACAATGGCGTTGCCAACAACATGACCTTAGCGAAGTTTTGTTACATTTGAAAAATCAAGCAACCTATTCGCCAATTTTAGGGATTTTATGGGCTAAGAATATCGCCACTTGGGTCCATCAAAATCTAAGTATACAAGCTTTATCGCCAAGGTTAAAAAAACAACAAGAAGATAGTGTTAGGCTGTGCCATGATATTCAGCAAGTCCGCCAAAAAATCAAAGCGTATCGTGCTTCTTCCAACCCCCAACTTTTACCAGATCATACTTTATATGCGGACAAGGACCCTGCCTAAATTTCTGATTATCTTCTGCTTACTATGTCTAGGCTTGGTAGGTTGTAAGCAAGAGCAGGATGAAGAACAAACCCATCTAAATTTAGAATCTTTAATTTCAGAAATTATCGATAAAGTTCGCCAAGACTACGTAGAAGATATTCAACAAGAAAAGCTTATAGAAGGAGCTTTGAATGGCCTTTTATCAACTTTAGACCCTTATTCGGGTTACTTAAACCCTACTGACTATAAAAATTTAACAGACAGAACGAAAGGCGAGTTCGCGGGGATCGGGTTGGAGATTGTAGCCAATAAGGGTATGATTAAAGTTATTGCTGCAATTGATGACACGCCTGCCTATAAAGCAGGTTTACAAGCAGGAGATATCATTACCCATATTAACAATCAAGATGTCCATAAACTTTCTAGCCAAGAAGCGCTTCACCTTCTGCAAGGTCCGCCTGGTACTGAAGTTAGCCTAAGCGTGGCACGCGCCAACAGCGAACCTTTCACTTTAAAAATTAAACGCGCTTTAATCCAATTAAACCCTGTTCGGTTAACCGTAAAACAAGGGGTTGCTTATGTGCGTTTAAGCTCTTTCAGCGAGAATGTTTCTAAAAAATTAACCGAAGCCTTAGACATGCTAAAAACAACACCGCAAAAACTGCAGGGTGTCATCTTAGACTTGCGTAATAATCCGGGCGGCACCTTGGACCAGGCCATTGCTGTAGCCAGTTGTTTTCTTGATTCAGGGCTGATTGTAGAAATCCGCAGCCGTAATCCTGTTTACAACCAAAGTTTTCATAGTAAAGGGCGGGATTTAATGCGCACCATACCCATGGTGGTTCTTATTAACAAGGGATCTGCCTCGGCATCAGAAATTGTAGCAGGCGCCTTGCGTGATCATAAAAGAGCCATCCTTATGGGCACACGTTCTTTTGGCAAGGGGTCAGTGCAAACTTTGTTTGGTATACCAGGTCACGGTGGGATACGTTTAACCACTGCCCGTTTTTTTACCCCCAAAGGGCAACCCATTCAAGATCAAGGAATAGAACCTGATATCTTGATTGAAAATGCCCAGGATAAAATGGAAACAAATGGGCAAAAACCAACAGAGGCTTCCTTTAAACAAGGGCCAGATGTTCAATTACAAAGAGCCATTGATTTACTGCGGGGCTTATCAGTATTGCAGAAAAACTAAAGACCAAGTTAATTATTTTATTTATAATTAAGTTTTGACATTCTAGTCTAGAAACTGTACACAGCAATTTAATTTATTATTGTTATATTTCATTTAAGCCATGCGTAAAACAAGCTGTCCCGCCTTTCTTCTCACGACCCTAATTTTAGCGATCTCATCAGCGTATCCAGCGGATAGCGACACTTTGTGTTCAGGCTTGAAAAGACTATTGACCAGCTGTTTTCCTAGCAGCCTTCATTATACACAAGTTGCCCAAGAAGAGATGACCCAGGAAATTCCTTTAATCTCCTATACAGACCTTCTGGCCCAAGAACAGCACGAGATACATCATATCATGAAGGCTTGTTACTCCCTTGAGTATGGCCAAAAGATTGGTATAGATTTCTATCAGGCTCTTAGAGATGGCTTGCCAGATTCTTTGCCTACCTGTTCACGCACGGCCTTAATTATAAGCTTAAGTTGCGGCCTGTTCATGGATCGTCCAGTTAAGGATCCCGACCCTCTTACCCAATTGCAATATAATGACAAACATGATTTTTATTATCAGATTAAAAAAGAACAAGAAAAAGATCGGCTGAGTCAAGATTTTAAGCAAGATGTCCTTGATCTCTTTCGCCAAATCCATCAAGAAGAGGTCCATAACTATCTAACAGCTACAAGTCTTAATGATGAAAGCTGGAAGCATTTAAGTGAACAGGTTATGGTCGTTTATACCCTTTTTCCACCCCGCTTATCTATTGCCGACATTTACGCTATGGTATTTTCTACTGATACGTATCAAGGATGGCAAGCTTACCGCACCCAACAGATTCAGGACATGTTTGGTGGTAGTATGCATGGCTTTATGGATTATTTTGAGAGACAAGATACACAACCGCGATGGCAAAGAACGCAACAGCATAAGCAAGTTCTTATTAAAGATGTTGAATATTATAACCAAGACACACTGAAACTATTCCCTGCCCTAGATAGGTCCCCAGAAAAGTTAATTGTTGAGATATCTGTTCTTAACCCAGCAAATTACCAAGATGAACCTTTAATTTTCTATCTTGTTCAATCCTGCCCCCCAAAACTGCTGCTTAGGATTCATTAAGTCCCGGCAGCCCTTATAATTTTCTTTGCTATTCCCCAAGTATAATATTAAAATTTTAATTAATATTTATATTAAATGAGGTATTAGCATGTTAAGAAAAGCTCTAACGTTCATCATAGGGTTTTTAGTAAGCTGCCAAATTAGCGGTTATGCTGTTGAATTTTTTGGCCCCCTTTTAAATTTTCTTGATACTGATGGGAAAAAATGGAATTTAAGCGCTTTGGTCGTAGCCCCTCAAAGTGCAGATTCAACTAACTTTACTCTCTCTTTTGAAGGCAGCAGTGAGACCATAGCACCTGAATTAATTGATACCGTTAAAGAACAGAACTTTTGGCGGTATGATATGTCTCTTGTAAGAGAGGAATCAGAACACAAGGTTACCTATAAAATTGGCAACAAAGCTTATGATATCTTCGTTCCCGCTCAGCATACTGATCCGCATATATTCTTTGGTTGCTGTAATGAATATGCTAAACCCAACTCTCTTTGGAGCAGGGTTAACACAGTGCATGAAAAAACACCCTACCACGTGGCGTTTTATGCAGGTGACCAAATTTACAATGACCCTGTCTTTGATTTACCAAGCATAAAGCCTGTCTTTTCAGGCACCGGTAAGCAAATCCTGGATTTTCAGCCTACTCCTGCAATAGAAGACGACGTTACCACTTTCTTGCTTAAATACTACCAATGGCACTATTCTAAACCCGATTTTTGTAGCTTTGCAGGTTCTGTCCCTGCCAGGAATTTGTCAGATGATCACGAGTATTTTAATGGGAAAGGTTCTTATACTCAAATTCCCCCTATCTTAGAAACAGTGACAAAGGCAGCTGACCGCTTTTACTTTCTTTTTCAGCATCACACAACGAAAGAGAATGCTTCTCGCGCTAAGTTGATAGGACCAGAGAATACTAACTCTTACTCTTTCTTAGCAACTTTCGAAAATTCAGCCTTTTACGGTCTAGATACACGATCAGAGCGTACCCCCACTCAAATTGCCTCACCCGCCTCCAGGCAGTTTATGTTTGATCGATTAAACGATTTAACTCAGCCTAATATTTTTGTGATTACCGGATTGCCTTTGGTGTATCAAAACCTTCATCTTATTGAGGGTGGAGTCCGTTTATTTGGTTACACAGATTCTGCCAAAGCTTTTATGGAAGCCATCAATGGCTCTGTTCCTTGGTTTGCCAATTTAGATATGACCACAGATTTCGTCGATCAATGGACGCACCTTAACCATGTGCAAGAAAGGAATGAGATTATCCAAAACCTTGATAAGCTTGTTAGCAAAGGCAAAACGATAACACTTTTGGGGGGAGACGCCCACAGCGCTGGCGCTGGAGAGATTGTTGATTTATTTTCAAGCGTTCGAATGAGGCAACTTACATCCTCTGCCCTTACCTCTTCTCCCACGCCTGCTATAGCTGTAAAATTCAAGGAATTTTCCCGTAAACTGCAAAATCCGGAATCCTTTGGCAATAATTTGATTCAGCGCTTAACAAGTCTTAAAAATATGAGCAGTGGTAACAACGAGAAAAGTATGGATCTTAACCTTAATAATTGGTTGGATATTAATCTTGCAAAAGGTGGGATTTATCCCGTATTTTTTGTAGTTCCCAATTCTCAAAATCCCCATTCTACCGCTTTAGAAACGTGGCTACCTACGGGATGGACTTACCCTAAGGGCGATACGACCTTTACTGTTAATTAAGCTAGCCTTGAAACAGATTGGTTCGGGGAAAACCGACAGGGGCCAAGCGACCTGCCCCTGCACGTTTTCCAAGCCATGGGCGTATA
>ERZ1066127.836-NODE-836-length-13738-cov-9.242491_pt1 | contig 13738 bp, 10 predicted proteins | sample MGYA00382774_ERZ1066127 | MGnify/ENA primary metagenome ERZ1066127 (study PRJEB33369, sample SAMEA5778357) | biofilm metagenome | biome: Industrial cooling water; feature: Water cooling tower basin; material: Biofilm | place: United Arab Emirates | collected... | reverse complement strand
TTCCGCGAGGGCGAACTCGGCCAGGCGCTGGCCGACCGCGCGAGCCAGGCGCAGCGTGTGCTCGCCGACGAGCTCGCGGCGATCCGCGGCACCACGATCGGCCGCGACCGCGACGTCGTCGACGACCGCCTGGTGGTGCAGGTGCTGCCGATCGGGCTGCCGAGCAGGCCGGACAAGACGATCGCGCGCGCGTCGGTGCTGCGTGCGTCGGTGCAGCTGTCGGTCGAGCGCGAACTGGCGTTGATCGACGTCGGCATCACCGCCCGCCTGCTGGCCGCCGACCCGAACCTCGCCGAGGCCGAGCTCGAGAAGAAGGTCGCCGAGCTCCGGCGCCACGAGCCGCTGCGCGGCCTCGGCCAGCTGCTGCTGCTGCCGTGGCGGCAGGCCGGCGACGACGAGGCGCTGCTCGAACTGCGCGCCGGTTGGTTCCTGCCGGGCCAGGCGATCCCGATCGCCCAGGATCGCTTCGTCGATCCGTTCACTGTGCCGGTGCCGGGCAGCCCCGAGCTGCCGACGTTGGCGCTGCGCGAGGTGACGATGCCGGTTCTGCAGGACCTGCTGCACTTCGAGGTGCTGCTGTGGGGCCAGACGACGAAGTCGTGGACGGCGAACCCGGGCACCGGCGGCGGTCCGTTCGCCTGCTGGGACAGTGCGCGCGGCGGCTGGCTGGTGTCGGCGGCGAGCGGCGGCGAGTTCGCGCTCGACCGCGGGCCGGAGAGTGGCAACGACCCGCGCGACGACGTGCACCCGCACGCGATCCTGGTGCGCTGCACGGTGGCGCAGGTCGCCGGCGGCCCGCCCGAAGGCCTGCTGCTGCAGTCGCTCGACGCCGACGAGACGACGCTGCACCTCTACGACGGCGAAGCGTTCCCCGGCCGCGACAGCGGCGGCTACGTCAAGGTCGGCACCGAGTGGATCGGCTACGCCGAGCGCGACGGCGACAAGCTGATCGGCCTGCGGCGCGGCCAGCGCGGCACCGTGGCGCAGGAACACGCGGCCTCGGCGCGCGTGCACGTCGGCCGCATGGTGGAATTCGTGGTGCCCCTGGCGCACGCCAAGGACGACTGGAATGACTGATCTCCGGCAAACCCGCGGCCTGCACGGCGACGCCGGCGCGCACGGCCATCCTGGCCCGCACGCCAGCGCCGGCTTCACGCTGGCCGAGATGCTGGCGGCGCTGTCGATCCTGCTGCTCGGCGTCACCGCGCTGATCGGCGCCCTGACCAGCGCCGTCGGCAACCGGCGCACCAGCGACGCGCGCTTCGAGATGGGGGCGCTGTCGGACCTGGTGATCCACCGGCTGCAGCAGGAGGCGCTGGTGCCCGACCCGGACGGCGGGGCGCCGAAGTTCGTCGCCATGACCGACCAACCGGCCCCGGGCTTCCCCGGCATGCTGTGGTCGGCGACGGCGAAGCCCCACGGCGACCGCCCGGACCTGCTGCTGGTGCGCGTCGACGTGCGCTGGCCCGGCAGCGAAGACCTGGCGCCCGAGGACGGCGCCATCGCCGCCGGCGGCGACTTCACGACCTTCTACCGCGTGCTGCCGCGGCAGCTGCCGCTGCGCGACCGCGTGCTCGGCTTCCGCCGCGACCAAGAGAACTCTCCGAGGTGAGTGCGATGCTGCGATTCTGTCAACTGGTCTCTCTGTGCCTCGCCTGGCTGCTGCTGGGCGCGTCGTTGCCGGGCCAGACCCTGCAACTCAGCGACGGCCGCCTGCTGCTGGCGACGGTCGTCGACCAGCCCGACTCCGAAGGGCTGCGCGTGCGGCGCCTCGACAACGGCGGCCTGCTCGACCTGCGCTGGGAGCAGCTGTCGGAAGGCTGTGCGTCGGCGTTGAAGCGCCAGCACAACCTGGTCGGCGACGCGCAGTCCGAACCGATGGTGCGCGCCGACGAGGTCGAGTACTCGTTCCAGGGCCAGCGCACGGTCGTCGTCGGCCGCATCGTCGAGACCACCAACGAGCAGCTGCTGGTGCAGAAGCGCGGGGTGCAGATCCCGGTGCGCCGCGCCGATCTGCGCAGCGTGCGCAAGATCGACGCGCCGGTGACGCAGGTGCTGACCAAGGCCGAGTATTACCAGCAGGTCAAGGACGAGGTGAAGCCGGGCGAGGATCCGGACAAGCACATGCGCATCGCCGAGTGGCTGATCCAGGCGCGCGACTACGAGAACGCCGACCTGCACCTGCAGTCGGCGAAGAAGCTCGGCGGCACCAAGAACCCGCAGCTGCTCGAGCAGTTGATCCAGCGGCTCACCAAGTTCCGCGATGCCGAGAAGGAGCTGACGCTGCTGTCGGACATCCAGGTGTCGCGCAGCAGCGGCCGCACCTCCGACTTCGAACGCGGCCGCAAGCTGATCGCGCAGTTCGAGAAGGAGTTCCCGCAGGCGAAGCTGAAGGCCGAGTTCGAGGCGGAGAAGAAGCTGTTCACCGAGACCCGGAAGCGCGCACTGTCGACGTCGGTCGCGGTCGAGTTCCGTCGCGCGATCGCCACCGTCGCCGAGAAGAAGATCGACAGCGAGGGCTGCACGCTCGACGTCGCGCGCGAGTACGCGCAGGGCAAGATGACCGACGACATCGTCTCGGCGCTGGCCAAGCAGATGAAGCTCGATCCGGCCGAGATCAAGGAACTGTGGGCCGCGCGCGGCAACTACCCGGTCGGCAAGCGCGCCGACCAGTTCGACTACGGCTCCGGTTCGTGGCTGCTCGGCGAGCAGGGCATCATGAAGGGCATCGACGCCAAGAACGTCGGCAAGGGTGCGCCGGCCGAAGCGGAGCAGACCGTCGATCGCGACGCGGAACGCTTCCGCAAGATGATGCAGGAGGCGATGCGCAACCGTGCGCGGCAGATCCAGCAGCAGGGCGGCGGCGAAGAGGAGCAGACCGAGGAAGGCTGGTGGAGCTCGGCCTCGCGCATCGAGAAGACCAGCTGGCTGCGCGCGTTCTACGCCGAGAACAGCGGGCAGCTGGTGCTGCGTTCGCCGTACGTGTCGACGTGCGGGGTTTGCTACGGCCGCGGCGGCTTGGTCAGCATCGGTGGCAATGGCAGGGAGAGCCAGTCGAAGTGCCAGGCCTGCCACGGCCTCAAGTACAACCGCAGCTTCAGGGCCTACTAGAGGGCCGCGAGGGTGCGGGCCTCGACCGTCCGGTAGGAGCCGACGACCGCAAGCGGTCGCGGCTCAACGACGAGGACGCCGGCTTCGTTTCTGGGTGGCGGGGTTGCGGCCTCTGCGATGGCTGACGGTCCGGCGTCTCCGACTCGGCAGGTGCCAGCGGTCGGGGGATCGGCGAGGATGTGGCGATGCCTTTCCCGGTGACGGTGGTGGTGCAGCGCTGGTGTGTGCTGTTGGCTGGATGCCTCGTGGTCGCGGCTTGTGCTGGCACCGGGGCGCGGGCTGGTGGCAAGGCGCCGGCCGTGGCCCCGAAGCCTGAGGACGCAGCGCCGGCTGCAGTCGTCGTGCCGCCGGCGGCGCTGCCGGTGGCGGCGGGGCTCGGACCTGAGATCCTGCTGCCGGATCCGAAGGCGGGGGATGCCGAGGTCGGACGGGTCGGCGACGTCGTGTTGCGGCAGAGCCACGCGTATGCGCGGCTGCTGAGTGCGCATCCGAAGCTGGCGCTGGATGCCGTCGACCTGCTGGTGTTCGACGTGCTGGTCGCCCGCCATGCGCAGCAGCATGGCATCGCCGTCGATCCGGCCCGCGTCGAGGCGCTGGCGGCGGCCGAAGAACAGGACGTGCGGCAGCGGGTGCGCGAGGAGTTCGGCGCCGGCATGGACCTCGAGCGCTACGTCTGGCGGCTGTTCGGCATGCGCGAGGCCGACTGGCGCTCGGTGCTGCGGCTGCGCACGGCCCAGCGGCTCTACCAGGGCTACGTGTTGCGCTACCTGGCGCTGCGCGAGGACCGCGTGCAGGTGCGCTTCCTCGTGCACCAGGACGAGAAGGTCGTGGAGGAAGTGGTGGCGAAGGTCCGCCAGGGGGCGGATTTCGGCACCCTGGCGCTGCGCCACTCCGAGGACCCGTCGCGGCGCGAGGGCGGCCTGCTGCCGGCGTTCGGGCGCGGCTCGCAGCACCCGGCGGCGGCGGTCGCGTTCACCCTGCAGCGCGGCGAGGTGTCGGCGCCGTTCCGCGCCCGCTGGGGCGACGAGCAACGCTGGTTCGCGGTCTACTGCCTCGAACGGCTGCCCGGCCGCGAGGTGCCGTTCGCGACGGTGCGCGACGAGATCGATGCCGAACTGGCAACGCGCGCGATCTCGCCGATCGAGACCACCGCCTACCTGCTGCGCTGGCGCGGCGAACTCGATGCGCAGCCGGAGAAGCAGGTTGCGCCGGGCCGATGACAATGGCGCCGCGGGCTGCTACAAGCGTGGTCCATGGACGAGATCTCGCGTGAGCTGCCGCCCGATACCACGACGTCGAACGAGCCGCGCGAACGCCAGAAGGGCCCCGAAGAACTGGTCGCGTTCGAGCGCGGCCAGGTTGCCGACAACCTCGTCGTGCGCGGCCGCTTCTCGCTGCCGGTGGAAGCGATGAGCGCGCCCGAGAGCAGCGAGCCCGGTGAGGCGCAGGGCGCCGGCCAGCCGGTCGATCCGGCGGCGGCAGCCGAACCGCTGCCCGCGACCGAGCCCGCGGCCGAGACTGCCGACGCGACGCCGTCGATGGCAGCGGCCCCGCAGTCGGAGCCGCTCGGCTTCCCCGAAGCGGACGGGAACGCGGCGGCTGCGGTCGAGGTGCCGGCGGCCGAGGTGCCGGCGGCCGAGAACCTGCCCGGCGAGATCGCGGCGGACGATGCCGCCGCGGCCGTCGCTGCCGAAGCCGAGGTGGCGGCGATCGAAGAGGAGATCGAGCACGTCGACGAAGAAGGCCTGCCGCCAGCACCGGAGCTGACCTCGGCCGCCGAGGTGGCCAAGGTCGTCTACGTGCTGATGCTGACGTCGCGCGAAGGCCTGTCGATGCTGCGCCTCGCCCAGGCCTGCAACACCACGCAGAAGCTCGTCGCCGAGGCGCTCGAGCTGCTGCAGCAGCAGATGCGTTCGCTCGGCCTGCCGGTCGAGCTCGCCCGCTCGGGCGACACCGTCAAGTGGATGTCGGGCGCGTCCGCGTTCGTCTACCTGCAGCGCCTGCGCGGCGTGAAGAAGCTCGAGAAGCTGTCGCCCGCCGCACTCGAGACGCTCGCCGTGATCGCCTACCGCCAGCCGGTCATGCGCAGCGAGATCGAAGCGATCCGCGGCGTGAAGGCCGGCCCGATGCTGCGCACGCTGCTGCAGCACAAGCTGGTGCGCTGCACCGGCCGGGCCGAGGTGCCGGGGCGCCCGCTGCAGTACGGCACGACCCAGCAGTTCCTCGACCGCTTCGGCCTCAGCTCCCTGCAGGAGCTGCCGAGCGTCAAGGAATGGAAGAACCTGAGCTGAGAGCCCGACCGCCGCGCGAGCGAAAGCGCGGTCTTGCAAAGCTGGCGCGCGTGCCTACACTCTTCGGCCCAAGTGCGTCCCGGTCGTCTAGTCCGGCCTAGGACCCCAGATTTTCATTCTGGTAACACGGGTTCGAATCCCGTCCGGGATACCACACTCGCGGGCTCGTCGGTGATCACTTCGGTGCTCGCCGACGAGCCCGCGCTACGTTCCGACCGGTCTCTTTCCGCCTGGTCTCTTCCCAGCGGGCTTCGTTCTGCCTCGGCCCGCAGCGGGCGAGGCTGCGCACCATGGTCGATCCCGCGCCCGATCTGCTGACGCTCGTGCGGCGAGCCGCCGTCCGCGGTGGGGATGCGCCGTGGTTCGGCGTCGGGGACGAACGGATCGGCGCCGCGGCCTTCGCAGCCGCGGTCGAAGCCACAGCCCAGGGACTGTTGCAGGCGGGCCTCACGCGCGGCGACCGCGTCGTCGTGCTGCTGCCGCGCAGCCTCGCCGAAGCGATCGTGCTGCTGGCCGTCGCCGCCGCCGGCGGCATCGCCGTGCCGCTGCACGGCCGGCTGAAGGGCGACCAGATCGCGCACGTGCTCGCCGACTGCGAGCCGTTCGCCGTGGTCACCGAAGCCCTGCGCCTGCTGGCGCTGCCGGATGCCGACGAACTGCTGCGCGGCCACCGCGTGTTCGTGCCGGCGAACGGCACCGCGGCGATCGCGCACGAGCCGTTGCCGACGGCCAGCAGCGGTGCCTCGTTGCCGGCACCGCCGGGCCGCCAGGCGGCGGTCATGCTCTACACCAGCGGCAGCACCGGCCGCGCCAAGGGCATCGTCCAGGACCATCACAACCTGGCGCTCGGTGCTGCGATCGTCGCCGGCTACCTGCAGCTGTCGGCGGCCGACCACGTGCTGGCGCTGCTGTCGTTCAGCTTCGACTACGGCCTCAACCAGCTGCTGGCGGCGCTGCACGTCGGCTGCCGCATCACCGCCGCCGACCATCTCGGCATCGGCGAACTGGCCCAGCTGCTGCGGCGGCATCGGCCGACCGGGCTCGCCGGTGTGCCGTCGTTGTGGCACGAGGTCGCGACCGGCCTGACCAGTGGTGCATTGGCCGCGGCCGACGGCGCGTCGCTGCGCTACGTGACCAACAGCGGCGGCGCGCTGCGGCCGAGCGACGGCGCGGTGCTGCGGCGCTGCTGGCCGCACGTGCTGGTGTTCGCGATGTACGGGCTGACCGAAGCGTTCCGCAGCGCGTTCCTGCCGCCCAACGAGTACGACGCGCACCCGGAGTCCTTCGGCCGCGCGCTGCCGGGCGTCGAACTGCTGCTGGTCGGCCCCGGCGGCGACGTGCTGCACGGGCCCGCGACCGGCGAACTGGTGCACGCCGGCGCCCTGGTCGCGCACGGCTACTGGCGGCGCCCCGACGACGACGCGCTGCGCTTCCGCCCCGATCCGCGCGGCGGGTCCGGCCGCGTCGTGTTCTCCGGCGACATCGTGCGCCGCGACGAGGCCGGCCGGCACTACTTCGTCGGTCGCAGCGACCGGCTGCTGAAGGTGCAGGGTCATCGCGTGTCGCCGGACGAAGTGGCGCTCGCCGTCGCCGGCATGCCGGGCGTCGGCGAGGTCGCGGTGTTCGGCGTCGACGGTGGCCTGCACGGCAACGCCGACGGCCACCGCATCGTGCTGTGCTGTGCCGGCGACGCCGCCGACGCCGAGCTGCGCGCAGCGATCGTGCGCCGCTGCCGCGCGCGGCTGCCGTCCTACATGCAGCCCGCGGTGGTCGTGGTGCTGCCGGCACTGCCGCACAACCAGAACGGCAAGGTCGACGAAGCCGTGCTGCGCCACCAGGTCCGCCCATGCATCGACGTCCCCTGAACGAACTGCTGCAGCGCTACGAAGCGCACTTCCCGGCCGAGCGCGAACTGGTCGCGCGCTTCCGTGCGTTCGTCGCCGCGCACGACGACTGCCTGCTGCGTTCGTGCGTGCCCGGCCACATCACCGCCTCGGCGTGGATCCTCGACGCCGACGGCGAACGGGCGCTGCTGACGCACCATCGCAAGCTCGGCCGCTGGCTGCAGCTCGGCGGCCACGTCGACGGCGAGGAGCACGTCGAACGCTCGGCGCTGCGCGAGGCGCAGGAGGAGTCGGGCATGGCCGAGTTCCGCTTCGTGCCGTGGAGCGGTGCCGAGCTGGTGCCGCTCGACCTCGACGTGCACCCGATCCCGGCGCGCAAGCAGGAGCCCGAGCACTTGCACTGGGACCTGCGCTTCCTGCTGCAGGCCGCACCCGGCCAGGCGCTGGTGACCTCGCACGAGTCGAACGACCTGCGCTGGTTCGGCGCCGACGAGTTGGCGGCGGCGACCGACGAAGAGAGCGTGCTGCGGCTCGCCCGCAAGACCGCGGCGCACTGGCACCGGCGCTGACGCGCCTGCTGGCGGCGGGGGGCGCCGCGCGCCCGACCGGCCGGTGGCGACGGCGCCGCCGCAGGAACCGAAGAGGTCTGCAGCCCGGCGCCGGATTTTGGCGACAATGGCTGCATGGCTGCTCCGTCGCCGGTCGAGCCCCGTCCCGCGCGTTCGCGCTTCCGACGCGTCCGCTTCGGCCTCGCAGGCCTGCTGATCCTGTTCCTGATCGGCCGCGGCTTCGGGCTCGTCGGCAGGGCGGAGCGAGGGCCGGCACCGTTCGACCCGCTGGCGGCCGCACGGGAGCCGGCGGCGACGCCCGACGCGCAGCCACCCGTGGCCGTCGGCTCGGCGCGCGGCGACGGCACCGAGGCCGCGCCTGCCGCCGCGGCACCGTTGGCGGAGTCGGCGCGCGCGAACGTGGCCACCGTGCCGCCGGCAGACCAGGCCTCCTCGGCGAACTCCGCGTCGTCGGCGAACGCCGTGACCGCACAGCCTGCGGCCGCGACGCCGACCTTCGATGCCGATCGCTTCGCCAGCCGCTTGTCGCTGCTGCAGGCGACGATCGACGACGGCCGCCTCGGCCTCGCCATCGCGACCCTCGCCGAGCTGCGGGAACTGCCGCTCGACGGCGCCCAGCAGGCGGCGTTGGCGATGCCGGCCGAACAACTCGGTGCTGCGATGGCGACGTGCTGCTCGCGCCTCGTCGCCCAGCTGGCGCGCGGCGACGTGTTCACGGCGCGCCACGCCCTCGACCTGCTGGCCAGCGACGCCGAAGCGCCGCTGCTGCCGTCGTTGCACCAGGCGCTGGCGCTGGCCGGGGTCGACGTCGCGCTGCTGTCGCCGCAGCGCCGCGACGACGGTGCCGTGCCGATCGCGCGACCGCTGCCGCGGGGCCGGTTGGTGCGCGTGCGCCGCGGCAGCGAATTGCTGTCGGGGCGCGTCGCCGACAGCCGCTCCGACGAAGCGACCGTTCGCCTCGAGCAAGGCGGACGCGTGGTGTTCCCGACGGTGCCGGTGGTGGCGATCGAACCGGTCGAAGCGAGCGTCGACGAAGCCGCGGAGATGGGGTTCGCCGCGCTGCAGGCCGGCGACGTGCGGCTCGCGCGCTTGTGGCTCGCGTCTGCGCGGCTGCGCGGCCAGGGCCCGTCGCCGCGCCTCGACCAGCTGGCGGCGCTGCTGCCGTAGATCGACCTCAGCGAGCCGGCGGCGGGGCGTCGGCGGCGGCGTTCGCGTCCGGCGGTGGTCGCCCCGGGTCGCGGCCGAACAGCAGCAGGAATGCCGCCATCACCACGATCCCGGCGGCGAGGCACCACGGCCACAGCTGCGGGCCGAACACGGCGAGTGGCACGTAGCCGCAGACGGCGGCGGTGACCATCGCCAGCAGCGAGTAGGGCAGCTGCGTGGTGACGTGGCCGATCAGGTCGCACTGCGAGCCCAGCGAACTCAGCACCGAGGTGTCGCTGATCGGCGAGCAGTGGTCGCCGAAGATGGCGCCTTCGAGCACGGCGCCGATGCACAGCAGCATCAGCGCCGGGCCGCCCGCTGTGGCGCTGCCGGTGAACGCGGCGTCGGTGCCGAGGCGATGCGCCAGCACGACCACGTTCGGCAGCAGGATCGCCATCGTGCCGAAGCTGGTGCCGGTCGCGAACGCCATCGCGCCGGCGACCAAGAACAGCAGCAGCGGCAGCAGTTCTGGCTGCATCGCGCCGCGCGCGCTGGCGGTCAGGAAGAAGCTGGTGCCAAGGTCGCTGCAGACGTGGCCGAGCGTCCACGCCAGGAACAGGATGCCGAACGCGAGGTAGAGCGTGCGTGTCGCCGCCAGCGACGTCGCCAGCAGCTGGCGCAGCGTCAGCAGGCGCTGGCCGAGCGTCAGCGCCACGGCGGTCAGCCAGGCGGCGGCGGACGCACCGAGCAGCGCCCAGTCGCTCTGCGCGTTGGCCAGCACGGTGCGCACCTGCGTCGCCAGGTCGCTGCCGCCCGGCAGGGCCATGGCGTCGTCGAGGCCGAACAGCACCATCGTCGCGACGGTGCCGAGCACCAGCACCAGCAGCGGCAGCACGGCGTTGCGCGCGCGCAGCGGCACGCCGGGCGGCGGCGTCGCGTGGGCGGTGTCGGTGGCGACCATCGGCACGGCACCCGGGGCCAGCAGTTCACCGTGCAACCGCGCCCGCCGTTCGGCCGCGAGCATCGGCCCGAAGTCGCGGCGCAGCAGCGCCACCATCGGCACCAGCAGCAGCGCGAACAGGCAGTAGCAGCGGAACGGCATCGTCGCCAGGAACACCTCGAAGGCGTCGCTGGGCACGTAGGGCGTGCCGTCGGGCCGCGTCACCAGCGACAGCGGCGCGCGGTACATCGACATCTCGTAGACGACCCAGGTCGAGAACACCGACAGCCCGGCGATCGGTGCCGCCGTCGAGTCGACGATGTAGGCGAGCTTGGCGCGCGACACGCGGCGGTGGTCGCACAGCGGCCGCATCGTGGTGCCGACCAAGAGGCAGTTCGTGTAGTCGTCGAAGAACACCAACAGGCCGGCGACATAGCTGCACAGCTGCGCACTGACCGGCCCGCGCACGAGTCCCTGCAGCCGCAGCACCATGCCCTGCACGCCGCCGTTGCGCGTGATGACGCCGACGGTCATGAACAGGAACACCACGAACACCGTGATGCGCAGGTAGAAGTCGTGGCAGATCGCGCGCCGCCACAGCGCGTCGGCGGCGAAGTGCCAGAGGCCGCCGGTCGCGGCGTCGAGCGCGCCCGGGACGAAGCCCGGCTGCGCGGTGGCGACGTGCACGATGCCGCCGACGATGCCGGCGGCGAGCAGCGCCCACAGCACGCGCTGCAGCAGCACCGCCAGTGCGATCGCGACCAGCGCCGGCAGCAGGCTCCAGCGCGACGCGTACGGCAGCACGACCTTGGCGACGCCGCCGTCGGGCGCCAGCAGTTCGACCTGGAAGCCCCGGTCGCCGGTCCGCACCAGCATCGGCACCGCGGGTCGGCTGCGATCGACGCGGGCGGCCTGGCCGTCGGCGGTGCGCGCCGCACACCATTCCTCGGCGAGGCGCGCATACTCGGCTTCACGCTGCGCCCGTTCCGCGCCGTCGGTGATCGGCGGGCTCTGCAGCAGCTGCACGGCGAGCGGCGGCAACGTGCCGGCCTGCTCCCACGGTCGCAGCGGGCCGTCCGCGGCGAGCAGCCACTCGCGCACGCGCAGCAGCACCATGTAGGGCCGGCCGCTGGTCGCGTCGGGGCTCGGCACCGCGACGAACAAGGCGACGAACAGCAGGCAGAGGAACAGTCGGGTGCGGCCGCGCATCGGGATGGTCGCAGCAGTGCGCGGCGGAGGAGCTTTCCCTCCCGCACGGGTGCGTCGGCGCGTAGCGTTCGTGCTCCATGTCGTCGGGTCAACTGCAGCGTCGTCTCGGTCTCGTGTCGGCGATCTCGATCACCGTCGGCGCGGTGATCGGCTCGGGCATCTTCCTGAAGCCGCTGGCCGTCGCCCAGGCGCTGCCGTCCGAGGCTTGGATCCACGCGATGTGGATCGGGCTCGGCCTCGTCTGCCTGTTCGGCGCCTTCGCCTATGCCGAGCTCGGCGCGATGTTCCCCGAGGCCGGCGGCCAGTACGCGTTCCTGCGCGAGGGTTGGGGCCGCTTCGTCGCCTTCCTCTACGGCTGGACCTTCTTCTGGGTCATCAACGCCGGCACGATCGCGGCGCTGGCGCTCGGGTTCGCCGAGAACCTGCTGCCGTTGTTCGGCGTCGACGTCGCCGCCGAGAAGAAGGACCCCGGATGGTTGCTGGTCGTCGCCGTGGCGATGATCCTGGTGCTGGCCGTCGTCAACCACTTCGGCGTCGTGCTCGGCGCCCTGGTGCAGAACGTGTCGACGTTCGCCAAGGTCGGCGCGCTGGCGTTGATCGCCCTCGGCGGATGGTTGGTGGGCACGGGCGCCGAGGTCACCGCCGGGCCGCCGGCCGAGCAGGCGAACACCACGCTGACCGTGACCGGGCTGGTCGCCGCCTTCACCGGCATCTTCTGGGCCTACGAAGGCTGGTACCAGATGCCGTTCAACGCCGCCGAGCTGAAACGGCCCGAGCGCAACCTGCCGCTCGGCCTGGTCGGCGGCATGGTGATCCTGATCGTCGTCTACCTGCTGATCAACGTCGTCTACCTGCGAGTGGTGCCGTTCGCCGAGATCCAGGCGATGCCGGCGGGCACGCCGTCGACGCACGTGGTCACGTTGACCGTCGAGCGTGTGTTCGGCGGCGAGACGGCGAAGTACCTGACGCTGCTGATCGCGATCTCGATCTTCGGCGCGGCGAACCCGAACCTGCTGTCGTCGCCGCGCGCGTTCTACGCGATGAGCCAGGACGGTCTGGTGCCGGCGGCACTGCAACGCATCAGCCCTCGCTGGGGCACGCCGACGGTGGCCATCTGGGTCCAGGCCGGCGTCGGCATCGCGCTGGTGCTGGCGCTGCAGACGTTCGCCGACGTCACGTCGTTCGTCGTCTTCGCCGCGTTCCTGTTCTACGCGTTGACCGTGGCCGCCGTGTATCGGCTGCGCCGGACCCGTCCGGACGTGGCGCGGCCCTACCGGTGCACGCTCTACCCGGTGACCCCGGCGCTGTTCATCCTCGTTGCCATCGGCTTCGTGGCGGCGGTGCTGCAGGATCCGGTGGAGCAGGGGAACGCCTTGAAGGGGCTGCTGCTGATGGCCCCCGGAGTCCCGTTCTACCTGTGGTGGACCAGCCGCCGGGGTGCCCAGCGTCTGTCGTCGGGCGGGGGGAGCAGCTAGAGTCGGGCCGCGATGGATCCTCTGCAGTTCAGCCTGTTCTTCGTCGCCCTGCTGGTGGGCTACGCGCTCGTCCACCTGCGCCTCGTGCGCTTCGAAGAACACCTGTCGAAGCTCGGTGGCATCCGCGGGCTCGACGACCGCCTGCGTGCGCTCGACGATCGCCTGCGCGTGCTCGCGGAGTCGCTCGACAAGCAGCGCGGCGACGTGCGCATCGACCGCGTCGAAGGCCAGCTCGAGCGCCTGCACGAAGACCTGCTCGACCTGCGCGAAGCGACGACGCAGGTGCGCAGCGCTGTCGCCGAGATCCCGGCGCCGGTCGTGCAAGCGGCGCCGGTGCAGCCGATCGTCGAGATCCCGCGGCCGTCGGCCGACACCGTGGCGACGCGCCTGCTGGCGCAGATCCAGACGCGCCTGCACGACCTCGGTTACCGCGAAGTGCGCGTGCTGAACGACGTGTCCGGCGTGCGCCTCGAGGACGACGTCGAAGTGCAGGTCGAGTGCGAGCGCGGCAGCATGCCGATCAAGGGCCGCGTGCTGCTGCGCAACGGCGCGGTGCGCGACGTGGCGCTGCAGTCGGTCGTTCAGATGTTCCCCTGATCGCGCGCACGCGCCTCAGCAGGGCGCGTCCATCGCCGGCACGAACGCGCGCAGCGCCGCCGGCAGCGGCGACCGGTAGCGCCGCCGTTCCCCGCTCGTCGGGTGCTCGAGCTCGAGCTCGCTGGCGTGCAGCAGTTGGCGATCCGGTTCGCCGGCCGGCACCGCGCGCGCGTCGTGGTCGCGTTTGACGCGCGCGACGAACGCCAGGTAGTCGGCGTCGGGCCGCCCGTACAGCTTGTCGCCGAGGATCGGCGTGCGGTGCGCCTCGAGGTGCACGCGGATCTGGTGGGTGCGGCCGGTGTGCGGTTCGCAGCGCAGCAGCGTGCAGCCGTCGCCGTGGGCCACCGGCTGGAAGTCGGTGCACGCCGGCTGCGCGTCGTCGCCGGCAAGGGCGCCAGCGGCGCGGCGCAGCGCGATGGTGCTGGTGCGCGAGCGGCCGATCGGCAGGTCGATGCGGAACGGTGCTGCGACGTGGCCGCGCACGACCGCGTGGTAGACCTTGCGCACCGTGCCTTCGTGGAACTGGCGCGTCAGCGCCTGGCGCGCGGCGGCCGTG